>MDTE01041916.1_pt1 | contig 11585 bp, 6 predicted proteins | sample 811231 | NCBI WGS metagenome assembly MDTE01 (sample SAMN05326651, study PRJNA326480) | marine metagenome | isolation source: seawater | place: Indian Ocean: Red Sea | collected 2010
GGGCCCTGGAAACTGTTGCACAACAGCCCGTTTGCTCCGTTGGAGTTGTACAACCTGGAGCGGGATCCCCGGGAGAAGATCGACCTGGCGAAGAAAAACCCCAGGGTCTTTCGCGAGATGTCCGCGGCGCTGATGCGACAATTGCAGAGGTATGGTGCTGTCCCCTGGCAGAAGCCTGAATAGTCCGGCTGCCATCGGAATGCATCGGGCGATTCCCCTGCGTTCGGTTGACTGGCGGGCAGTTCGGTGTAGCTTGGGGCCACGAATGTCGGCCGTTGGGGACGGCACGGAGGCTGCGGGTTCAAGCAGCGAGGGAAACATGGCGACAGATTTGAATGCCGGTGCGGGCCAGGTTGATGACCAGGACCTGAAAGCAGCCGATCAGGCGGCCGACGTCTACGGGAAACTGACCAACGAGTTGAGCCGGGTGATTGTTGGCCAGGAAGAGGTCCTCAAGCAGGTGCTGATCGCACTGTTTGCCCAGGGGCACTGTCTGCTCGAGGGTGTACCCGGGTTGGCCAAGACCCTGATGATCAGCTCGATATCCGAGATGCTGTCGTTGGATTTCAGCCGGATCCAGTTCACGCCCGACTTGATGCCCAGTGACATCGTCGGCACCGAGATCCTCGAGGAGGAAGAGGGGACAGGACGTCGGCGGATGAAATTCGTCAAGGGACCGATCTTTGGCAATATCATTCTCGGTGACGAGATCAACCGGACCCCGCCCAAAACCCAGGCCGCGCTGTTGCAGGCGATGCAGGAGTACCAGGTGACAATTGCGGGCCAGACGTTCGACCTGGATCGACCGTTCCTGGTCCTGGGGACCCAGAACCCGATCGAGCAGGAGGGAACCTACCCGCTGCCCGAGGCCCAACTCGACCGGTTCATGTTCCGGATCCTGATCGATTACCCGACCTTCGAGGAAGAACTTCAGATTGCCGAGACGACCACGTCGCAGGACAAGCCGACACTGAACTCGCTGCTGGATGGTGCCGAGATCATGCAACTTCAGCAGGTGGTGCGGAAGGTGATCGTCAGCAAAAGTATCGCGGCTTATGCCGTGCGACTGGTTCGAGGAACCCGTCCCAATGCGGATGACTCACCCGATTTCGTCAAGCAGTACCTGACCTGGGGGGCCGGTCCGCGTGCCTGCCAGGCTCTGCTGATGGGAGCCAAGGCCAACGCCCTGCTCGAGGGGCGATTCAATGCCTCGATCGAGGACATTCGTTACGTGGCCTTTCCGGTGCTGCGTCACCGGCTTGTCACCAGTTTCTCGGCCGAAAGCGATGGCGTCACGACTGACACCATCATTGATCGACTCTGCAAGGAGACCAGCGAGGAGTTGTAACTCTCTTCCTGTTCGACTCCGAAATTCCTCTCTCTTGAAGGTCAGGCCAAGATGGCGGCAACGCAGAAGTACCTTGATCCCGCGGGTCTGCACCGCGTTGGCAACATGGAACTGGTTGCCAAGCAGGTCGTGGAGGGTTTTCTGACGGGGCGGCACCGCAGTCCCTACCACGGATTCTCGGTTGAGTATCTTGACCACCGGTCCTATACGCCCGGAGACGAGATTCGCAACCTCGACTGGAAGATCGTGGCACGTTCGGACAAGTACTACGTCAAGCTGTTCGAGGATGAAACGAACCTGCGGGCCTACATCCTGCTGGATTGCTCGAGCTCGATGGATTTCGGTTCCGGTGATCAGAGCAAGCTCAGCTGGGGTTCGTACCTGGCAGCCGCGTTGACCTACCTTCTGCTTCGCCAGAACGATGCGGTGGGGCTGGTGGAATTTGACTCGGGTGTGCGACGGTTCATTCCCCCCAAGGCGCATCCGACACAGTTCCGTCGCATTCTCCAGTCGCTGGATGGCATCGAGCCAGGTGGCGAGACGGATGTCGGCGGAGTGCTACACGAGGCGGCCGAGCGGACCAAGCGGCGGGGGTTGATCATCGTGATCAGCGACTTGATCGACAACGAGGAATCGATCGCCAGCGGGCTGGGCCACTTCCGACACAACAACCACGAGGTGATCGTGTTTCACACGATGGACCCGGCCGAGTTGGAATTCCCCTATGACCGGCTGACTCGATTCAAGGACATGGAGGGTGCTGGCCGGGTGGTGGCCAATCCCAAGAGTTTGAGACGTCGGTATCTTTCGCGAATCAACCAGTTCACCGAACAAGTGAAGCGGGATTGTTTCGAGCGGCGGATCAGTTACGAATTGTGTGACACGTCACAACCTTACGACAAGTTCCTTGCAGCGTATCTCGACAAGCGCAGCCGGATTTTCTAGCCGCCTTGTGATTTCCCTTCTCTCAACCACGACAAGGACCAGGCAGTGGGCGGATTGACCAGCCTGTTCACGAATTCGGCGCTATTGTGGTTTCTGCCACTGGCATTGATTCCGGTGTTGTTGCACCTGTTGACCCTGCACCGGTTGAAGACTGTCGAGTTGAGCACCTTCCGGTTTCTGTTTGACAGTTACGTCCAGCAACGCCGCCGGATGAAATTCCTCGAATGGCTCATCGCTCTGCTCAGGACACTTTTTCTCCTGTTCCTGGTGTTTGCCATTTCCCGGATGCGGACGCCCGACCACTGGAAATCGCTGTTCGTTGATGGAGCCGGCGGTCGCGACGTGGTGCTGATGTTTGATACCTCAGCGAGCATGGGGGCTGCGGCCGGTGATGGCCGAACGGCCCTGGACAGATCGCGAGAGGCCGCGGGTGAGGTCCTGGGAAATCTCGAGCCCGGTGATCACGTGACGATGATCCGGGTCGGTGAACGCCCCGAGCAGTTGTTGAGGCGGTTCCAGGCGTCGACCGAAGAAATCCAGAACGAGATCGACAACCTGGAAACGGCCCCGTCCCGGGGCAATCTCTACGCGGCCTTCTCCCAGTTGTTTGCGGGCGATTCGGCCGAACTCTCGAAACTCCAGGAACCGGTGATCTACCTCTTCACCGATCTCCAGCAAAGTGGCTGGGAGGAGTTCCGGGGGGGGGAGAGTGCCGTGCAGGTTCCCGAGAATACCGAGTTGCGGGTCGTCAATGTTGGTAGTGGTCGGGAGCTGGACAACGTGGCTGTCATTGGCAATGCCCCGGCCCCGGCACGGGTGATCGTCGGTTTGCCGGTGACTTTCCGGCCGCGGATCCGCAATTTTTCTCCGACGAAGACGACCTCCAGCAGTTTTGCTGTCACCACCAGTGTCGGTGGCCAACAGGTCGACAGGCAGAGCATGGTTGTCGCGGCTGGAAAGACCGAAGAACTCGAGGTGGTTTATGTGCCGACCGAACCGGGAGTCCTGAAGGGGAAATTCGAGATACCCGGTGACCCGTTTCTGGATGACAACATCTTCCGTTTCACACTGGATGTCCGGCCCCAGGTCGGGGTGTTGCTGGTGAATGGGAATCCGAGTCCCAATCCACTGGACGATTCGGCGCTTTATGTCAGGACGGCGTTGACGGCCACCGATTCCTCCCAGGAGTCGAGCGATGACGACGAGGCCGACGAAGACCAGGGGGATGACAGCACGCCCGACTCGGGCCTGCTGTCTCCGGGACGCGAGTTTGTTCGGTCGCTGGACGTTCGAGAGATCCCCCAGAACGAGTTGAACGCCGATGCCCTGTCGCGGGCGGTGGTGGTGATCCTGACCAACTGTGGTCAACTGGATGCCAAACGCTTCACGCTCTTGAGAGACTTCGTGAACAAGGGAGGCGGGTTGATCGTGTTGCCCGGCGACAAGGTCAATCCGGAGATCTACACCAAGCAGTTCTTCCCCAATCCCAACGATGCGGCTGTCCCGATGCTGGCAGCCTCGCTGGCGGCGGCTGTCGGTGACCCGGAAAAGACAGACACTTTTTCGAAGTTCGCCAACATCGATTTTTCCAACGAGATTCTCTCGGCCTTCACCGGTGGCAAGACGCCCTACCTGACACGGGTGCAGGTCTACCGGCATTTTGCGATGACGTTGCCCGAGGAACGTGGCAGCAGCTGGCCGTTGATCGGTTTTGCTGGCAGTGATGCTCCGGCCGTGATTGAAGGCCGATACGGAGATGGACACATCGTGCTCTCGTCCTTCGCCTTTCACTCGAAGTGGACCAATCTGCCGATGCGGCCCGAGTTCGTGCCGCTGGTGCTGAGGATGGTCAGCCACGTGATGAAACAGCCGGAGTTGAGTGGTCCCAGCGTGGTGGGGGCCGGTGGAACGGCCGAGTTTTTTGCCGAGGAATCCGGCTGGGATCCGGTGTCGGCGAAAGTGACCGGGCCGGGTGGCCAGGTGAATCCGCTGGACCAGTTCCAGCGGTCTCGAGCCCGGTTGGTCGGCGCTTTTGAACGAACCGGCAGGCAAGGTTTTTACGATGTGGAGGTCAGCGGGGGAAGCACCGAGCGTCCGAAGGAAGGAAAACTCGCGTTTGCCGTGAACCTGGCACCGGGCGAATCGGACTTCAGTACGCTTGGTGGAAACCTCGAACAAGCCGACAATACGTCCGAAGCAGCCAAGCGGATGGAGCGGGTGGCGACCCAGGCGGCTACGATGCTCGCCGGGTTGGAGCCCGGTAAGACGTTGCAGGTGATCGACGCCACCGCGAAAACAGAGCAGGAGTACGGTAAGCCGGGCACTCAAAACGAGATCTGGCGGTGGTTGATTTTCGTGATGTTCCTGGTCATCGCCGCCGAATTCCTGTTGTCGACGCTCAGTGGACAGGTCGCCGACGAAGAGGATGACACCGCCATGGAACGGATCAAGCAACTGAGTCCGGGTGGCTGGGTTGGTCGCATGACCGGAGCTGACGTGACCGAAGAGTCGCCAACCGGAGCCACCAACGAATGAAGGTGCGAATTCGCTTCCGGGGGCCACAGACCGCGATTGACAACCCTTGCAATAGGGCATTGAATACACCGTTCACACACAAGCCGACGCTGATGTGTTGGCTGTCACCGATTGGCAGGAACGACCCATGACGAGTGACCATTCGAGCAACGGCAATGGCCGTCTCAACCCGGCGAACGGCACCTCCAACACAGACACTGCACCGATTCGGTCGCTGGTGTCTCGCACACGACGGCTCTTGCGATCGACATGGGTGCTGACGGGCCTGTTGGCCAGTTTTGGCCTGGGGCTGTTGCTGGTCGTCACGATGTCGATGACCGATTTTCTTGTGTCCAGTGCCGTGCCCTCGGAGTGGACCGCGTTGCGTGCGATCGCGCTGGTGTTGCTGGTGGTGCCCACCACATGGGCGGTGATCGCCGGAGTGCTACGGCCGTTGTTCCGTCGTCTTTCGAACGTGCTGGTGGCGCGTCGGATCGAGACACAGTTGCCCAAGATTCACAACCGGCTGGTGACATGCATTGACCTGGAAGACGAGTCGAGAGCGGTGCCGGTTTCCGAGGCGTTTCATCGCAGGCTGGTTTCGGAGGCCCTGGAACGGATCCGTGGGTTCAATCCACGCCGGGTTCTTGACGTCCAGAATTTCCGTCGTGCGAGTGCCGTCGCGATCATTGGTGTGTTGGCGTTGGCGGTGGTTTTTGTTCCCGGCGTTCGTACCGCGATGGCACGGGTTTTCAATCCGTTCGCCGACATTCCCCCATCCGGGCACGTGGCCTACACCGTGAAGGTGGGCAACAGTGATCAACAGCAAGAAGGAAACGGTTTCGTCGTCCGCGGGGATGACGTGGAGTTCCTGGTCGAGTTCACCGACAGCCGCAAACTGTACGATGACGAGGCGCTGCAGTTGGTGATCAAGACGGTCAACGACGAGAATGAGGAAGTGGTGATTCGCCACACGTCACCGGTCTCAACCAAGCTCGAGACCCGGGGTGACCTGGCCTTCTGGAAATTCAGCCTGAAGGGATTGGAGCACGATTTTCATTACCGGGTCAGTGGTGGTGGTACCTACACTCGGCGTTTTCGAGTCGAGATGCTCGAGCGGCCAGAGATCGTGAGGGTGTCAACCCGGTTGGCCTATCCGGAGTACATGGAGAAGCCCGAGCGTTTTTCGCCGGTTGCCGATGTCGAGGGGCCAGTGGGCAGCACTGTCTCGGTGGATGTTGTCACCGAGGGTGACATTCACGAGGCGAAGATCGAGTTTCTCGAGCTGAAGCGAATCCGGCAGGACGTTGCAGATCGAACACCTCGTGACTGGTTTGGTTCGGTCCGTCCCAAGGGGGCATCACCGAGTGGCACCTGGCAGCTCAATTCGCTCGCCGGCCAGCCCGCTCATACGGATCCCGCCAATCCCGCGGTGCACTCACACGGGTTCACCAAGGCAACCGAGCCGTTCCAGGTTGGGACCGACGACGTGTTGTTTGCCACGGTGTACCTGCCACCCGATCAATCGCCCCGCGAGATCATGCTCAAGTGGCACGATGGGCAGGGCTGGGAGCACCGGGCATTCTGGGGTGAGGACCTGATCAACGAGGGAAAACCTGGTACCGCCTCGCGGGTTCGCATGGGCGACCTCCCGCAACTGGGCCGACTGGTGACCCTGGAAGTGCCCGCCGGTGCGGTGGGACTGTCCGGCCGCGCCGTCTCGGGCATGATGTTCACCCTGCATGGTGGGCAGGCGATCTGGGGGACAACCGGGGCGATGCCTCCGGCCCAGGAGACCGTCGTCAAGTTGCTGCCGACCGGTCAGACTTTTGAATTGAAGTCGGGAGCGTCTCCGACGGAACTCGACGAGGGACAGAGTCACTTCACCGGCACATTCCCGTTGCTGGACAACGGGCTGTATCGCATCCAGCTCAAGAATCGGGCTGACCGCTACAACCTGACGATGGCCGAGGCAAAGATCGTCGCCATCCCGGACAATCCGCCACAGGTGATCATCGAGAGGCCGCAGCAGACTCTCGTGTTGACCCAGCCGCAGCCGGTGCCTGTCTTCATCACCTCGTTCGACGATTTTGGTGTGAAGGATATCGTGTTGAGCGTGAAGACCGGGGACCAGGACACGTTTGTTGGGGAACCTGTTGTGACGCTCAGTCCACCGGTCCAGAACGATCACCGTGATATCACTCTCGATCTGGCCGACCGGGGACTCAAGACCGGTGACACGTTGACCTACCGGATCGAGGTCCGTGATGGCAATGGCCAGAGTGGCCAGACAATTGACTATGTGATCCAGATCAAGAACGACAACGCGGCTGCCGACAAGCAGTTCGAACAACTCGAGAAACAGACCGACAACTTCCGCGACAAGTTGGTGGATCTGGTTTCGCAGCAGAAGAAGATCCAGGAGAAGTCGAATGAACTGGAAGAGAACTACAAGGACCTGACCGAGAAGATCGAAAAGGCCAAGGCGGACGCCGAGGAGCAGAAGAAGAAGGACGCGAAGGAGGACACGAAGAAAGACGCCGATGCCAAGAAGAAGGCCGACAAGCCCGAGGAAGAAAAACCGGTTGAACTGGACCCCGAGGAGCAGAAGAAACTCGCCGAGTTGAAAAAGGAACTCGCGAAGTTGGCCGCGGACGAGAACAAGAATGCGGCGCTCTCTGAACAGGTCAAGAACGACCTGGGGGCACTGGCCAAGCAGGCCGAGGAAAACCCACTGGTCCCACCGCAGGTGGCCGATCAGATCAAGCAGTTGGAAGGGGCGTTTGAAAAAGCCGCCGTTGATCCGCTCAAGCAACTGGCCAAGGATCTCCAGCAGGCGACACAGCCCAAGAAGCAGGACACGAAACTGCCGGAGATCAACAAAAAGGCCGAGCGGGTCCAGAAGGATCTCGAGTCCATCCAGAAGCGGATGGATGCCTTGGCTCGGGCGCAGCGCGATAGCCGCGATGATATGAAACAGGCAATGAAGGATCTCAAGAAGGATCTGTTGGAACAAAATGCCGAGTTGACTCGTGACGCGTTGCAGGATCTCAAGGAGTACCTCAAGGCGATGCAGAAAGACCTCGAGGCCCTGCAGGGCAAGGAGGAAAACCTGCTGAAGGACAGCCTGCAGGATCTCACGTCCAAGGATCTGCTCGACGCCCTTCGCGAACAGCAAAAGGATGTTGCCAAGAAGTCGGAGAAGAAACTCGACGATACCGCCGAACTGCTCGACGCCAAGCGGAAACAGCAGCGGGACCTTCCCGACGGGCCCTACAAGCCCGGGGATGAGAACTACAAGAATCCGCCCAAGGAACAACGGGACACCGATGACGGTGAACCGACCAACGAGGACCAGGGCGAGAAGCAGAAGGGCGAGAAGAAGAAGGGCGACGACAAGGAAGCCGAGGAAGAGTTCTTTCTGCCGAAGCTTGAAGGCCTTCAGGCGGAGTTGGATCCACGATTCGAGAAGATGATTCGGGATCTCAAGGAGAAACTCAAGAAGCAGGAGGACGGCAAAAAGTCCTCGGACCCCGAGCAACAGGAACGCAACCGTGACCAGTTGCAGCGTCTCGAGGAACTCAACAGCGCCCGTCGGGCGCTGAAAAGTGATCAGAAATCACTCGACAATCTCCAGGACCAGTTGAAGAAGGCCCAGCAGAAATCCGAGCAAAGCAACCAGCAGCAAAAGGGCCAGGAAAAGGCTCAACAGGACCTCGAACAGTTGTTGCAGCAGGAATTGACGCGGCAGGCACAGAAGATGATGCAGCGGATGCAACAGCAGCAACAACAACAGCAGGCCAAGTCTCAGCCGGGACAGGACCAGCAGAAGAATCAGCAAAAGGATCAGCAGAAGAACCAACCGATGCCGCCTCAGCCGACACTGGCCAACCAGTTGATCGGAAACCAGGATCCTGACGACAAGGGGACCGAGCAGGTCCTGGTGGACCTGGACAAGCTTGACGTCGCCACCCGGCGGGTGATCCTGAAGATGCAACCCAAGGAACGGGAAGAATTGTTGCAGGGACTGCGCGAGGAAGGACCGAAGGCCTACCGGGGCTTCATCCGCGATTACTTCAAGAAGTTGTCGCGGGCCCGGGCAAAGGGGCCGAAGAAGTGACTCCGTGTTCGGCCGATTGAGCCGACCAGGGAGGGGGGCGTAGTCCGAGGATGTTCGAGTCGTTGTTGCGATCGATCGGCGTGGCCGACGAGATGGTTGAAAACATCTCCGACACTCATGTCGCATTCCAGCGCCCGTTGTGGCTGTATGCCCTGCTGTTGGTGATCCCCGCGGCCTGGTTCATTTACACCCGCCAGCGGAACAACCTGGCAACGGTCCGTCGCGGCCTGCGAATTGCCCTGACCGTCACGCGGGTCTTCGTGTTGACGATGTTGATCCTGGTGCTGGCCAGCCCGGTGTTGCGGTTGACCGAGGAGATCAACAAGAAGCCGATCCTGGCGGTTGTGTTTGATGCGTCACAGAGCATGCAACTTCCGGCGGGTCCGTTCGAGACCGACGATGAGCGACTGGCGGTGGCGCGGGCGGCGGGATTGTCCGTCGGCGACGACGGCAGCATGGATGCTGAGATCCGGGCCACGATCAATGAATACGGACGGGTGCAGTTGGCCGAGGAGGCCGTCGAGGTCGCTCGTGAATCGGTCTTTGACAAGTTGGCCGAGAAGTACGACGTGCAGTATTTTGCCTTCGCCCGTCGACTGGAACCACTGGACCTGGATGCTTCGGAAACCGGAACGGACGAGTCGGAGGAAACCCCGGGAATTTCTGTCGCTCAACCCAACGCCTCCTATCTCGGTGACGCGGTCCTGGGCGTGCTGGATCGTGCTGCCGGCCAGCGGGTCACCGGGGTATTGCTCTTCTCCGACGGACAGAATACCGGCGGGGCCAGTCCGGCCGATGCCGCCGCCGCGGCGCGAGCGTACCGCAGGGATGGCGCGCCGGTGTTCACGGTGCCGGTTGGTTCGACCGCTGACATCCAGGATGTTGCCATCGTCGACGTTTACACCAGTGGACTGGTGGCCAAGAAGGATACGGTCCGGGTCCACGCGACTATCGAGGCCCACGGTTTCGATGGTCAGCCGGTCAATGTCGAACTGGTGTCGCACAGCCGCCAGGGCGAGACGGTACTGGCGACAAAGCAGCTGGTGCTGAGCGGGACCGAGCAGCAGCAGGTGGAATTGACTTTCGTTGCCGAGGAGTCCGGGCCGCAGTATCTGGAGGTGCGGGTGCCCGAGCACCCCAACGAGAGCAAGCAACTGCGAGCCAACAACCACGACGTGGCCTACGTGCGGGTCAGCGAGAAGAAATTGAAGGTGTTGTTGATCGACGGACGGCCGCGATGGGATTTTCGATTTTTGAAGAATGCCCTGCGACGTGACAACGGGGTGGCCGGTCGGCTCAGTGAAGACAACCCCGAGGTGGTGGTTGAGACCGAGTGGCGACGGCAGCCGGAGGCTGAACAAGCCAAGGCGTTTCCCACAACGATCGAGGAGATTGGTGAATACGACGTGATTATTCTCGGGGATGTGTCGCCGGAACTTCTTACCCGGGAACGCGAGGACCTGTTGATTCGCGCGGTGCAGGAACAGGGAGTGGGCTTGATCGTTGAGGCGGGGCCAGAACACATGCCGCATGCCTTTGGTGCCGACTTTCACGAGTTGTTGCCGGTGACGCTCAAGGAGGGGGCTGCCGGCCGCGAGGCCAAGGTGTTCGAACCGTTTCGAATGGAGGTTTCGGCCAGTGGCGCGGTGCACGAGACGATGCGGCTCTACGAGGATGTCGGCCGCAACCAGGTCGTGTGGAGCCAGATGCCGGAATACTACTGGTGCGCGGCAGTGGAACGGCCCGCGGCGGGGGCAGAAATCTTGGCGTGGAATCCATCGGTGAAACTGGCCCAGGGCAAACTGCCTCTGATCTCGTGGCAACCATCCGGTGACGGCAAAGTGATGTTCATCGCCACCGATTCCACCTGGTTGTGGCGGCGGACGGTGGGCGACCGGTTCTTCTACAAGTTCTGGGGTCAGAGCCTGCGGTTCATGGCCGCACGAGATGAAAAGGGTGGAGCCAAGAGCTTCATCGAGGTCCGTCCGGTCCGGGTGCAGCCAGGTGAAGAGGCAACAATCGAACTGACAGCCTACGCCAACGCGGACGGGAAACCCCGTGACGAGGAAAAACTGGTCGTCGCGGTCAATGGCCCCGGTGGCAGCAAGTCGGTATCGCTGCAACAGGATTCGCGACGTCCGGGTTTGTACCGCGGCAGTTTTCTTCCCGCCGAGGCGGGCAAGCACGCCGTCACGTTCACGCCGCCCACCGGTGATGCCGAGCAGGGGGCCGAAGCATTGCTCAACGTGATGATCGCTCCGGAAGAATTTCGGCAACCTCAACTCAATCGCGCCACGCTCGAAGGACTGTCCCAGGCCACGGGTGGATCGTTGATCCCGCTGGATCAACTGGGGTCGCTCGAACGACGCTTGACCGGAACGACTCTCAGCACCATCCGCCAAGACCAGGCCACCATCTGGGACAACTGGCTTGTTTTGGTCATCCTGGTGCTCGTCTACTCGATCGATGTTGGTATCCGTCGCCTGATGGGTCTCTCCTGACCCGGCATTTGTTGTCAACTCATCGACTGTTTGTCCATGATCAATCGCCGAACCTCGCTCCGCTGGCCCACGGCAACGCTGGTTGTCGGACTGTCCGTGGCCGTTGCCTGGGGGATCTTCGTCTCCGGGTCCACCCGGTCAGTCCAGGCCCAGGCCC
>MDTE01096134.1_pt1 | contig 11585 bp, 8 predicted proteins | sample 811231 | NCBI WGS metagenome assembly MDTE01 (sample SAMN05326651, study PRJNA326480) | marine metagenome | isolation source: seawater | place: Indian Ocean: Red Sea | collected 2010
ATTATATAAATCCGAGATGGTTGCCAGAATATGCAGGGGAAACTTTAATCTACGAAGACGATTCAGAAGAAACGTGTCGTGCGGTATCCTTTGTACCCGGCAGAGTTCTTTGGTTGAGTAGAGAAGTTCAACACAGCATCCGACCTCCTAGCCATGCTTGTCCCACTTACCGTTTTACTTTTGCGTGTTTTTTCGAATGCAAGTAATAGATAGTTTTTTACCAGCTCGCTTTACAGACGTGCTTGATCCCTTCAACGGATACGAACACTGGAATGGCGATGAGATTACCAACATCAAGCACGAGATAATTGATTATTGTCGGGGATATTTTAACTGGAAAAACGTGGAAACCTATGAGTATTGGTTTAATACCAATAGCCCCACTCAAAGTTATAACCATTGGCATCAAGATAAAATAGAACTGCGAGATTACAAACTACTCGCAAATTGGAGCTGCATCCTGTATCCAAACAGCCATTCTTTGTGGGGTGGTTTTTTAGAAATAGAAACAGCCGATGAGACAAGAACCGAGGTTGAACGAATTGCTCCTCGTTTTAACAGGTGTGTGTTGCTAGACACTGGTGTATTTCATCGTGTGTCACGAGTTTGGGAAGGTGATAGACACTCGTTCGTCATCAACGGGTTTGATGAACCAGATGTTTCTTCTGCGAGGGCTGAGTATGATAGATAAAGTTGCGTGGATAAAGGGCAGAGCTGATTTTTTGCGTGAAGCAATAAAAGAAAAATGGGGTACTGACGAATTACTCATCGATATAGAAAAGCGACGGAGTGCCGAGGAGGAGGATGCACCCCGCCGCAGCTCCGCGCAGAGCAACTCGAAGCACCTAGACAAACTTAATAAGACCAAATAGTTGGTCGATTACCGCCTTCCAATGTGTCTAGATGTAAGAACCGGGACCCAAGACTCCCCTTCTGGGCAACACCAATTCCTGTAAACAATCCGCTTTGTAGAGCCAGCGTCAATAGTTCTAACGCATCTGCCCCGTATATTGCTATGTCAGCAGCTTTGCCGGACTCGTGAGCCCCGGGTCCATTTGGTTTACGAGCTTCGATGGGATGCTCTGCACTCCTGTACCCGCTGCTGATCACCATGCCTTTACCATACATGGTGCGAAGTTGTTGAAGACATCTAACGAAGTCTTCGTCCATGCCGTCAGTTCCTGTGTGCTGGCAACGAAATTCTGACGCAGAAAAATTAGGAAACTGATTCCAATCAAAATCTGTCATTGTGATCGTGTCCTTGATGCTAGTTCGAGATTGCGTTGTATCTCTACAGGGTTATCTCCCAAAAGACCCGGATTGATTGCTGGTCGTCCTTGCACAGAAGGCGTAACTACCGGGGTAATCGGTGTTACAGGCGGCCTGACAGCCGTAGTTGTCAGCGGTGTTGGGATGCTACTAACGGGTTTTCTAGGTTCTCTTTCACGCACTGTTGGGAACGGTTGTTCGAGACTAAGTCCTTTGAATTTACTTCGTCCAAAACGATTTAATTCGGATCTTAATCTTTTTAAATCTCGTGCTGGGATCAAACGGCCCTCTCCTTCGCGTTCTGATTTTCTTGCTTCTTGTACAATATTGTTGCCGATAGTTAATGGTTGAAACTCCCCTTTGAGAATTTGACTCACATCTTTTGCACCAATACCTCGACCCTTTGCTCTCTTCCGTATTTGAGTATTACTTAAACCCAACGCTTTAGCTGCTTCGAAATCTAAAAACATTTCTTGCTGCAACCGAAATAGATCTTGGTTTGCGTCAGTATACGCAGACATAATGCTGTCAAACGTTGCATCATTTCTGCCAAACGCTCTACGAATTTCTGAAGCAGGACCACTGTTTCTAAACTTAGCGTATGCAGAAGAACCAAACTCGATCTGTGTTTTAGCATCAAGTTCCAAGCTTCGAGCACCAAGTGTGTTAGCCATAACCTCTTCGTAGATGTTAAAGTCTTGTCCATAACCACCGGGAGTGTCGTCAGCAGCTCTTGTTATCCTGCCGGGTACTAGACCCTGACCCGGTTTAATCGTTACAAAATTATCTACAATTGATGGGTTCATTGCGCCTAGAATGTGCTGCATACTTTTTACAAACTTCTCACCCGGATTATCTGTTGGCTCATATATTTCTGCCCCTGTACGGCGGCGACCACCACGCCCGAAACCTGCTACACTTACAACGTCAGCAATACGTTCAGACAGCAAAGCTTCTTCGACAAATGGTTGAGCCAACTTGCCTATGAAAGTGAAACCTCCATCAGCTAATTTTTGTAGCTCGCTCTTACCAATTTTTTCTCCTCTAGAATATGCTTCCAAAGCTGCTTTAGCAGGAGCCACAGCAGAGTCATACGGTGCGTAGTAACTGATTGGCATGTATTGCATTTTCCCGTCTTTTGGTTTTGTCAACGGGACCATAACCTGACCTTCGTAGAAGTACGGCTTGAGAACATCCAGTGCTTCTTTTTCTTCTCCAGTAATACCCAATGCGGCAGAAGCACCAGCGGCAATCGCTGGGCTGACTCCAGCAGCCGTTGTGACATAACCCGCTAGACGTTTTGCACCAATCGCATTTATTTCACGTTGAAGACGTTTTGCTGCTTTCTCTCCCATTTTTTCAATCATGTTGTCTGTGGCTCGGAAAGATATTTCTGCTGAACCCTGACGGACTATATTAAAACTGTTACGAATAATCTCCGCGCTAAAGCCAACGAAGTTACCAGCTAACGGGAACCGAGCTGCCATTTTCGCAATCGCTGGTATGCGGCTGTAAACAGGCATCACATCTTTAACGATGTCTGCTGTCCACACATCAAAGAACTTATCTCCCTGTGCGTTTGTTTGACGCTTGGCAACTCCTTGTGAGATCAAATCTGGAGCGATTGCATCCCAATCAGAGGCTTTAATTGCTGCCTGTCCTGTTTCATCAAGAACCGAGTTGCGGAGTGCGGCAGCATATCGTCCACGCTCTGAAATGAAAGAGTTCATCTTCCACAGATTGTCTGCAAAAGCATAACTGGTTTGTAGCCCACGGATAGGTGCGCCCAGTGTTTTGGCTGTTGCTTCTGCACCCGGTATTTTTTTGGCAGCTTCGGTCATCTTTTCGCCGTAGCTAATGACACGCTTTCCGTTTCTTTCTGCTTCTCTCAACGTGCCACGAAGTGTGTCTTGCATTTCTTTTAAAAGCACACTGTCTTCCAACAAACCGTTTCGCATAGCCAAGTCAAAAAATTCTTCAAAATCTTTTTCTCTCATGTTTGCCATTTTGCCTGAAGCAACCGAAATCGAATCGAAGATATCTCCTGCTCGAGGCATGTGTCCGTTAGCGGTGGCAAAGAAAACACCGGACGCATAGTTTCTTACTTGTGCCATGGTGCTGAATACTGTTTTGGCTATTTGAGAAGCACCCTTCGCCTGAATACCTAAAGCCCACATTTCACCCAAAGCTGTTCTAGCAATCGGACGAGTTGTTAGTGCGTCAAATAATTCTTTGCGAACATGATGACCAGCAAGACTTCCGAACTGACCACCGAATACTGTGCTTTGTGCGGTAGGAACTTCTACATAGGCAGGGTCTATAACTTTAAATGTATCGGGTGCTCCTGTTTTTATTTCTGCCATATCCTCGTTTTTTAATATCAACGGCAGTCTTCCTTCGCCAATGTCAGACAAGGTTCCTGTAATCTTGGGGTTTTCTAAAAGATCATTATAAAGTTTGTTAGACCCAGCGATTCCAGCCATATCTGTCATTGTTTGCATATATCTAGATACGGCTCCGTCTCTTCCAGTTTTTACTTCACCCATCAACTCACGAAGCATCGGTGATGCTTCTATGATTGCACTACGGCTTTTCAACAAGTCCTCTGATACTTTGAACAACGGCACAGCTTCACCAAAAATACGCTGACCCCCTCTCATTTCGTTTGCCGATTTTTCTGCTTGTTTTGAAACACTTTCGGTAGCGTCTGCGCTTAAATCATCAAGCCGTGGTCGAGCCGTAATGCCAACACGGTCTTTGACTATGTTGTCGAGTACATATTGTTCAGCGTAAGTTCGCAGCTTGCCTTCACGATCAAGATTTTGAAATTCAGGATCTCTCATGCCCCTCATGGCTTCTTCGACTTGGTTAACAGCCTCTTTAAATTTATCTGTCTGTTGTATGTTTTTAAGATTTTTACGATCAATTCCGCCTGTATACATCCGACGCAAATATGCGCCTTCTCTTTTCTCAAAAGCTTTACGAAGACCGTCGTATATTTGTTTTGCGCTCTTAATTTCTTTACCGTCGCGGATCTCGGGTTGAATAAGACCATTTTTGTAAGCCGTTGAAAGCTGGTCATAGATTGTTGCTGAAAGAGAGTTTCGTGCCGTTGCAAGTCTTTCTGCGGCTTTTTGAACCTCTGGTTTATACGCACTCAAAGCATCTAGATCTCCGTCAAGAAACTTAATTAAATCATCGTACCCTGCTTGGTATGCTTCTTTTCCTTTTCCGTATAAAGGTAGACGACTAATGGTGTTACGAAGCTCTTTGTCGAAGTTTGATAATTGTTTTGCTGCAATTTTTGTGACACCACTAACTTGAGATCCGGTGTCCAAAATCTGTTCGCTTAATTCTTTTTCCAACAAACCAGCAGTTGTAAAATATTTTCTAAAGTTGGTCGGGTTCACAACCGGAACCTTGTCTGCCTGTTCAGCAAGAATGTCAAAGCCTTTGCCGATTACACCTGTAACTGGTGCAATAGCTGGACTTGCAGCACCGACTGCCATGCCTACTCCACTAATTGTAGCTCCGGCAACAGGTAGTGCTAAATCTACCCCAATCCCAATGCCCAAACTTTCACCTGCGATACGCAGTTTGTTTCGCATACGGCGAGCAACTTCTTCTCGCCCTGTGAATCCCATATCTTCTTCTGTTCTTAGTGATTCGGGGAGTGCATCAAAATGATCCGCCATGGTGGACACACCATCGGGCGCAATCATAAAATCTGCTGTGGCTGTCGCCCCTGTGGTTGTAAGACCACGTTTAAGATCATACAGACGGCGTGTGACGGGACCAGATCCTTCTCCAGCGAGTAACGCTTTTCCTGCTCGGGTGTTACCAAACGCTTGTGCTGATCTACCAAACGCTGTCCCTGCTGTGCCCAGAGCCTGTGCGCCACGAGCCGCTTTCGAAGCAGTATTCATCCAGCCAATTACGGGGATTGCACTTGTAGCAAATAGCCCAAGAAGTTCTGCCATTTCGCCAACTTGTGTTTCCGGGTTTACGCCCAAACGATCACGAAGTAGTTGAGCAGTCGAATCGACATACTCTAACGAATCGCCGTCTGCGAGATAGTCGTATAAGCCAAAACCTAATGTAGCAAGTCCTTCAGGAACTCCTATCACAACTCCGGATACAAGTCCTTTGAACGCATCACCCAAAACACTAACGTCATCTGTTGTGGCTTTTACAGGATCATATTCTCTGCGCCGGGGTGTTTCGATTACGCCTTCTTCGCGGCGACGAGGAACAGTTTCTTGAACTCCAAACAGTTCGCGTTGCGATTGTTGTTCTAGTCCTTGAAGAAATTCTTCATACTCTTCGGGGGTCATTCTAGCCTCCCGTTGTAGTATCGTCTTGAGCTGTCACTATGCTATCAACAGATTTGTTGCGGTTGCGGTTGCGGTTGCGTTGATTCCGAGATAAACGAGTCTGTCTTATCCTTGGAATTTCTGCGTATAGTTCACGAAGCCTTTGTTCAATTGTTTTCTTATGTCTCTCTATATTTTTTTCAATTGCAGCAACATCCATCTTTCTTGTTCCGGCTAACGTAGCTTGTAAGTTCTCTTCAGCTTTTTTAAGAGCCCGTGTTGCAGCTTTTAAACGTCCATCCTCTTGTATTCTAGCTTGTTCCGCATTAGTTAGCTGAAGATCCGCAGCGATTTCAGCTAACTCTGGTGTACTAGACAATTCCGATAAACTAGGATCAATTGCGGGCGGGTCGTTGGGATCATCTTTGGGATCATCTTTGGGATCATCTTTGGGATCATCGATGCTCGGAGCTTCTTCTACCGAAGTAGGTTTCGGATTCTTTGCTTCGAACAAAAGTGCACCTGTTACAGGATCATGGAAGTAAGTTGTATTATTAGTGGAATCATTAACAATGAAAGCACCATCAGCATCCGTAATTGCATCTAGACTTGCATCTGGTATCTTTTTCCCTGATCTTTTTAGTATAGCATCGACAGAGTCTTTATTGACTCGTCTTGCACCTGCATAGGCTTTTAGCCCTCCTATCACGGATGCTTCATACTGATCCGAATCAGAAGAACCAGCCCGATTTAAAATTTCTTCATATTTTTGTAAGTAAGGTGTAGAGGGATCATTCAATCTGGCGAGCTGTCTTGTTTCAGTATCCGTTCCTTGAACGAAAAATGTGTCGTATCTGGCTTTCTGTTCAGGTTCGAGAGAAGCTTGATACGCTTCAGGAGTAGCGTATATTGTTCCGTCAGAACCCATAATCTGACCTTCAGAAGTAATCGCTCCTCCTGTCCCCGTAACCGCTTCTTTTAATGCGCTGGGCATTCCTGACATACGAAGAGTAGCTGTTCTGTAATCCTTAGTTGCTTGAGCATCTTCTAGTGCACGAGCTAGTTCTGCTTCTTTAAGAGTCATTGCAAATTCTGTTTGCCGATTTTTACCTATATCATCAAGTGTAGTTGTTAGGGCTTGTGCGACGTTAGTTGTAGTAGAACCGCTTTGACCAGCAGCAATACGAGCACCAAGTTTCATCAAATCAATACCCGACTGTTCGCGGGCTCGAGCAGGATCCGAGATCCCAGACATACGCTCGTACATCCCTGAGAATCCGGGTCTAGCAACTAGTTTTTCATCAACCATTTCATAGCCAGCAGGTGTTATGCCTAACAGCGAAGCCAAGCCACCACCCTTAAATTTTTGAACAGGCTGACGCGGCATCATGTTCGGGGCTACGGATTGTACTTGATCCGCTAACTCTTTGGACGAAGCTAATATTCCGATAGCTTGCCTAGCAAGTCCGGGTTTACGAAACAGTTTGCGGTTCGCGCCTTTCATTATGAAGTGCCTCCCCCAGCGTATGCAAATGGATTAGTGTAGGCACGATTAGCACCAATGAGTGCTATTCCCGCCCCAAGATATTGTGAACCTTTATCTGATCCAGTTGAAGGTGTCATTTGTGTCGTAAACGTCGTTGGAGTTGTTGGTTGACCAGCAAATATATCAGCACCAAGCGCAAGTTTCTGAGCAGGTGCAGCGAGTTTAGCTTGCTCTGTAGCTAGTTTGGCATCCAAAAGAGATTGATCGTAAGCCATTTGACTTGCTCCAAGTTGCTGTAGTGTCGATACATCCTGAAGACCCAACGCTTGTGCTTGATCCGCCAACTGCGCTGACATAACACCCGCTTGACCCATTTGCGTACCTGTTTGACCAAGTAAACTTGCGATACCAAGTTGACGTTGTTTCTCGTCCTCAAATGCTTTCATAGCCATATCAGAAGCCGTTGTGAAACCTTGGTACTTCATCTTCCCAATCATTTCCATCCGGTCACGTTCGTAATCACGAGCCGCCATTTGCTGCTGCAACGCAGCGCGAGAACCACCGAAAGCCCCTTGTTGCGCGGCTTGTGAACGGAGCTGTTGTTCGCTCATCAATTGTTGTTCGCGTATTCTTTCAAGCGCAGGATCAAGAACCAATGCTTCGTATGGGTTCATAAATCTGTCGATACCAGACGGATCGAACTGCCCCTGTGCCAGCAATGCCATATCCGCTTGCTGTTTGGCGTAGTCCCCTGCCAGTTTAGTATAGTCATCTGCCTGATCTAAATAGGTTTGGTATGCACCGATACCTTCTTTGGCTAACTTTTCTGCCTCTGCATATTCTTCTGGGCGATCAGCGATGTATGCAGCCTGATCAACAATCTCAATCGGCGCATCCATATACGCTTCAGTAGAATCCAACAGTTTTTTCTGAAAATCTAGCTGATGCTCAGGAAGTTCTACCGTTTGAATCGTTTTGGTAACGTCCATCTTTGCCATTACGCCATACTCTCAAGTTTGTTCATCATTTGATACATTTTTGCCGCGCCTTTTTTACGGCTGCCATCACCCATACCACGCACGGCTTTTGCAGTCATTACGAACTCACCGTCAGAAAGCATGGCTGGGATGCTGTCCGAGGTCCCAGTTCCGGGGCCCGAGATTGCACCACCTGCTGCGGCTCTCTCAAAGTCCGTGGGTCTTATCACTCGAACGTTTTCAAATCTTCCTGTTTCGGGGTTGTAACCCAATCCAGTAAAGACCCCGCCTTCTGGTTCATACGGTTCGTAATCTACCAAGTTTCGACCATCGCCCTCTTCTTCGCCAGTTAACAAACCAGCGGCTATAAGACCTGTTCCGGTGAGACTAGCAAGATCTGATGGGTTTTTCGGTATGAAAGCATCAGGCACTTTCGAAAGGAAACCTGTCTCCGCTGCGCCCCTGCCCGCAGTAAGGGCTGCATTTGATCCGGCAACGGTAGTTGGAGGTCCGCTAGTAAGACCCAAGTTCTTCGCAATATTACTTGGTTTCAGGTAGCTGAATGCACCTTGAGCCGAACGCCCCTGAATCGGGATTATATTACCCTGCATATCAGCATACTGAGTAAATTGCTTCGGCAATAACTTAGGGCTATCTATAAACGTAGTTCCCGGATCGCCTTTAAATGTAAATCCTCCCTTCGCACCAGCGTCAATAGCGGTGTTTTCTACCGTCGCAGGAACGACAGTGCCTGTTTCACCGGGTGCTCTAAATCCGGGAGTTGTGCCCGCGCCGAACTGATCTGCCATAAAGGATTTGCCTTTGGAAACATTACCCACGCCCTTCATCAAACCAACAGTCAGACCTGATAAAGCACCCATCTTCAGAGAGTCTTTGAAGCTTCTACCTTGTATAAGACCACCAAGACCAGAACCGAGAGCCGCTGTCCCCGCTGCACCTAAACTGCCGATGAATCCACCGATACCACCTGCAAGACCACCCATGCCAGCCAATGCTGTGCCGATACCCGGCAACACGATTGGCAGAATGATTGGAGCAAGTTTCTTAAATGCTTTCTTGATTTTCTTGAAGACTTTGGAAAAGAAACCAAACTCTTGCATACCTGTCTGTGGGTTACGAGCGACAAGATCTCCACCGACCACAAACTCTTGTGGGTCTAGTCCTTCCTGACGGATTACATCAAAAACCTGTTCCCGAATCTCTGGGTAGTATTTCATAATTGGGGCAGGGACAATAACCTCGCCTTCAGCAACGTGAGCAATCTGATCGTCGTCAAACTGGCCCATATTAGCCAGCTTGTCCGCCATGTCCTGTCGGTTTCCTAGAGAAGCTACCCCGCCTTGAGGGGTAAGAGATTGCTGCTGCATCATGTCACTACCTTTAGAGTTGTACCGTCTCTATAGACAGTACCAACTTCAAGTCCTGTTGCGCTAGTTGGCAAAGCTGTTAATACGGCAGTGGACGCACGAAGCTGTCCCTCTGTGTTGACTTGGTCTATGAGAAGCGTCAACGCTCTCGCCAAGTCTGAAACATACGCTGCACTGTATTCCTCGGGAGCTGTAGACAAAACGGGTGGGACTAACTCTCTTTGTGGCATTATCTCTTCCCATCCGGTCTTACATCAACTCTTGGTATACCTAATCTCCATTGTGCACCTGTTCCAGTGTTTTCTATCTTAACAGAAAAAGCTCTGCCGCGAAGCCTTAAAAACAATTCAGAAGTGTATTTTTCAACTGTTTCAGACGCTTCTTTGATTACAGTGCCGTTTACAGTGCCTGAAACATCCTCGCCCGGCTTGTCGTAGCTCCCCAACGTAAACTTCACAACAGGTGTAGGACTCGAAGATCCGTCAAAAGTAATATCAGGCAGAACCCGGCGGATTAATTGAAACTGTTCTCCTGACTCTAGACTCATAGGACTGCTTTCAATATACGCAGTTATCGGCGTGGCAGGGGATGTTGAACCGTCGTCATTTCCTAATTCATGGTTGTACAAGAAACTGTCCGTGCCCGCAGCAATCGGAAAAGCTCGAACTTCAGCATCCAACCATGCTGTTCTACCCAGCACTCCGTAGTACCAAGCTTGTTCCTGATAGTTGAAGATGACATATTTATCGACTTCCAAAGAGTTTTTGGACGGGTAAAACCAAAATATTTCTGAGAATTGTGAGTTCAAACCCGCAGTAATTAGTTCTCGTTGATCGTTGTTTATATCATCAAAAACGTAGTCTCGAACGGTGCAGGGTATCTGTTGTGTCCTACCGTCGTATGTATAGAACTGATTCTCGCCCATCCAAAACACTGTATCGTTCACGGCGACTACGGAATTAGGTCCAATGATACTGATGCCTGAAGCAATCTGAATCAAACCAAATGTATTCGGCGCACCAATAAACTGCATGGAGTGCAAGCTCACATCTGTCCAGACCAGAATCTCACGCTTGGTTTCAATGGCAGACACAAACTTAGAACCAGAGCCAATGATCAAGTCGCCCGCGTCAGTCCCCGTCGTACTAATGTTCCAATCAACAGCACTTTCTGCTTTGGAAAAACGGATTAGAAGTGGATCCTGTTCTGTTAAACCCTGTGCGTTGGTTGCAAAAGCAATACAATGTCGGCTTCTATCTGACACCATAACTTGTCTAGCCATCAACGGTACTTGATCCGCGTTAGCAGGATCAGAAGCCGCTAACGTTGTGGCTCTACCTGCGGTGGTGTTTACGCTTTTGTCCCAATAAAAAAGCGCACCGTCTCTTGGACAGGCAATTAAATCTTCACCAAAGTTGTCCATAGACCAGATCCGGGCTTCAGTTCCCGATGTCGTAGAAATAGCTGACGCATCACCCCACCCCGTGATTGCTGCTGCGCCACGAACAGCAACACCGGTAGCATGAGACACAGCTAGAGTGCCGTCTTGAGCACGAGTGATGCCCGTTAGAGTGTTACTCGTTTTGCCTGTATACGCGATGACCTCTATTTCATTGACTACAATTGAACCCGAACTTGGGAAGCTAGTCGCATCTGTAAGTACAATAGAAGAACCACGAACAGACGCACCATCACTATGAGCGGCTGATGATGTGCTGTTTGCAGCACGAGTGATGGTCGTTAGATCATTACCCGATTTGCCTGTGTATGTAATAATCTCACTACCAACAGTAATAGAACCCGAGCTTGGGAAAGCAGTTGCATCAGTAAGAGTGATAGAATTTCCTGAACCACCCGTGCCATTGGTATCATTATTAAGAGCACCGTTCAAAGTGCCAACAACACTTGCTTTAACAGCCACATCATCGGCATGTGCTACAGCAGTTGTGCCACCCGTACCACGAGTAATCCCTGTTAAATTATTGCTACTTTTACCTGTGTAAGTAATTATTTCTTTGTCATCAACTACAATTGATCCCGCTGTTGGAAACCCACTAGCGTCGGTAAGAGCAATAGAAGTTCCTGAACCACCCGTGCCGTTACTTGTTGTCAAAGCTCCGTCGAGTGTAGTCGCTATACCACTAGCTGTGCC
>MDTE01121515.1_pt1 | contig 11585 bp, 11 predicted proteins | sample 811231 | NCBI WGS metagenome assembly MDTE01 (sample SAMN05326651, study PRJNA326480) | marine metagenome | isolation source: seawater | place: Indian Ocean: Red Sea | collected 2010
CGCCGTGCGCGTCGTCAACGGTGGTGCGTCGCGGTCCGCATCGGTTCTGGCCGGGCTCGAGTCCGTAACCGCTGAGTGGGCGATGGTCCACGACGCTGCGCGACCCTGCGTTCGACCGGAACAGATCCGGCAGCTTGCGCGTGACGTCGACGAGGTTGCCGGGGGACTACTCGCGGTGCCCATGTCGGACACCGTCAAGCGTGCCGAGGGTCGGCGTGTTTCGGCCACGGTCGACCGGACCAACCTCTGGTGCGCGCAGACGCCGCAGCTGTTCCCGACCGGGACTTTGATCCGGGCGCTGCGCGGCGCGCGGCATGTGACGGACGAGTCCAGCGCCATCGAGGCCCTGGGTCTGGCGCCGCGGCTCGTCGCGGGGAGCCCCGACAACATCAAAGTGACCGTTCCCGACGACATTGCACTGTGCGCTGACATCCTCGCGCGGCAAGGCCGGACGGCTCAGGGTGGTACCGGGGCCCGGACGGGCGCCTCGTCATGACTGCCATGCGCGTGGGGACAGGGTTTGATGTGCACCGCCTGGACGAGCCGGGGACCGCTTCGCACATCACGCTGGGGGGTACCCGGATTGCATTTGATCGACGGATCGTTGCCCATTCCGACGGCGACGTGCTCGTGCACGCGTTGATGGATGCGATGTTGGGCGCGGTCGCACTTGGCGACATCGGCCACCAGTTCCCGGACACCGACGCGCGATGGGCGGGTGCGAACAGCATCACCCTGCTCGAACACACCCGGGATCTGCTGACTGATGCCGGGTTTGCGGTCGTCAACTGCGACACGACGCTGATCGCCGAGCGTCCGAAGCTCAAACCCCATGTGGACTCCATGCGCGGCGCGATTGCCGCCGCGCTCGGCATCGACCGGGGCGCTGTCGGCGTGAAAGCCACCACGTCGGAGCGACTTGGCTTCGTTGGGCGCGAGGAGGGGATTGCCGCGCAGGCGGTGGTCCTGCTTGGCGCGTCGTGAGTGAACCGGTCTGGCAAGGTGTCGCGGTCGTTGGCCGGCAGGCACACCCCGCACTTGGGGAGGTCGGGATGCGTCGTGCGCCCGCTGACTTCCGGGTGGACGAGGTGCTGGGTTTCGAGCCCTCGGGCAACGGCGAACACGTGTTCCTGCAGATTCGCAAGACCAGCGCCAACACGGCGTGGGTGGCGGGACAGCTCGCCCGCGTTGCCGGCATTCGGCAACGAGACGTCAGCTATGCCGGCCGCAAGGACCGGCACGCCGTCACGAGTCAATGGTTCAGCTGCTGGCTGCCCCGGAGCGATCCCGACTTCGCGCACCTTCTGGACGCCGAGGGCGTTGAGATTCTCAGGGTCAGTCGGCACGCGAATAAGCTGCGCCGCGGTGAACATGCCGCAAACCGGTTCCGGCTTCGGGTGTCCGGCAGCGCGATCGACGGCGTCGCGCCGGAGGCGCTGTCGGCGCGTCTCGGTGCGCTACAGGACGGTTTCCCGAATTACTTCACGGAGCAGCGGTTTGGCTTCGGGGCGGACAATCTCACCCGGGCGCTGCGGTTCTTTGCACAGCCCAATCGCCGCAAGGCCCGCAAACACCGGGATCGGGACCTTTTCTACTCTGCCGCGCGGGCGTTCCTCTTCAATCGGCTGCTCGATGCGGACGTGCAGACCGGGCAGTGGCGGGAGGGCGCGGCAACGCTGGTCGGCGATGCGCGGCTCAGCCCGGCCGAGCACAGGGTCCTCGTGCCGTATGAGTCACTCACCTCGGGGCTCGCGGCGGATCGCTCCCAGCCAGGCAGTCGCCCCCGCTGCGTGCGTCCGGCGCACTTCACCACGGAGGTTGCCGACAACGTCCTGACCCTGTCATTTGAACTGCCGCCGGGCGCCTACGCCACGGCCCTGCTCCGTGAAATTGGAACGGTCGTTGACCTGTCCGCCTGCGACGGACGCGATGCATTGTCTGGCGGAGAGGCCCCTTGAGCACGCCGGACCTCGTCGGCTCGGGGATGACGTCCCCCCGCACGCGCCTGCGCCTGGTGGAACGTCTGCGCGAGCAGGGCATCCGGAATGAGGCCGTTCTCGCGGCGATTGCCGAGGTGCCACGCCACATCTTCGTCGACGAGGCCCTGTCGTCACGAGCATACGAGGACACCGCGCTCCCGATCGGCCTTGGACAGACGCTTTCGCAACCCTACATCGTGGCGCGGATGACCGAGATCATTGTCGACTCCGGCCCTGTCGATCGGGTGCTGGAGGTTGGCACGGGGTCCGGCTATCAGGCGGCAATCCTGTCGCGCGTCTGCGGGACGGTCGTGAGCATCGAGCGGATCGGAGCCCTCCTCGACAAAGCACGTGAGCGCCTGCGGCTGCTCAATGCGCGCAACGTGGTCACCCGTCGCGCCGACGGCCATGGCGGGCTCGCCGCGCGAGGGCCGTTCAATGCCATTGTCGTAACGGCCGCGCCGCGCACCGTACCCGAAGCGCTGGTCGAACAACTGGCGCGGGGTGGCAGGCTGCTGCTGCCCCTGGGCGGCGAAGCGCAACAGCTGACTCTCGTCACCCGGGATGCGGACGGTGAGACAACAACAAGTCAGGTCGAGTCGGCCAATTTCGTGCCGCTCCTACCCGGTGTGAACTGATGGATGCAACTCAAAAGCCGCTGACACGTGTCGACCTCATCCGGCTGGGCTGTGTCGGGACGCTCATGGGGGCCGCGGAGGTGGTGCCGGGCGTGTCGGGCGGCACGATCGCCTTCATCAGCGGGATTTACGAGCGGCTCATCTTTGCAATCCGCCAGTTCACGCCGTCGCTGTTGTTCACGCTGGCGCGCCAGGGTACCCGGTCAACCTGGATGCAGGTCGACGGCAACTTTCTGGCCGTTCTGTTTGGGGCAATGTTCCTGTCGATCGTGTTGTTCGCGAGCGGCATCGGCTGGCTGCTCGACAACCAGCCCATCGCAATCTGGGCGTTCTTTTTTGGCCTGGTCGTCGCTTCGATCGGAGTCGTGGGCCGACAGATCGGGCGCTTCGATGCTGCGACCTTGGTGAGCGCCATGTTCGGGATTGCGGTTGGAGCGCTGCTGGTTGCGGTTTCGCCCGCCAATCTCGAGGCAACCCCGCTGCTGCTCTTTGCCGGCGGAGCGGTGGCGGTGTGCGCCTGGATTCTGCCTGGCATGTCCGGCAGTTTCATTCTGCTGATCCTCGGCCTCTACAGCGGTGTCCTCGAGGCTGTCAGGCAGTTCGATCTCGTCAGTCTGGCTGCGCTCGGAGCGGGCTGTGCCCTTGGCCTCATGGCGTTTGCGCAGGTGCTTGGTGCGCTGTTGCGCGCCTATCGGCCGCAGACGGTGAGCCTGCTGACGGGTTTCATGATCGGCTCGCTGCTCAAGCTGTGGCCCTGGCAGGCGGTCGTTGCCTATCAGCTGAAGGCTGACGGGACGACATTCCCCCTCGTGCAGGAGCCTGTGTTGCCGCATGCCTATGAGGGAATGACGGGGGGTGAGCCGCAACTGATGCTCGCAGTCGTGATGGCAGTGCTCGGCGCGGGGCTCGTGATTGCGGTCGATCTGCTGTCCCGGAAGATGGCCGGCTCGCCCGGTTAGTGCCGGTTGCGGCGATCGGGCGGACCGGTTCTACACCGATATCGATCAGGGGCAGCGGTAGTACGCTGACAGGAAACGCTAGATTCCTTTTGGGTAAGTGCAACGTCCTTATGCCAAAAAATGCTAACGAAATGGGGTCAGGTTTAGCGCGATTCGTATCCCGAAACGGGTTGCCGGTGATCGTGCTGCTGCTCGCCGCGTGTGCGACCGACAATGCGCCCGTTGCCGAGATCGGGCAGCGGGCCCACTCCGGTCAATCCGGCACGGGCACCGTCCATGTCGTTGTCAAAGGAGACACGCTCCACTCGATCAGCTGGCGGTATGGTCTTGATTATCGGGATGTCGCCAAGGCAAACGGCATCGGGCCGCCCTACACCATCTACATCGGTCAGCGGCTTCAGGTGACCGTAAAATCGCCGCGAAAGTCCCGCGCCCGCAGCGCCAAACGTCCCGCTGCGACGCTATCGCGGAGGGTGACCAGTGCGTCCCAACGCAAAACCGAGACGCCAAGTCAAGACTCATCCATAAATTGGCGATGGCCGCTCGAAGGAACCATCGTGAAGCGGTTTGCGCTCGAGGGTGACGTCAACAAGGGCGTTGATATCGCAGGTCGATTGGGGGACTCTGTCGCCTCTGCCGCTGATGGCGTCGTGGTTTACGCAGGAAGCGGACTCGGTGGCTACGGCAAGCTCGTGATCGTCAAACACGATGCGAACTACCTGAGCGCTTACGGTCACAACAGTACGCTGCTGGTAAGTGAAGGAGACAGCGTTAAAGGTGGACAGAAGGTTGCCGAAATAGGTTCTAGTGGAAAAGATCTCGCGATGTTGCATTTCGAGATCCGCAAAGACGGTAAGCCAAAGGATCCATTGCTTTTCCTGCCCAGAAGGTGATGTGAACCGAATGGCATTGCTCCCGACCCGAGTGGGTGAGGGGTGGACGCGATGGATGACATCGCTCTTTGTAGAAGCAAAAGGACTTGGACATGGCCGAACTCACGGAAGAACTCCCCTCAACCAACCACACGACCCGTGCATCCGCGCCGGATGCCGTAGTACAGCGCACGCGTATTCCCAAAGTGGAAACGGACCGTCCGGACGCGAAGGAGCCCCGAACAGCACGGGAGCTGGATGTCACCCAGCTCTATCTGAACGAAATTGGTTTCTCCCCGCTCCTCACCCCCGAGGAAGAGGTCTACTACGCGCAGTCAATCACTGCGGGGCGTGGAATCGGGCCGCAAACGGATGAACGAGAGCAATCTGCGTCTCGTTGTGAAGATCGCGCGCCGTTACATCAACCGCGGGCTGACCCTCCTGGACCTCATTGAGGAAGGCAATCTTGGCCTCATTCGAGCGGTCGAGAAATTCGATCCCGAACGCGGCTTCCGCTTCTCCACCTATGCGACCTGGTGGATTCGACAAACCATCGAGCGCGCGATCATGAATCAGACGCGCACGATCCGGCTGCCGATCCACATCGTGAAGGAGCTGAACGTCCTATCTGCGCGCGTCGCGCGAGCTGTCCCAGAAGCTCGACCACGAGCCAACCGCCGAGGAGATCGCGGAGCTGCTCGAGAAGCCAGTGGAAGATGTCAAACGCATGCTTGCGCTGAATGAACGGGTGACTTCGCTCGATGTGCCGCTGTTTGCGGACTCCGAGTGGTCGGTGCTCGACACGATCGCGGCGTCAATCAGGACGATCCGGCAGAAAGCCTCATCGACAACGATCTGCGCGGCAACATCGATCACTGGCTGACGGACCTGTCCGAGAAGCAGCGTGAGGTGATCTGCCGGCGGTTTGGTCTGCGCGGCCACGAGATGAGTACGCTCGAAGAGGTCCGCCGTGAGGTCGGCCTTACGCGCGAGCGAGTGCGGCAGATTCAGGTCGAAGCACTGCGTCGTCTGCGCGAGACGACGGAGCAGCATGGGTTGTCCGTCGAGGCGATCTTCAGCTAGTCGCTGGCGACGCGATCCCGATCCCCGACCCTGATCACGCACAAAAAAGGGCGCCGCACGCGGCGCCCTCGTTCTTTCCGGCGTGACTGGCCGGGTCTGTTGCTCAGCGCTCGAGGTGTTCGAGCTTGCCTTTCACGTCCGCCCACTCTTCGGCGTCTGGCAGGGCGTCCTGCTTCTCCGTGATATTGGGCCACACCTCTGCCAGCTCTGCGTTCAGCGCCAGAAACTCCTGTTCGTCCGCAGGCAGTTCGTCCTCGGAGAAGATCGCGTCTACCGGGCACTCAGGTTCGCAGAGCGCACAGTCGATGCACTCATCCGGATGGATGACAAGGAAGTTCGGGCCTTCGTAGAAGCAGTCCACTGGGCACACTTCGACACAGTCGGTGTGTTTGCATTTGATGCAAGCATCACTCACCACAAACGTCATAGACGGACTCTCACCGGGTAAAACGCGAGTGTAACATTTTTGTTTTGGCGCGGAGCATGGACCACGCTGGTTTCATGGACCTTCCACCAGTGCTTTCAGCGCATAGAGTGCAGCGTGCGCCTCCCGCGGTGTGAGGCCGTCGGGGTCGATGCCCCGGAGTTCGTCGAGCAGGGCCCCGGCGGTGAGAACAGCTTCGTTCGGCGGTGACGGTTCCGTGACCGCGCGTCCGAACAGATCGGCCTGACGCGGCGCGTCACCGGCGCCATCCTCCAACTCCCGAAGCTTGGCTTCGGCCTCGGCGAGGACGGCGGTGGGAATACCCGCGAGACGCGCCACCTGGAGGCCATAGCTCCGGTTCGCGGGCCCGGGCTGTACCTGGTACATGAAGACAATGCTGTCGCCGTATTCGGTGGCCGACAGGTGCACGTTGGCACTGGCGGGCAGCAGCGAGGCAAGGACCGTCATCTCGAAGTAGTGCGTGGCAAAGAGCGTGAACGCCCGAACGCGCTCTGCCATGTAGCGCGCCGTTGCCCATGCGAGCGACAAGCCGTCGAAGGTGCTGGTGCCCCGGCCGATCTCGTCGAGCAGCACGAGCGACTGCGCGGTCGCGTTGTTGAGAATGAGCGCGGTCTCGGACATCTCCACCATGAACGTCGAGCGTCCGCTTGCAAGATCGTCCGAGGAACCGATTCGGGTGAAGATCCGGTCGACCGGACCAAACCTGGCGGCCTCCGCGGGAACGAAGCTGCCCGCGTGAGCGAGCAGCACCGCGAGAGCCGTCTGGCGCATGAACGTGCTTTTACCGCCCATGTTGGGACCCGTGATCAGCAGCATGCGGCGGCTGTCGTTCAGTTCGATCGAGTTGGCAATGAACGGGTCGGTTAGTACCTGCTCGATCACGGGATGGCGCCCTGCCGTGATCTCGATGCCCGGCTCCGCGGTGAGCGTCGGCCGGGTGAAGCCGAGGGCCTGGGCGCGTTCGGCAAATGTGGCGAGGACGTCGAGCTCCGCAAGCGCGGCGGCAGACGCCTGCAGTGGAGCGAGTTCGTCGATCAGCCGGGTCAGGAGTTCCTCATACAGTGCCTTCTCGCGCGCGAGTGCCCGGGACTTGGCGGACAGCGCCTTGTCTTCGAACGTCTTGAGTTCGGGCGTGATGAAGCGCTCAGCGTTCTTGAGCGTCTGGCGGCGCACGTACCGCTCGGGCGGGTCCGCCGCCTGGCTCCGGGAGATCTCGATGTAATAGCCGTGGACCCGGTTGAAGCCGACTTTCAGGGTCGAGAGCCCGGTGGCTTCGCGTTCGCGCTGCTCGAGGTCCATCAGGTACTGGCCCGCGGTTTCACTGATCGCACGCAGTTCGTCGAGTTCCGGGTCGTAGCCGTCCCGGATGACGCCCCCGTCCCGGATGACCGCCGGCGGCGCTTCCAGGACGGCGCGCTCCAGCAGCGACTGGAGGTCGGGGAACTCGCCGACTGCAAGGCTGAGGGTGCCGAATCGTGCCGGCAGGAACGCTGCGAGCACTGCCTGCAGCGTGGGCAGCTGGCCAAGCGAGTCTCGAAGTCGGGCCAGGTCGCGCGGTCTGGCCGAGCGCAGGGCCACACGCGCCAGAATCCGCTCGATGTCGCCGATGCCGCGGAGTGGTTCGCGCACGGACTCCCAGGCATTCCCGGTCATGCACCATTCGACCGCGTCGTGGCGCGCCGCGAGTGCGTCGTGATCCCGCAATGGCCGATGCAGCCAGCGCCGCAGCAGACGAGCGCCCATCGCGGTCGCGGTCTCATTCATGACCGCGAACACCGTGTGCTCGCTGCCGCCGGACAGGTTCGCGTCGATCTCGAGGTTGCGCCGGCTGCCCGCGTCGATCTGGATCGTGTCGCCGAGCGTGAGGGTCGTGAGGCCGGTGAGATGGGGCAGCGCGCTGCGCTGGGTGTCCCTGACGTATTCCAGCAGGCATCCCGCGGCACCGATGGCGAGAGACAGATCGGCGCAACCGAAACCCTCGAGGTCGCGGGTTCCGAACTGCCGGGTGAGAGCCATGGCTGCGTTTGCGGTGTCAAACTCCCACGCTTCGCGGCGTTGAACGCTCACATGGTGTTCGGCGATCTCCGGGTAGACCTCATCCCTCACGAGAATAAGCTCTGCGGGAGTCAGTCGTTGCAGCTCATTGGTGAGTTCGATGCCGGAATCCAGCTCAAACACCTCGAAGCGGCCGCTCGCGACATTGAGCAATGCGACGCCGAAGGCCGCGTCACGCAGGTTGACCGCGGCGATGAGGTTGTCGGTACTGACGTCCAGCAACTCCTCGTCCGTGATGGTGCCGGGCGTGACGATGCGAACGACCTCGCGCTGGACCGGACCTTTTGCCGTCGCGGGGTCGCCAATCTGTTCGCAGATCGCAACCGGAACGCCCAGGTGGACGAGACGCTGCAGGTAGGTGTCGACCGAATGGAACGGCACGCCGCACATCGGGATCGGCTCGCCGGCGGACTTGCCCCGCGTCGTGAGCGTGATATCGAGCAGGCTCGCCGCGCGCGCGGCGTCGTCGTAGAAGAGTTCGTAGAAGTCACCCATCCGGTAAAACAGCAGCGTGTCCGGATGCTGCTGCTTGATGCCCAGGTACTGGCGCATCATCGGCGTGTGCTGGTCCAGCCCCGCTGTGTTCAAGACCTGCCCCTGCCCGGTGCGCTGGAGGCCGCGACCTGCCTGAAAATGCGACAGGTCGTTTTCTGAAATGTCTCGAATCTCTTGGTCACTGGAGGCAACTGTGAAATAATACTGTGCAAATATACAGTAGTGCTGAACAGGGGCCCGAACACTGAAATCCTGGACCCTCAGGGGTCGCCGATGGCCCATCGATGGCCAGGGCGATCATCACATCGACGACAGCGAAGCGATGATCAGAACGACGAGTGGCAATACTGTCACCGCCGGGTTCCCCAGGCCAGCACGACCAACCACTTTCGTACCGAAGCAGGACTGACCGATGGCACAGAAAAACGACGACAAGCTCGACTCGAACAAAGAGAAGGCACTCAGCGCCACGCTCGCGCAGATCGAACGACAGTTCGGCAAAGGCGCGATGATGCGCCTCGGCGATACCCCCCAGGAGCGAATTCCCTCAATTTCGACGGGTTCCCTCAGCCTGGACATCGCACTCGGAATCGGCGGGCTGCCCCGCGGCAGGATCGTCGAGATCTACGGGCCTGAGTCGTCGGGCAAGACGACACTGACGCTGCAGGTCATCGCGGAGTGTCAGAAGAGCGGCGGCACCTGCGCCTTTATCGACGCCGAGAATGCCCTCGATCCGCTCTATGCGCAGAATCTTGGCGTCAACATCGACGACCTGCTGATTTCCCAGCCAGATACGGGTGAGCAGGCGCTGGAAATCTGCGACATGGTGGTCCGCTCAGGCGCCGTCGACGTGGTCATCGTCGACTCGGTCGCGGCCCTGACGCCCAAGGCTGAGATCGAAGGCGAGATGGGTGACCACCACGTGGGCCTCCAGGCACGCCTCATGAGTCAGGCGTTGCGGAAGATGGCCGCCAACATCAAGAACTCCAACACGCTTGTGGTCTTCATCAACCAGATTCGGATGAAGATCGGCGTGATGTTCGGCTCGCCCGAGACCACAACCGGGGGCAACGCGCTCAAGTTCTACTCTTCGGTGCGGATGGACATTCGTCGGATTGGGTCGATCAAGGACGGTGACGAAGTCGTCGGCAACGAGACGCGGGTCAAGGTCATCAAGAACAAGGTCGCACCGCCCTTCAAGCAGTGCGAGTTCCAGATTCTGTACGGCAAAGGGATCTACCGGCTGGGTGAGATCATCGATCTTGGGGTCCAGATCGGTCTCGTTGAGAAGGCAGGCGCCTGGTACAGCTACAAGACTGACCGGATCGGTCAGGGCAAGAAGAATGCCTCCGAGTTTCTGTCTGAGAATCCCGAGATTGCACAGGAAATCGAGTCTGCTATCCGGGCGAAGTTGCTTGGGGCGGACGACGCCTCGACCGGAGAAGAGGAACAGGACGACAACATCACGCCGATCTCGAGCCTCTGAGTTCGGCGGCGCCTCACCGGTCAAGCTGAATGGACGCACAGCCAACTGAAGCGGACGTTCGGTATGCCGCGATGGACCTGCTTGCAAGGCGGGAGCATTCGCGGGCCGAACTCGCCCAGAAGCTCGAGCAGCGCTTCGCCCGCCAACGCGCACGGGCCGAACGCAGAAGGGTCCGTCGGGAAGACCACGAACGGGCGCACGAGCAGGCCAGAGAACACGCCCGGGAACAGGCTGGAGAAGATCCCTCGGAACAGCCCGGAGAGCGTGACGATCCGCGTCGCCGAGAGCGGGCGGGGGCAGCCCATGAGGAGTTCAGCGACGGTCCCGGTTCGGACCTCCGTGCGGATGTCGGCGCGGACTCCGTCACAGAGTCCGGCTCGATCCCCGGAACGCTGCCGGCCAACGTCGTCGAGGCGGCTCTGGAACGGCTCGAGTCGGAAGGTTTGCTGTCTGACAGTCGGTTCGCGGAGGCGTTCGTCCGAAGCCGGATCGCCCGCGGCCAGGGGCCGGTCAGGCTGCGGCATGAACTGCGCCGAAGGGGCCTCGATGCGGCCCACATCGATCTCGCGCTCGAGAGCGCCGAAGTCGATTGGAACGCGCATGCCGAGGATGTGCTGCTTCGCCGATTCGGCGATTCGACGCCCGTTGATGCGCGTGACCGTGCGCGTCGGATACGCTTTCTGCAGCAGCGAGGGTTCAGCTTCGAGGCGTGCCACAAGCTGTTGAAATAACCGGCAATTCGGTGGGTTTCAGGCCTTTTTCCGGGGCTTGTAAAGTCGGTTGGTTGCTGTATCGTTCTCGGCCCTTATTCCGTTTGATTTGCGCCCAGGGTGGGGCGTGCCATGCGCAGTGCAGAAATCCGCAATGCCTTCCTGAAGTTCTTCGAGGAGCGCCAGCACACGGTCGTCGAGAGCGCTTCGCTCGTTCCCATGAACGACCAGACGCTGTTGTTCACAAACGCCGGCATGGTCCAGTTCAAGGATGCGCTCGCCTTTCGCGAAGATCGGGGGTACACCCGTGCCGCCAGCTGTCAGCGGTGTGTCCGGGCAGGCGGCAAACACAACGATCTGGACAACGTCGGCTTCACGGCCCGGCACCACACCTTCTTCGAGATGCTGGGCAACTTCAGCTTCGGCGACTACTTCAAACATGACGCAATTCGATTTGCGTGGGACTTTCTGACCGGAGTGCTGAAGCTGCCCCAGGAACGGCTCTGGGTCACGGTGCACGAATCGGATGATGAGTCCGTCGAGATCTGGGTGAACGAGATAGGGTTCGATCGGGACCGGATTACCCGCCTTGGTGACGATGACAACTTCTGGACCATGGGCGACACGGGGCCCTGCGGCGCCAGTTCCGAGATCTTCTACGACCACGGGCCGGATGTCCCGGGTGGACCACCAGGAACCGAAGACGGCGAACTCGATCGCTACATCGAGATCTGGAACCTCGTCTTCACCCAGTACGACCGATCCGCCGACGGCACACTGACGCCTCTCGCGAAGCCCTGCGTTGATACAGGCATGGGGTTCGAGCGGCTTGCCGCGGTGTTGCAGGGCGTTCACAGCAACTA
>MDTE01045205.1_pt1 | contig 11584 bp, 10 predicted proteins | sample 811231 | NCBI WGS metagenome assembly MDTE01 (sample SAMN05326651, study PRJNA326480) | marine metagenome | isolation source: seawater | place: Indian Ocean: Red Sea | collected 2010
CCAATTTTACAAGGTGAAAAGTTTGATAAAGAGGGCGAGTATGTAAAAAAATGGGTACCTGAATTAAAAAATGTTCCAAAAAAATTTATCCATAAACCGTGGGAGATTAATGATGAAAAAATTCTAAAAATTGGTAAAGAATATCCAATCCCAATAGTAATTCACGAAAAAGCAAGACAGAAAGCTTTAAGCGCTTTTAAAAAAATTTAAATTTATACATTTCCATGACAATGCTTAAATTTTTTCCCAGATCCGCAAGGACACTTTTCGTTTCTTCCGACCTTTTTAGATTCCTCTTTTTTACCAAAAATTTCTTTTTCTCTAACATTTTCTTCTTCAGAGGGAACTACGATATTTAGATTTAAAAGCAATTTAACTAAATCATTTTTTATTTTATCAAGCAAACCCTCAAAAAGCACAAAGGCCTCCTTTTTAAATTCTGATAGAGGATCTTTTTGACCGTATTGTCTAAGACCTATGACTTGTCTAAGTTGTTCTAAATATTGTAGATGTGATCTCCAGGAAAAGTCAATAATTTGTAAAAATATTTTTTTTTCTAAAATTTTATTTTGACTATCTCCAAGAGTATCGATCCTTGCCTTCTTTTTTTTTAAAAAGAGATTTTCTATTTCTTTAATAAAATCTTCTTCTGATTTTGATGTAAGTCTAGATAGTTCTTCTTCACTTAATGAATTTCCAGTAATATTTTTAATTTCAATTAAATATTTTTCATCATTTGATTTTTTATAATTACTAAAAGAATATTTTATACTCTTTAATATTTCCTGGAAAAAATCACTTAATATTGTATTAATGTGACTTTCTTTCAAAACTTTTAATCTTTGAGAAAATATAACTTGTCTTTGATCATTCATCACATCATCAAACTTAATTAATGTTTTTCTTATGTCAAAGTTTCTACTTTCAACTTTTTTTTGTGCTCGCTCCATAGCTTTATTAATCCAAGGATGATCAATTGACTCGTTCTCTTTTAAGCCTAGTTTTTTTAGCATTCCATCAATGGAGTCACCACCAAATATTCTCATTAATTCATCTTGTAAACTGATAAAGAATATTGTTCCTCCAGGATCACCTTGACGTCCAGCTCTTCCTCTTAGTTGATTATCAATTCGTCTACTTTCATGCCTTTCAGTTCCAATAATAAAAAGACCTCCTAACTTTTTCACCTTCGTTTCATCATCTTTAAATATTTTTGAATCATTGGTTAAACCATTCTCGGTATAATTTTTGTTACCACCTAGTTTTATATCCGTTCCTCTACCAGCCATGTTGGTTGCAATAGTTACAGATCCAGGCTTTCCTGCTTCGGCAATTATTTTTGCCTCTTGTTGGTGCTGTTTAGCATTAAGAACATTATGTTTTATTTTTTTTTCTTCAAGAAGCTTTGAAATTTTTTCTGACTTTTCTATACTTGTGGTTCCAACCAAAACAGGTTGTCCTTTAGAATTACATTCAATTATCTTATTGGTTATCGCATTATATTTCTCAACTTCTGTTCTATAAATTTGATCATTAAAGTCTTTACGTATCATATTTTTATTGGTTGGAATCGAAACGACATTTAAATTGTAAATATCGTAAAACTCTTCAGATTCAGTCATAGCAGTTCCCGTCATTCCAGATAATTTTTTATACAACCTAAAATAATTTTGATAAGTGATTGAAGCTAGTGTTTGATTTTCTTCTTCTATATTTACGTTTTCTTTTGCTTCGATCGCTTGATGTAAACCATCTGAAAATCTTCTTCCCGCTAATACTCTTCCGGTGAATTCATCTATTATTTGAACTTTTCCATTTCTTACAATGTAATCAGTATCTTTTTTAAAAATTAAGTTAGCCTTTAAGGCTTGATTAGTATGATGAACAAGATCCAGATTTGCTGGATCGTAAAAATTATTATTTTTTAAAACATTTTTTTGTAGCGCGAGCTTTTCTATTTTATCTACCCCTGTATCTGTAAGAATAACGTTTTTATTTTTTTCATCCAATTCATAGTCGCTTGTTTGTAAACTTTTGATAAAATTATTTGAAGTTGTGTAAAGCGTTGTTTTATCCTCTAATCTTCCTGAAATAATCAAAGGGGTTCTGGACTCATCTATAAGTATGCTATCAACTTCATCAACGATACAAAAATTATGACTTCTTTGCACCATCTCACTTAGTTCATATTTCATATTATCTCTTAGATAATCAAAACCTAATTCATTATTTGTTGCGTAAGTAATATCATACGCATAATTTTTTTTTCTTTCTATATCTTCTAGATTATTAGTTATACAACCAGTTGATACGCCCAAATAATTGAAAACTTTCCCCATCCAGATAGAGTCCCTTTCAGCAAGATAATCGTTCACCGTGACGATGTGAACTCCTTTTCCGGTAAGTGAGTTAAGATAGGCTGGTAATGTTGAAACTAATGTTTTACCCTCTCCAGTTTTCATTTCTGCTATTTTACCACTATGCAAAATTAAACCTCCAGCTAATTGAACATCGTAATGTCTTTCGCCTAAAGTTCTTTTTGCAGCCTCTCTAACTAAAGCAAAACTCTCTGGTATGATTTGATCTAATTTGACTGAACCATTTTGAACATTTTTTTTGAAGTTTGCAGTTTTTTCTCTAAAATCACTTTCAGATAACGAGCTTATTTCATTTTCCTTATTATTTATGGCTAAAATAATATTTTGGATTTTATCTAATTCTTGTTGATTAGAGCTTTTAAATATCTTACTAAAAGTCCTTGTAAATAAATTCATTATAATTCTATATATGTATTTATAATGTAAATTAAATAGCAATAATAATGACAATTAACATCAAAAATTTTCTTAAAGATAAAACTAAATTATCAAAAATGGGTGAGTTTCAAAATTTGAAACAGATAGATGGCATGGAAATGTCAGCAATATCAGCAGATTTGTACGGTGATGGTAGAGACGACTTAGCTTTATTTTATTTCAGCAAGGGAGCTAATTACGCAACCTTAACCACCACTAATACGATTACATCTGAATTCATACCCTGGAATAACAATTCACATAAAAAGATTATTAAAGGTTTATTGGTAAATACAAAAAATGCTAATACTTTCACAGGAAAGCAAGGTAAAGAGAGCATCGATACCTTAGCTAAAAATTTATCAAGAATATTAACCATAAAAGAGTCTAAGTCTAAAAAAGGAACTACTGAAACCGTAAAAATTAAAGATTTAATCTTTGCATCTACAGGTGTTATTGGAGAAGAGTTTCCTGTAGATAAAATAAAAGAGAGACTTCAAGATTTAGTCGACAAACTAAGAGATGAGCAAAATAAACTTTATTGGCTTAAATTAGCTTCCGCAATCATGACAACTGATACTAAACCGAAAGTTGCTTATGAGGAAATAATAATTGGTGACGAACTAATTAGAATTTGCGGAATAGCCAAAGGGTCTGGAATGATCGCTCCTAATCTAGCAACAATGCTTTCATTTATATTTACGAATGCTGATATAAACTCAAACTTACTTAAAACTCTTTTAAAAAGAGCTGTAGCTAACTCTTTTAATGCAATCACAGTTGATAATGATCAGTCTACAAATGATATGGTTTCAATTTTTTCTACAAGATCATTGAAAATAGGTCAAAATCTTTCGCTCAATGATAAAGTAATTCAAAAGTTCGAGCTGGCTTTAAAAAAATTATCTTTAAATTTGGCAAAACAAATAGTAGTTGACGGAGAGGGTGCAAAAAAGTTTTTAACAATTAACGTAATTAACGCGAAGTCACTCGGAAGTGCAAAAAAAATTGCCTTTTCTATTGCCAATTCACCTTTAGTAAAAACAGCAGTAGCTGGTGAGGATCCAAATTGGGGAAGAATAGTAATGGGTATAGGAAAGTCTGGAGAGCCAGTAGATGTCAAAAAACTGAAAGTAAAAATTGGAGATTATATTGTTGCAGAAAATGGTAAAATTGCTGAACAGTATGACGAAAAAAAATTAAAAGAATATATGGAGTGGGGCTCAATTGAAATTGAAATTAACTTAAAACTCGGAAATGATGCTTTCAAATGTTATACTTGCGACTTTACGCATGATTATATTGATATTAATGCCAATTATAGAAACTAGAATATGATAAAATATAATCTTAAATGTAATAATAATCACGAATTTGAAAGCTGGTTTTCAGACTCAAGAGAATTTGAAAAATTAAGTCAAAGAAAAATGTTAGAGTGTATATATTGTTCTTCCAAACAAATTAAAAAATCAATTATGAGCCCTATGGTCTCGGGAGCAAAAAAAAATGAAAAGATATTTGATGACTTTAATAATAAATTAAACAAAGAAAAAAAAGAATTAATTAAGATAAGAGCATTTATTGAAAAAAATTTTGAATTTGTTGGTGAAAATCTCTCTAAAAGAGTGAGAGAGATTTATTACGATAAAAAATCAAAAAAAAAAATATATGGCACGGTTACGCCTGCCGAGAAAGAGGAGTTGGCTGAAGAGGGAATAGACTTAGTGTCTATACCTTGGGTTGATAAAGATAATTAAATTTTTGTACTACAAATAATATAATTTACGGACAAATTATCTGATTTTTTCCATTTACTTAAAATTGGATTAAATTCCAAGCCTTTGATATCTATTGTTGAGAAATTTTCATCAGATAGTTTTTTTTCTAACTCCTCAGGCTTAATAAATTTATTCCAATCATGTGTTCCAATTGGCAGCCATCTTAGAATATATTCTGCTCCGATAATCGCTTTTAAATAAGACATAATTGAACGATTTAATGTTGCAGTAAACATCAATCCGTTAGATTTTAATAAACCAAAACAAGACTTTATATAAAGATTAACATCTTCAACATGTTCAACAATTTCTAAATTTAAGATTACATCATATTTTTCCAAAGATGTAATACTTTCAGGTGATCCTACTAGATAATTTATTTTTAAGTTACTTTTTTCTGAATGTATTTTTGCAACTTTTATATTTTTTTCAGAGGCATCAATACCTGTAACCTCTGCACCTAATCTTGCCATAGGCTCACTAATTAACCCACCGCCGCATCCTATATCTAACACTTTAAGACCTTTAAGCAAATTTTCTTTTTCTTCTAAATTAAAATGATACCTAATCTTTTCTTTAATGTAGTTAATCCTTACAGGATTAAACATGTGTAGAGGTTTAAACTTACCTTTTACATCCCACCATTCATCGGCTAAGTTTGAAAACTTTTGAATTTCTTCTTTATTTATAGTACTCATAATGTTTAATTAATTTTTTAAATTACATTATAATCTTTTTTTATTATATAAAATTCTACAAATGGTTAAAAAAGTATTAAAGTTTGGTGGTACATCTGTTGGTTCTATTGAAAGAATTCAACATGTAGCTAATATTATCAAAAAAGAGCATGATTCAGGTAATAAAATTATTGTGGTTGTTTCAGCAATGGCAGGAAAAACTAACGAATTAATAAACTTATCTCACAGTATCAGTAATAATTTTGATAAAAGAGAAATGGATGTTCTTTTAGCATCAGGAGAGCAGGTTACTTGTTCACTACTAGCTGGTGCGTTAATTAATCTTAAATTAAAAGCAAAATCGTGGATGAATTGGCAAATCCCAATTGTTACTGATGGAGAACACTCAAACGCAAGAATTGTGAATATGAATGTTGAAAAAATTAATCTATTTCTTGAAAATGAGGGAATAGCTGTAATTCCTGGTTTTCAAGGCATATCCAAAGAGGGAAATATAACTACTATTGGAAGAGGCGGATCAGATGCAACAGCAGTTGTGATAGCAAAACTATTTAAAACTGACAGTTGCGAAATTTACACAGATGTAGATGGTGTTTTTTCCACTGATCCTAATAAAATTCCAGTTGCAAAAAAAATTGATAAAATATCCTATGATGAAATGTTAGAACTTTCTTCGTTAGGAGCAAAAGTTATGCAGCCTTCAGCTGTTCAAGCGGCAATGATGTATAATATTCCATTGGAAGTAAAATCTACATTTACAGATAGATCTGGAACAAAAATCTTTGAACAAGAAAATATTGATTATAACAAAAGCGTTACTGGTGTAGCTTACTCAAAAGATGATGCCAAAATAACTTTAACTGGTGTGAGGGACAAACCAGGAGTAGCAGCTAATATTTTTGAACCATTAAATAAAGCCCAGATAAATGTAGACATGGTTATTCAAAATGTTTCTTCTGACCAAAAAACTACAGATGTTACTTTCACTATAAAAAGGGATGACCTTTCAAAAACTAAAGAAATTCTGGAAAAAAATAATCTATTAGAATATAAAAGATTGATACAAAATGATAATGTAGCGAAAGTTTCGATTGTTGGAGCCGGAATGGTTTCAACACCCGGAGTAACATACAAAATGTTTAAAGCATTAGCAGATGATCAAATAAATATCTTAGCTATTTCTACTTCAGAAATAAAACTTTCTGTAATCATTAATGAAAAAGATATACTCAAAGCTGTAAAAAAATTACATAACACTTTTGAATTGGATTAAGATGGAAATTAGACCGCATAGGATTATTGAAAGAAAAAAAACTAAAACAATTAACGTAGGTAAAGTTTTAGTTGGTGGTAATTCTCCAATTAGTGTTCAGTCTATGACAAACACTTTAACTACAGATATAAAAAAAACAGTACATCAAATTAGATTATTACAAGACGCTGGTGCAGATATAGTCAGAGTTTCTTGTCCTGATGTAGACTCAACAAGAGCGCTTAAGCAAATTACAAAAGAAGTAAACGTTCCAATAGTTGCAGATATTCATTTTCATTACAAAAGAGCTATTGAGGCTGCAAAAATGGGAGCGAGTTGTTTAAGAATTAATCCAGGAAATATTGGATCTAAAGATAGAGTAATTGAAGTTATAAAAGCTGCTAAGGATTTTAATTGTTCAATTAGAATTGGAGTGAATGCAGGATCATTAGATAAAACTTTACTTGAAAAATATAAAGAACCTTGTCCAGAGGCTTTAGTTGAAAGTGCACAATATAATATAAAATTGCTTGAAGATAACGACTTTTTTAATTTTAAAATAAGTGTGAAATCATCTGACATTTTTTTAACAGTTAAAGCATATAAAATTCTATCTGGTCTATGTGATTATCCTCTTCATTTAGGCGTGACTGAAGCTGGAGGACTTTTAACTGGAAGCATTAAATCTTCAATTGGTATTGGACAGCTTTTAATGCAGGGAATAGGAGATACAATAAGAGTATCACTTTCTTCAGATCCTGTGGATGAGATTAAAGCTGGATTTGAAATTTTAAAGTCTTTAGGAATAAGATCAAGAGGGGTGAATATAATTTCATGTCCTTCATGTGCAAGACAAGCTTTTCCAGTTATAGAAACTGTAAAAGAGTTGGAGAAAAGACTTTCTCATATTAAAAAACCAATTAACCTATCTATTATTGGCTGTGTAGTTAATGGTCCAGGTGAGGCATCACAAACAGAGATTGGTTTAACGGGCGGAGGACAAGACAATAATCTTTTGTATCTGAGTGGCATACCGCACCAGAAAATAGCTAGCGCTGAAATCATTAACAAAGTCGTAAAGCTCGTTGAAGAAAAAATTAAAGAAAACAACTAAAACATGGTCCCTATTCAAAAAGTGAAAGAGATTATTTCTAAACATAATAATTTAGAAAAGGAGCTTTCCTCAGGCAATATAGAACCTAAACTTTTTGCAAAAAAATCCAAGGAATATTCAAGTCTTGGAAATATAATTTCAGTTGCAAAAGAATACATAAATTTTGAGACTCAAAAAAAAGATTTAGAAGAAATTTTAAAAGATAAATCAAATGATATCGAAATTCTTGAATTAGCTGAAAAAGATTTGAAAGAAATGAAAATTAAAAAAGAGAAGAATGAGAATGAGTTAAAAATATTTTTACTACCAAAGGATGAAGATGATGATAAAAATGCCATAGTGGAAATCAGGGCTGGAACCGGAGGTTTAGAAGCATCACTTTTTTGTGCAGATCTTTATAAAATGTATGAAAAAGTATGTTCAAAAAAAAAATGGCAGTTAGAAATTATTAATATTTCAAAAAGTGAAGCTGGAGGATTTAAAGAGGTGATATTTTCTGTAAATGGAAATGACATCTATTCGTATTTGAAATATGAGTCAGGCGTACACAGAGTACAAAGAATTCCAAAAACTGAAACTCAAGGAAGAGTGCATACATCTGCAGCAACAGTAGCTGTTTTACCTGAGGCTGAGGAATTAGATATTCAAATCAAAGACTCTGATCTAAGAATTGATGTTTTTAGAGCTGGAGGGCCTGGAGGTCAGTCAGTAAATACCACAGACAGTGCAGTTCGAATTACACATATGCCAAGCGGTGTAGTAGTGAGCCAGCAAGATGAAAAATCTCAACACAAAAACAAAGCGAAAGCACTAAAAATATTAAGATCAAGAGTTTACGAAGCTGAAAAAAGAAAAAAAGATCAAGAGCGATCAAGCAATAGAAGAAATCAAATAGGATCTGGAGATAGATCTGAAAGAATAAGAACGTATAATTTTCCCCAAGGAAGAGTTACAGATCATCGGATAAATTTAACGTTACATAAATTAGATGAATTTTTAAGTGGCGAGATACACGAGGAAATGAATCAACAACTCAGATTAAAAGATCAAAATCTCAAATTAGAAAATCTAAATTCATGAATATACTGGAATTGTTAAATCAAGGCTCGAAAGAATTAAATCTAAATAATATAAAAACACATATATTGGACTCAGAAATATTGTTATCAAAAATACTTAATAAAAGTCGTGAAAAAATTTTATTAAACCCTAAACAAGAGGTAAAATTAGAAGATACTATTAAATTTAAAAAATTAATAAAAAGAAGATCCTTAAAAGAACCTGTTGCTTATATATTAAATGAAAAAGAATTCTGGAGTAGAAATTTTTACGTAAACAAAAGCACTTTAATTCCAAGACCAGAAACAGAATTAATGGTAGACAAATTAATAAAGATTTTTAAAGGCAAAGCTATAAATATTTTGGACATTGGAACTGGAAGTGGTTGTATCTTATTAAGTTTATTGTTAGAATTAAAAAACTCTTATGGTTTAGGTATTGATATCTCTAGAGATACTGTCAAAATTGCCACTCATAATGCAAAGGTCTATAATTTGAACAATAGAGCTAAATTTTTAAAAATGTGTTTTTCCAATATTTACCAAAAAAAATTTGATTTAGTAGTTTCTAATCCACCATATATTAAAAGAAGTGTAATTAAAAATCTTGATGGTGGTATTAAACTTTTTGAACCTAAATTAGCATTAGACGGAGGAAATGATGGGCTTGACCTTATTAGAAAAGTTATCTACAAAGCGAAATATATCCTAAAAATTAAAGGTTTGCTTGCGTTAGAAATTGGAAATGAGCAATTAAAAGAAGTTTCAAAAATTTTAAAAAGAAACAATTTAAGAGTTGAACATATTGTTAATGATTACAAAGATAATGTTAGAAGTATTATATCAAAGTTAATATTATAATATATGAATAATAGAAGAAGAAATTTCAGGTCTAGGCCATCAAAAAATAATTTTAGAAGAAGAAATGGTGTCTCAAATTCAAATTCACCTAGTAATTATAATAATGGAAACAAAAGTTTTGGTAGAAATGGATCATCAAATAATATTTATAGCGTTGAGAAAGCCTTAAATAAATTTCAACAATTAGCTAAAGATGCTCAGAGTAGTGGAGATCCAGTTTTGGTTGAAAATTATTTACAACATGCTGATCATTATTTGAGAAGATTTAAAGAATTGAGTGATAAGAACAAAGAGATTTTAAATAATAAATCTGAAGAAACTGATGAAACAGTTTTGAACGAAACAAAAGATCAAGATATTCAACAAACTTCTAATTAAACTACCTTAATTCAGAAAGTTTTAGATCAATCTTAATTCTTTTTAGCTCAAATTCTTTTCTGGCTTCACCCTTCAATATTTTACCTGATGGAAGTTTTAATTTTTGTGAATTAACTTTTTTACCATTAACCAACACTTCATAATGCAAATGTGGACCAGTAGACATTCCTGTTGAACCGACATAACCAATTATTTGACCTTGCTTAACCTTTTTTCCTTCTTTAACTCCTTTAGCAAAAGCTTTCATGTGCGCGTAGATAGTCTCATAAGTTGAATTATGTTTTATTTTTACGCAATTACCTCCACCACCACACCATCTTGCTCTTGTTACTGTCCCTGATCCTGATGCCATGATAGGTGTTCCACTGGGTGCAGCGAAATCTGTTCCTCTGTGCATTTTATTGTATCCAAGTATTGGATGCTTTCTCATACCGAAAGGAGAAGATAATCTTGCTCCGTTAATAGGAGTTTTCATTAAAGATTTCGTTATACTTTTTCCTTTAATGTCATAATATTCTTGTTCATCGTTTTTAAATTTAAAATTATAAAGATTTATTTCTTCACCATTAACATACATTGATGCGTAAATTATTTTTCCAGTATCTCTTACTTTACCATTGTCATCTTCAAATTTTTCGTAAAATATTTCAAACCAATCTCCTTTTCTTATGTCTCTTTGAAAATCAACTTCAAATCCAAAAATTCGAGCAAATTCTACAATTATGTTTGGTTCAATATTTAATTCAATGGCTGATTTGTACAAATTATTTGTAATTTTATTTTTTACAACAACTTCTTTTTTATATAGTTTAAGGATATTTTCTTTAACAACAAACCCATCTCGTGATTTTCTTACCTCTATACTTGTAGTATTGTTTATTGGAAACAAAAGATTTACAACTTTATTACCTTTATTTTCAATTTTTTTAAGTATTAATTTAAGTTCACGTCCTGAATATATATTTGTGAGTTTTCTTTTTTTTAATTCAAAAGATATCATTTTTATATCTTTTTCATTAATACTAAAATTTTTCATAATTTTCTCTATAGAGTCATTGTTTTTAATTGTATATGTTACCTCTTTGTAAGGGCTATTTATTTTTCCTAACAAAAAAATAGTAAAGTTTGAAAATTCAGAAGAATTAGTAACCATTTGTAAGTTATCTTTTTTTACTGAATTAGTTTTTGAAATAAAATTTGTTACTGAGTATAAAACTGTTAAAAAAAATATTATTAAACCTAAAAGAATAAAAGAGTTTGTATTAATAACTTTAACTTTACTAATGTTAAAAAAAATATTGAAATCGAAGTTTTTTTTATAAAAATTTGTAAATTTTTGGATTATCGTCATAGTTGATTTTTTACAAAAAATATATGAGCTTTGCAATGAGAAGTGGTCAAAAACGCTCTATATTACTGGTTTATTTGTCCAATATACGTCTTGACTTATAATCAAATTGTAATAAAACCACCGTTCACCTCTACGTAATTAAATAATATTAGCGCCAGAGGTGTGCAGATTTTATAAATTGAAATCTTAGCTTTTTTAAATTGTGAATTAAGAAGAGAAGTGTGGACGGCTAGGTTAATAAAGAAATTGTCGTCCACCCTTTAACGAAAAATAACTTTAATTTACCTTAAAGTTATTAA
>MDTE01130741.1_pt1 | contig 11584 bp, 11 predicted proteins | sample 811231 | NCBI WGS metagenome assembly MDTE01 (sample SAMN05326651, study PRJNA326480) | marine metagenome | isolation source: seawater | place: Indian Ocean: Red Sea | collected 2010
TCAGGATGGAATGCTCAAAAATAGAGAAACATATGAAATCATGACACCAGAAAGTGTTGGAGTAAAAAAAACTTCATTAGTAATGGGGAAACATTCAGGCCGACACGCTTTTAGAGATAAGTTATCAGATATGGGTTATGTGAATGTTACAGATGACATTATCAACACAGCTTTTGGTAAATTTAAAATTTTAGCTGATAAGAAAAAACATATATATGATGAGGATATAGCGGCACTTGTAGACGATAGTTTAGTTACTGAAGACAATGTGATTAAATTAAAATCTTTAAAAGTTTACGCAGGGACAGGTGAACCACAGAAAGCTGAGATGACCTTAGAAGTTTTTGGAGAGATAAAAACCGCATCGGAAACAGGAGATGGTCCAGTGGATGCAATTTTTAAATGTATAAAAAAACTATACCCGCATGATGTAAAACTTTTATTATATAATGTGCATGCAGTGACAGAAGGTACAGACGCACAGGCGACAGTCAGTGTCAGAATTGAGGAAAAAGGAAAAACAACAGTAGGCCAAGCAGCTGATACAGATACATTAGTTGCGTCTGCTAATGCTTATTTAAATGCGTTAAATAAATTAATTATTAAAAGAAAAAAAACAGCGCCAGATGATGAAAATCTAAGCGTTCAAATTTAGAAAGGAAAATATGTTTAAAGGTTTAACAGGATTAACGTCTCTTTGGTCACAGGACATGGCTATTGATCTAGGTACAGCTAACACATTGGTTGTATTAAAAGATCAAGGCGTCGTTCTAAATGAGCCATCAGTTGTAGCTGTAATAGAAGATGCTGGAAAAAAATCAGTTCTTGCAGTTGGTGATGAAGCTAAAACAATGCTAGGCAGAACTCCTGGAAATATATCAGCTATTAGACCGCTAAAGGACGGCGTTATTGCAGATTTTGTGGTAACAGAGGAAATGATCAAGCACTTCATTAAAAAAGTACACAAAAAAAATGCATTTGAAAATCCTAGAATATTGATTTGTGTGCCTACCGGTTCAACACCAGTTGAGAGAAAAGCTATTCAAGACTCAGCTTTAGCTGCTGGCGCGAGGAAAGTTCAATTAATAGAAGAGCCTATAGCAGCTGCAATTGGAGCTGGATTACCAATATCAGAGGCTACTGGTTCAATGGTAGTGGACATCGGCGGCGGGACTACTGAGATTGCGGTTATGTCATTAGGTGGTGTGGTTTATTCAAAATCTCTAAGAGTGGCTGGAGATGCATTGGACCAGTCAATAATTGCTTACATGAGAAAAAAAATGAATTTAATGATCGGAGACTCAACAGCGGAAAAAATTAAAAAGGAGATAGGTACAGCAATACCTTCTACAAACAATACATTTTTAATGAAAGGTAGAGATATTAGATCTGGAACACCAAAAGAAATTGAACTTACAGAAAAAGACGCTTGTGAAGCTCTTATGCCAATATTGAACCAAATTCTTGGTGGAATTAAAGAAGCTTTAGAAAACACTCCTCCCGAACTGTCTGCGGACTTAATAGACATGGGTTTAGTTTTGACTGGGGGTGGAGCTTTGCTGAAAAATATCGATAAATTGATTTCTCAAGATACTGGTTTACCTGTAACAATAGCTGATGATCCTTTGTCGTGTGTGGCTGTTGGAACTGGAAGAGCCTTAGAAAATGAAGAATTATTTTCTACAATGTTATCTGAGTATTAAATTTTAATGTATAAATGTCAATTAGTAGAGATGATTTTAGTATAGCTTTTCGATCTGCTCTTCTTCAAAGAGGAGGAGCTCAAACATTTTCGGTACTTTCTTTAATATTTTTAGCTTTAATTATTTTTTTTCTTGATATTTATGCTGCTAAATTTACAAAGCCAATAAGAGGTTTTATTAACGATGTCGTATATCGTGTCACTTTTTTAGTTTCAACACCTACAAGATTTTTTCCTCAAGTTAGCCAAGATCTTACAAATTATTTCAATGTTATAGAGGAAAATGAAAGATTAAAAGTAGAGTTAGAAAAGTATAAGTCTCTTGAACTTAATGTTGAATTTTTAAAAGACGAAAATAAAAATTTACAAAAAATTTTGGAAACTGAATATTTTAATCAAAACTTAAGTAATATTATACTCGCAAAAGTTCTAGTGGATAAAAATAGTCCATTTTTAAAATCAGTAATTATTAATAAAGGCACAAGAGCAGGAGTCCTCAAAGGAATGCCAGTCACTAAAGATAATTATCTAGTTGGACGAATTGTAGAAACTAATTACTTATCATCAAGAGTATTACTTCTAAATGATCTAAATAGTAGAATTCCTGTAACACTAGATCAAGGAACTCAAGCGATTTTATCTGGAAGTGGATCAAGTGAACCAATTTTAGAATATTTACCTGAAGACTATGAAGTTAGCGAAGCAATAAACGTATTTGCATCTGGAAAAGATGGAATATTTGCTCCCGGAACTCCAATAGGCAAAACAAATGAAGATGGGGAGGTAGAATTATTCGTAGATCCAAACCAACTTTCATTTGTAACAGTAAACTTAAATATTCAATCTAAGGGAAATTTATAATGGCAAAAAGATCTTTTATAAATAGAATTTGTAATTCTGGTCCATTAATTCTTTTATATTATCTCTGTATAAGTGAAGTGGATACTAATCTTGAGAAAGTTTTTGAAATTTTTACTCTTAATTTTCAAATTATCTTAATTTATTTTTGGGTTTTAAAAAAACCTGAGATAATGGCTAATGGACATATTTTTTTAGCAGGACTTATTAATGACGTTGTTATGGGATTTCCTTTAGGCATAAGTTCACTTTCATACCTAATAATTATTTTCGTAGGAACTTATGTGAGAAATAAAAGTGTTAATACGACTATAGCATCAGATTGGTTTACATTTTTTATGGCGATGATTTTTTCAAGCTTACTGTTTTTCTCTCTATTGAATAACTTTTCAGATCTGTCCTTTTCACTCTCGAAAATAGGATATAACTTGTTTTTTACTTTATTCATGTTCCCAGTATTTTGGATATTATTTAATTTATATCAAATTTCATTTATAGGTAGTAAAGATGCTTAGTCCAAGTTCAGGTAATACAGTAATTAAGTCTAAATTGATTAATCGAAGAATGTTTTTAATAACTGCTGCTAAGGCCGTAGTAATGTTCGGTATCATTGGTCGTTTAGTATCACTTCAAATAAATGAAAGATCTAAATATAAAACTCTTTCAGATAAAAATAGGTTTAGAGAATGGAAATTGGCTCCCGAAAGAGGAGTAATAAGGGATTTTTTTGATAAAGAAATTGCATCGAATGAACAAGTCTATCAGGTTCACCTTATTCCAGAAAATTCAAAAGATATAGAAAAACTTTTTGTTAGATTAAAAACAATATTAAACATTACAGATAAAAAATTATTTTACCTGAAAAAAATAATCATAAAACAAAAACCTTGGGAACCTATAATAATTTCTGATAATTTAACCTGGTCAGAATTTTCTAGATTGAATTTGTTTTTACATGAACTAGAGGGAGTGAAGCCAGTTGTATCAGTTGCCCGGATGTATCCTGATAACTCGTCTGCACATATCTTAGGCTATGTATCTCAAGTTAGTGCTAAAGATCTTAAAAATAAAAAATATTTAAAAGATTTACATGTTCCAGGGATGAGTATTGGCAAAACAGGCCTAGAAAGAAAGTTAGATGAAAAGATAATAGGAAAAATAGGTTTCCAAAGATATGAAGTTAATGCATATGGCAAAAGAGTTAAACAGATCCAAATTAATGAGGGTCAATCTGGAAAAAGTTTCAAAACAACTTTAGATTTTGAAATTCAAAAATATTCCAGTCAACTTTTAAAAGATAAAGCAGCCGCTGTTTGCGTTATGGATATTTTTAATGGAGACATTGTATCTCTAGTCTCATCCCCTACTTTTGAACCTAATCAATTTGTTCATGGTTTAGATAAAAAATATTGGAATGATCTGATTAAGAATGAAATGAGACCACTAACAAACAAAGCAATATCTGGACTATATCCGCCTGGATCCACTATTAAGACTTTAGTAGCTTTAAGCGCATTAGAGAATGGAATTATCAGACCTTTAGATACTTTTAAGTGTAGCGGAAAAATTGAGCTCTATGGAGAGAAATTTCATTGTTGGGAAAAAGATGGACATGGAATTGTTAATCTTAGGAAAGCGATAAAAAGATCTTGCGATGTATACTTTTATGAGGTGGCAAGGAAATTGGGGGTTGACCGACTTTCAGAAACAGCTAAGAAATTTGGTTTAGGTAAAAAAGTTTTATCTGGCTTTATTGAAGAAAGGTCGGGAGTAGTACCTAATACTAAGTGGAAGAAAAAATTTATTGGACAAAATTGGTATTTAGGTGAGACACTTCATTCTGGTATTGGACAAGGATATTTTCAGAGTACACCCTTACAATTATGCCTTATGACTGCTCAAATAGCTAATGGGGGTTTTAAGATAGAGCCAAAAATAATATATGATGAAAAAAGAAATAATCTTAAAGATTATATTCAGTTTAAAAATGAAAATCCAAATAATCCACTCCCACCAGATCTTTTGGTATCAAATTTTGAGTTAGAACCATTATTCAAGAATCAAGAACATATCAATTTAATTAAAGATGCTATGTACTCGTCTTCCAATGAACCTGGAGGTACATCTTATAGACATAGATTAGAGAATAAAAAATTTACTTTTGCTGGAAAGACGGGATCATCCCAAATTAAGAAATTTACTGAAGCACAACGTGAAGCAGAAGTTAAACAAGAGAGTTTACCTTATAAAGATAGAGATCATGCATTATTTGTTGCTTTTGCACCCTATAAAGATCCTAAATATGCAATAAGTGTTTTAGTAGAGCACGGAGGGTCAGGAGGTAAAACAGCTGCTCCTATAGCAAAAAAAATAATAAAAAAAGTTCTTGAAAGGCACGAACTAAGACAAAGAGTAAATAATTTATTAGGAGAGGATGTATAATGTTCCGCGTAAGATCAATTCAATCGTCATTAAGTTTTAAAGATAAATTTCTATCTATTGATTACGTTTTGGTTTTTTCAATCTTTTTACTCGGTTTGATTAGCATATTAGCGATGTATTCTACTGACGGCGGTGAATTTAAATATCACACCAAAAGTCATATTCTTCGTTTTTTCGTTTTTTTCTTTATGTTTTTAATTTTATCATTTGTTCAAATAAGATTTTGGCATAGTCAAAGTTATTTAATTTATATTTTATTTTTTATATTACTTTTAGGAGTAAAATATTTTGGACTAACTTCTTCAGGATCAAAAAGATGGTTAGATCTTTATTTAATGAATTTACAACCCTCAGAATTAATGAAAATTGGTTTAATTTTATTTTTAGCAAAATATTATCATCGAATTTCTATTGAAAACATAAATCAAATAAGGTTTTTATTTTTACCTGTTGTTGTTTTGATTGCACCCCTAATTTTAGTTGCAACACAGCCAGATCTGGGTACAGCATTATTAATTGCTGCGGGTGGTTTGACCGTAGCTTGGCTGGCAGGTGTAAGAGTAAAATTTTTTGCATTAACAGGAATAGCTTTTATAGCATTGCTTCCCATTGCAATTTCATTTTTGAAACCTTATCAAAAATCTAGAATATTAACTTTTTTAAACCCTGAAAGAGACCCGCTAGGAGCAGGATACCAGATAATCCAATCAAAAATCGCAATAGGGTCAGGCGGACTATTTGGAAAAGGCTTTTTAAAAGGCTCACAAAGCTACTTAGATTACTTACCAGAGAAACATACAGACTTTATATTTACATTGTTTTCAGAAGAATTTGGTTTTTTTGGATCGTTATTTATTTTGTTATTATATGCCTTAATAGTTTGGAGAATAATTAAAATTGGCAATGTAACTAGAAGCAATTTTGGAAAACTGTATTGTTATAGTTTTGCTACGGCATTTTTTGTTTATGTAGTAGTTAATATGATGATGGTTTTAGGATTGCTGCCTATTGTTGGCTCCCCTTTACCAATCATGTCATATGGAGGCTCCTCCATGATGGCAATTATGCTTGGTTTAGGGATAGCTATGTCCTGCAAGGTGTACAAAGATACACCAGTGAACTAGAAAATTAAAAACCTATTATGGTCAAATTTGATTTTATTATATACTTGTATAATAAGTAAATAGATGGTTAATTTATGAATAATAATATGTTTGGTGATAAAAAGAAAAAGTTAACAGACTCAGAAAGATCTTTAATTAGTGAAACTGTTAGTATTGAGGGGACTATAAATAGTTCAGGAGCTATAGACGTTGCTGGTTTAGTCAAAGGTCCAGTTTTTTCAAAAGAAATCATCATCAGAGAAACAGGTTCAATTACCGGCACAATCGAAGGAGATCATATTGAAGTTCACGGTCATTTGGATGGAAAAGTTTCAGGACAAAATATAGTGATCGGTGCAACAGGTACAGTAAAAGGAGATATAGAATTTGGTAACAATTTAAAAACAGAAAATGGTGCTGATATAGATGGTTACATCAAAAAAACAAATAAATCTAAATCTACGCTAACCGGCGATTTCTTGTTCAAGAAAAAAGATAAAAAAGAATCCTCAGAGTCTTCAGAGTCAGAAGACAGGCCTGAAGTTGTTAATAAAGAAGCTTTAGCCTAATCTATCGCATTATAATTTTTTAAAAGATTGATATAATTTTCCTGTGGAAAATTATAAATGTAAATCAGTTGGGATAATTGGATCTGGCATTCAAGGGGTTTGTACGGGTCTTCAGCTCATTAAAAAAGGAATACCAGTAACTATATTTGATCGTAACGATCCATTATCAGATCAGTTTAGACCAGCCTCGTATGGAAATGCTGGACATTTTTCACCTTACGCCGTTTTAAAATTCAATAGACCAGATATAGTAAAAGACTTACCAAAAATGCTTTTTAGTTCTTATGGACCATTAGCATTAAAATGGAATTACATTTTCAAACTATTTCCTTGGATAATACGCTATATAAAAAATTGTAATAAAACTTCAATGTTACACACAGCAAAATACATGCATCAAATTTCGCGCTCTGCTGACGAGACTTACGAAGAGATATTTACAGAGATCGATACTACAAATTTAGTAGATAGAAAAGGGATTATTTATGTTTGGTCAAATAAGAATTTAAAAAGTAGAAATCTTGAAATAAAGGTTAGAAATGATTTAGGAATTAAACAAAAAATTTTAACGCAAAAAGAAGTTTTAGCGCTAGAGCCAAATTTAAATCCAATTTTTGATGCTGGGATATTATATGAAAACAGTATGTTCGCTAGAGACCCTCATGCCATTTTAAAAAGAATATTCGCACTATTTTTATCTAAAGGGGGAAAATTTATACAAGAAAATATACAAAGCTTAAAACAAGTAGAAAATGATAAGACAGTGCTTAATTCAGAAAATGCAGAATATAGTTTTGAAAAAATTGTTGTTGCAGCTGGAGCATATTCGAAAAAATTGACCGACCAATTAGGTGAAAATATACCTTTAGATACAGAAAGAGGTTACCATGTTCATTTTAAAGAAATGAGTAATTTGCTTAATAGACCGGTCATTTGCTTGGATAGAGGTTTTAGTCTGTCACCAATGAATCAAGGCTTAAGAGCAGTCGGAACAGTAGAATTTGGCGGATTACAAAACCCTCCTTCAAAAGAAAGAATTAAATATATTATTAAATGTGCAAGAGAATTTTTACCTCAACTGAGCACTCATTATGACGAATGGATGGGATTTAGACCAACGTTACCTGATTTTTTACCAGTTATTGGTCCTTCTTTTAATAATAAAAATATTATTTATGCTTTTGGACACGATCATTTAGGATGGACTTTAGGGGCTGTAACAGGCAAAATTGTCTCTGGAATAATAGCGGAGGAAAAAACAAACTTAGATCTGTCGCCTTACAGCTCTAAAAGATTTAATTAGGAATTTTTTGTCAAAAAATTATTTAGCTTATACTTTTCTTACATTTGCTGCTTTATTCTGGTCAGGAAATTTTATTATAGGAAAATTTGCAACTCTGTTTGAGGTTCCACCACTTTCTTTAAATTTTTTAAGATGGATAGTGGTATGGTTCATATTAATACCTTTTACCATTAGAGAAATTATAGCAAATAAAAACTATATTAAAAAAAATTTTTTTGTAATTGGTTTGATGGGAATACTATCAATTAGCACCTTTAACTCAGTTGTTTATTTTGCTTTAAACTTTACTCAGGTTATAAATGCAGTTTTAATGTTAGCTGCAATTCCACCAATGATAATAATTTTTTCATCAATTATGAAAATTGAAAAAACAAATATATTTCAAATATCTGGACTATTCTTTTCAATAATCGGAGTGGTTACAATTATTTCTAATGCAGATATTCAAAAAATAATTTCTTTGAGTTTTAATAAGGGTGATTTATGGATGATAGTTTGTGTTTTGAGTTGGTCACTATATTCAACTTTACTGAAAAAAAATAAATTTAAGCTATCTCAATTTTCTTTAATTCAAATAATGGTTTCTGTTGGATTAATTTTTTTAGTCCCACAATTTCTATATGAACAATCAATTGGATTAGATATAAAAATTAATAAAGCTTTTATCTTTATTTTATTATACGTAGTAATTTTTCCCGCAATAGCAGCATATTATTGTTGGCAGAAAGCTATAGAACTCATAGGACCCAACAGATCTTCCATGTTCATTCAGCTAATGCCACTTTTTAGTGCATTAATGGCAATAATAATATTTGAAGAAAAATTTCAATTGTTCCATTTTATTGGCGCAACTTTTATAATTTCTGGTATTTATTTATCAAATAGGAAAACTCAATGATTAAAATTGCAGTGCTAGATGATTATCAAAGTGTGTTTGAAGAAATTATTGATACCGAAAAACTTAAGAATAAATATAACTTTAAAATTTTTAATGATGCTTTCAAAGATGAAAATGAAGCTATAGTAGCATTGAGGGAATTTGAGGCATTGTTCATAATGAGAGAAAGAACTCCAATAACGAAAACCTTATTAGAAAATTTACCAAACCTAAAGTATATTATGACTTCGGGAATGCGTAATAATTCTATCAATCTAGAGTTTACAAAAAAAAAGGGAATTTTAGTGTGTGGAACTGAAATTAATTCAAACCCTGCTGCTGAGATTACTTGGACTTTGATCTTAGGTCTTTTAAAAAACGTTAAACAAGAAATTGATAACATGTTTCAGGGATATTGGCAGACTACAATTGGCTCAGAATTAAAAGGTAAAATGTTAGGAATATTAGGATTGGGAAAAATTGGAACTCAAGTTGCAAAGATAGGAAAAGCTTTTGGAATGGAAGTTTGTGCTTGGAGTGAAAATTTAAATTTATCTCATGCAAATGAACTTGGAGTATTGCCCATGAGCAAGGAAGATTTACTTAAAAATTCAGATATAATTTCTATTCATTTAGTTTTAGGTGAAAGATATAAAAACTTAATTACAAAAAAAGAGTTAGAAATGATGAAAAAAACAAGTTATCTAATCAATACTTCGAGAGGACCTATTATAAATGAAAACGATTTAGTTGAAGCTTTAAAAGACGAAAAAATAGCTGGAGCTGGTTTAGATGTATATGATAAGGAGCCTCTTCCGCAAGATCATAAACTGAGATTTCTTCCGAATGCTTTTTTATTGCCTCATATTGGATATGTAACAGCAGAAAATTACTCAAAATTTTATTTGCAAATGATTGAAAATCTTGAAAGTTGTTTAAAAAATCAACCTTTAAGATTAATCACATAGATACTCTCTTCCATTGCAGGTTGTATTATATATAAACTCAATATGAGTGATTCGTTTGTTTTATAACAAACAAATCTCTGTTTAAAATAAGGGAAATATAAAAAGGGAGTATGAAAAAAATTTTAGGCTTTTTAGTTGGGCTTACTTTGCTAACTGGTTGTGCAGAGACTTTAGCTCTATTAGGACCTACCTCTTCCGCGGTAACCGGTGGAAATGTTGCTCAGTCAGTTTTTTCCTCAGCGGTAAATTATGGAGTAAAAAAACAAACTGGAAAAAGCCCAATGGAACATGCAATGACATATGCTGAGGAAATTAAATCGAACAAAAAAAAGGAACCCTGCTTATCATTTACGGAAAAAACTAACTCAGAAATTTGTGCGATTATAAAAAAACAGTTAAAAATAACTAAATCGAAAATCTCGAATAAATCAAAAGAACAATCTATAAAAGACCTAACTTCATCTCTTCAAAATAATATAAACAAATATTCTAAAATAAAGTTCTTAGATTAAAAATAATAAGAAAAAACTTACCTCAGAAATAAAGATTTTAACCACTATAAGTTGTGTTAATAAAAATTATTATAATCAAAATTAACTTTTATTTAAAGAGGAAGTAGATATACGAAATCAATCACAGCTTTAATTATATGAAAAAAATATTGCTCTCACTATTAACTATTGTCTTATTGAATGGGTGCGCGGAGACTCTTGCATTTCTTGGCACAAGTGCTTCAAGCGGAAAAATTGTTCAATCCTCCTTAAATTCAGCAATAAGTTATGGAATTAAAAAACAATCAGGAAAAACACCTTTAGAGCATGTAGCAGCATATGTAAAAGAAAAAAATCCTGAGAAAAAGCAAGAGACCTGTATTTCTTCTCTTGAAATAACAAGGTCTGAACTTTGTTCAATTATGAAAAAAAAAATTTCATCATCAAAAAATGGATTCATAGAAAAAACACCAAAAATTGTGAAAAAATATCCGAAAAATTATATTTCTAAAGAAATATCTAAAATTGAAGAGATAGCAAGAAAATCTGTCATTTATAATAGAAGGTAACTCTAATTCCTCAAGATAGTGGCCCCAATATTTATAACTGGGACCACTAAATAAACTTTTTACGCAGCCAATGCTTGTTTAATATCAGCAACAATATCGTCAGGATGTTCTATACCTATCGATAGTCTTACGTAACCAGGTGTGACACCTGCAGCTAACATTTCTTTCTCTGTAAGTTGACTATGCGTTGTTGTAGCTGGATGAATTGCTAAACTTCTAGCATCACCGATATTCGCTACATGGTAAAGCATTTTTAAGTTATCAATGAACTTAGCTCCTGCTTCTTTAGTTCCAAGATCCATACCAATTAAAGACCCGTAACCACCTTGCATATATTTTTTAGCTCTATCTCTAATTTCACCTTGATAATTAGTTGGATAAATTACTTTTTTGACTTTTTTGTGCCCATCTAAGAAGTTCACAACTTTTTCTGCATTATTGCAATGTTGTTTCATTCTTAAAGCTACAGTTTCCAAACCTTGAATAATTTGGAAGGCATTGAATGGACTTAAAGGAGCACCTAAGTCTCTCAATAAAACCACTCTCGCTCTGATCACGAACGGTATATTCGCTCCAGTTAATTGTGGTACTGCATCTGCCCAAACTGCACCGTGATAACTCTGATCTGGTTCATTTAATAGAGGTTGTCTTTTTCTATCTTTAATCCAATCAAAATTTCCTCCATCTACAATTATTCCTCCA
>MDTE01038926.1_pt1 | contig 11583 bp, 9 predicted proteins | sample 811231 | NCBI WGS metagenome assembly MDTE01 (sample SAMN05326651, study PRJNA326480) | marine metagenome | isolation source: seawater | place: Indian Ocean: Red Sea | collected 2010
ACCATGTAGTAGCCCTCAATAAATCGTCCGTTCTGATCGAAAAAGAAACAACGATCAAAATCTCCATCCCAAGCGATGCCAAAATCAGCGTTGGACGCTTTGATGGCGTCAATGGTTGGCGCTCTATTCTCCACTAGCAGTGGATTGGGAACACCCTCCGGAAAGTGCCCATCTGGCGCGTGATGAATGGAAACAAATTCAAAAGGCAAATGCGGCGCAAGCTCGTCAATGGCTATCCCTGCCCCGCCATGACCCGCGTTGGTCACAATTTTCAGCGGTTTCAATGCAGAGCGATCAACGTAACTCAGCAAATGAGCGATGTAGTCTTTCCGGTGATCTAGCGAATCAAGAGACCCGGTTTCCTCGCTCTGATCGTTGCCGAGCACGCCCTCTCGGATCAGCGCTTCGATTTCGGCAAGCCCATCATCGCCACTAACAGGTTTGCTATTTTCTCGAACGAACTTCATCCCGTTGTAATCTTTGGGATTATGGCTCGCGGTCACCATGATCCCGCCGTCCATCTCGTAAAAGTCAGTCGCGAAGTATACCTCCTCCGTGCCGCACTCCCCGATAAAGTGGCAATTAACCCCTGCTTTTCGCAACCCGCTGATCAAGGCCTCTGTGAGTTCAGGGCTCGTCAACCGTATATCGTGACCGACAATGACATTGCTCGGTTTTAGCCACGCTGCATAGGCCAAACCAATCTGTTCAGCCAATTCAACGTTTAATTGATCAGGAATCCGGCCACGAATGTCGTAAGCCTTAAAAGCGGATAAATCCATGGTTAATCCAAGCCTTCCAAAAGCCAGCATTGTACACGAGTGGTTTTACAGCCAGGCAATCACAGACCATTCGACGTGCACTCCACATGCTTTATAGCCCCTTGAAATCGGTTAACGCTCCAAAAGTTGGTCATTTTGCAATCGTGAGGACGCAGATCAACACCTTAATTCAATGGTGGATCAGGATTGGAGTACGGACTACGGTTAGAGCCAGGGCTAGCGCACAGGTGCTACAAGACGGGCTCACTCGCTTCAATTCATATAGATATCCGAGCTGGAGACTGATTGTGGCCGCTTGCGTCATGTTAGCCGCGCAAGCCTGTTCCCGAGAGGGACTAGACCCCGAGCTAGAGACCTACACCAATCGGCTAGCCGACATTCTTGACACCGAGCACCACCCAAACGCACAACCACCAGTTTCCATCGATCGGCGAGCGCGAGCGGTCGCCATCCATGCCCTTCGGGCCGATCAATCGACGCTTGATCTGTTGGATTATCTTTCAATGAGGGGCTGCAAGCTGCAGCAGGTGGTTGCCGAGCGCAACAACCAACTGGGCCGCCTGGCAGACCCCATCACGATGCTGTTCTTCGACTTGCGTTTCATCGCCCTCGCACCCGATTGCATCACGACGCTTAGATCTGAAGACCCACCGACCGCCCAATTGCTTAGCGAGGCGCTGGCGTCAAAGCTGACAAAGCGAAACGCGCACATCGAGCAAGCCGTGCTTTTAAGTGATGAGATGATGACGTTCTGGAAACACTCAACCTACACACAGATTACGCCTCAAAGTACTTTGTCAGAGGTTATGGCGCTCAATGCTTTGTCCCAACAAATGATTCAGCTGAAGCGGGGAGAGTTGCTGGAAGTCAGCTCCATCTACGACTCACTGCAACCATTGAATAGCGGCCTAGGGGGAAAGCTCTTGGGCGGCTGGCTATCGCTGTCCGAACATCTGCAGGAGGCCGAACATCATCTCGATCAATTTTTCGAGAGAAGACCGCTTTGTTTCAATGAGCAGTCCAATGCCAGAGCAGACCGGTTCGAGGGCCTGGTGACGCGACTCTTCGCAACGTCTGTTCAACGTGAATTCAATCGGTTAGAGCAAGCCACGCGCAAGGTGATGCCCGCGGTGGCCGAGCTGGAACGTTCGCTGACAACGGGGCAAACGCCCGCCCTAACTGCTTTCCAAACTGAGCGCGACCAGTTAATCGACAACACGCGGGCGTTGCTTGTCAGCCACGTTCAGCGCTTAGGGGATACGCTCGGCACCTGCGGATTAAGGCCAGGTTACCGGTCGTAACCCAGAGCAGAACCAAATTCCCGCGGATCCTTCACACCCCAGTAAGCATCATCTTTAATCAGGATCGAATTGGCATCGCCGATGGCGCTTCGGTGCCGGAGCTGGTGCCCCTTTTCCTGCAGAAGATCGAGGGTGTCTGGACTTAACGCCCTGGGACCGAACTGAATGGCATCTGGAAACCACTGATGATGGAACCTAGGCGAGCCTACTGCCTCTGCTAAAGACATATTGTGGTCAATGACATTCATGATCACCTGGAGCACAGTCGTGATGATTGTTGAACCACCGGGAGAACCCGTGATCAGAAAAGGTACGCCATCGCGAGTCACCAGCGTGGGCGTCATGGAGCTCAGCATCCGTTTCATTGGCTGGATCGCATTGGCTTCGGCCCCTAACAGTCCAAATTGGTTAGGAACGCCAGGCTGGGCAGAGAAATCATCCATCTCGTTGTTCATCAAGATACCCGTACCGGGTATTACTAGCTGACTGCCGAACGAGCTGTTCAGGGTGGTCGTAATAGCCACCATCATGCCGTCTTTGTCAATCAGGCTGTAATGCGTCGTGTCCTCGCTTTCATCGGTCCATTGACCTGCTGCGAGCTCTCGACTGAGGGTGGCTCTTTCGGGGTCAAAATCTTTCATCCTTTCGCGCGCGTAGTTGACGTCCATCAGCTTTGCGGTGGGCACCTCCCAAAAGTCTGGGTCGCCCAAATGAACGGACCGATCGGCATAAGCCCGACGCGCTGCTTCGACAACGAGGTGGGTCAATCTCGCGCTTCCCCACCCCATCGCACCAAGGTTGTAGGGCTCCAGCATATTGAGGATCTGGGCAATGAGGATCCCGCCTGACGAGGGCGGCCCCATGCTCCAGATATCGTAGCCTCGGTAGCTCGTACGAATGGGATCTCTCCAAACACTTTCATAGCGCTTCAGGTCATCGAGGCTTATCAAACCGCCGCCGCGCGACATCTCGCGCGCAATCGATTCGGCGACCCAGCCCTCATAAAAACCTTGTCGTCCCTTCGCCGCGATTTCTCTTAGCGTGCGGGCTAGCAGCTGCTGTTTCCACCGCTCCCTCCCCGTGAACGCCTGGCCGCCGAGACTAAACTTGTCTACTGTGGCGGCCCATTGTCCGGGTTTGCCTGCCAACCGATTAAATCGAGCGACTTGCTCGGGTTCGATCATAATGCCCTGCTCCGCCATCTCAATTGCTGGCTCCAGGAGATCCGCTAGCGGCTTTGATCCGTACCGCGCATGCAGCTTGAGCAGTCCATCAACCGTCCCCGGGACCCCAGACGCCAAATGGCTATCAAGCGACAGTTTCCAATCAGCATTACCAGACTCATCAAGAAACATGTCTCGATAGGCGGCGGCAGGTGCCCGCTCTCGATGGTCTAAAGAAACGACCTCACCCGAGGGCAACCTGACAACCGCAAAACCACCACCACCAATATTGCCCGCCTCGGGATAAGTAACCGCCAACGCAAAACCTAGCGTGACCGCCGCATCGATCGCATTACCCCCCGACTTCATCACGGCAATTGCCGCCTCATTACCGAGGGTTGACGTTGAACTCACCATACCTGCGGTCCCTCTGACGGCCGATTGATGAGCTGAAAATGAAGACTCAGGATACGTAGAAAGCGCCAACAGACAGAGGCCAACGAGGGCAGTAGGAAACGCATTCATTGTTATGCTCCTTTAATTAGTCGGTACTTTTAGTCGGCACTCTTAATCACTACTCTTTTGGCCGAGTCCTCAGCACCGCGCCTTGTGCCGTTATCCGCACATTAATCCATAAGGCTCTTATTCATCGATTCGGTCACTGTCGGCGAGCAACCCACTATTAAGTCTTCTAAACTATTCCCCTGCATGACCGTCCCGGAAAAGCCCCAACAAGATCCCTCACCAAAGCAGTTGAGGGTGACTACCGCGTCGATCGACCTGCGCGCTCATACGCCCTGTTCACACTTAGGGAAACTGCGTTGCTTGAGCATCGTTTTGCTCAGTTCTCGCGCCCCATGATTATCCGGAACACATCTCGACTCTCATAGCCTTGACAACAGATATCGATCAAATCCTCAATCGTCTGCATTAAAGTCAGCCGCGATTAATGTAGCCTGCCCAATTGTCTGCTGCGCCACTGGATCTTTCCGGCGCACTTGATTGACTGCTCGGTCAACGTCCTGAATACGGAGAGAGAATGGGACAGACGGCTCAAGCAAGCCCTCCAATTCCTTTTTTTGGCTTGACCCATCGAGCCAGGTCTGCAGCGCGTCTCCGTTTAGCATCAGCGGTGCCCGATGATGAAAAGGCGCCAAAGCGGAGGGCGCTTCAGTAGTAACAATCGTACAGCTTTGGATGGGGCCATCGTGCCCTTGCCAACTATCCCAGAGTCCGCCTAGGACCAGTGCTTCACCGTCTTCTCTTTCGATACTAAAGGGTTGTCTTTCTTTTTTGGGGCCTCGCCACTCCAAATAACTCGCCACAGGAATCGCGCAACGCTGACGCTTAAATGGACCAGAGTAAGCCTTACTCGATTGCAACGTCTCGGCACGAGCGTTGAACATACTAAATTTTGATTGGGGACCATTGGACCAACTAGGAATGAGCCACCACCGCAGCAGAAGCGCTTCAAACACTCCATCCCTCTGTTTTAGCGCCCATACACGCTCAGTCGGGCCGATGTTCAAAGCCGTCTCTATTTGCAGAGGAAGATTGAGAAACCGAGCAAAGAATGCATAAAGCGGTGCATCGATAATATTGACCCTGCCGCACATAAGCCCTCCTCACTCACTCGTAGACACCGATTGCGAATTATACTAACGTCCGCGTCCTTTAGTGGTTTGATTACCTGGTTGGCTAATTAACAAGGTGCTCGCGACATGACTCAGCACGTCAATGATTTGAACGACTATTCTTCCGAAGACTTGCTTCGGATACTCGACCTTGCTCGAACTATCAAAGCGGCCCCTCTGCAATACAGAGATCTACTGAGTGGACAGTCGCTCGCCCTGCTCTTCCAGAAGACCAGCACGCGAACTCGCGTCTCATTCGAAGTCGCTATGACACAGTTTGGCGGTCACGCACTATTTGTCGATTGGGCGGCATCCAATTTTGTACTGACGGAACTCGATTATGAGATCGAATATCTTTCTCGCAATGTAGAGGGCATCATGGCGCGCCTGCTTAGCCAAGATGACATTGCAACCATGTGCAGCGTCAGCCAAGTTCCCATTATCAATGGCTGCTGCGATCAGTTCCACCCTTGTCAGGGGCTCACCGACGTCCTCACTATGACAGAACACTCAAGCAAGGATTTATCTGATATCCATCTGGTCTATACCGGGGTCCAAAACAACGTTTCAAATAGTCTGGCCACACTCGCTGACAAACTCTCCTTTCGCTTGTCCTTGGCAACGCCGCCGCCAACAGATGCGCACCCAGCCTCAATGAAAATCCAGTCAATGATCGAGAAGAGTCCTCAGGTCGAATGGGTGTCTGATCCACACGATGTGATCGAGGATGCAGATTTTGTCTATACCGACACCTGGATCAATATGGAGCACTTTAATGCGCCGAATCGCGCCAGCGAGAACGAGGCGTTGATTGAGGAGATGCTCACCTACCAACTCAACGAGTCGCTGGTGCGCGATTTAGATCTGCGGATCATGCATGACATGCCCATTCACAACCATTTTGAAATTACGCCTGGGTTGGTACGGGATCCTCGGAGTGTCATTTTTGAACAGGCCGCCAATCGCCTACACGCACAAAAGGGCTTACTCGCTTTTGTAATGGGCGGCCTATAGACGGGAACCAGATGCCTCTTGTGGGGGCTCACCCTCCATCGATTGCGCCACCCATTCTAGCCAATGCACAACCGGTGTCCGCCCTGCACTGTCCAAATGCACCTGACAGCCTACATTCGCGGTGAGCACCACATCCGCACGGCCGGATTCCAACCGATCCAGCATAGTAGACCGCAGACGCCTCGAAATAGCTGGCTGAAGTAACGAGTAAGTACCGGCCGATCCACAGCAGCCTTGGCCGGAAACACTAGAAACCACGTTGAACCCCAGCTGGGTGAGATAACCCGATACTTCCCCGCGGAGCTTCGTCCCATGCGTTTGCGTGCAAGGCTCATGAACCGCAATATTAGCAGTGCGGACAGGTGGCGCTGGCAAATCTTTTAAGAATGTCACTGGGTCGAGAAGTGGAGGAAACGTCTTTTCTGTGCTGGGACCAGGTGCTTCGAGAGAAGACGAGCCTGGTTGCCCTTGGTTCGCCAATCCGGATAGAAAAGTGGCACACCCTGTCGCACTGGATAGCACTGCAACCACGTCACCTGAGTGCACCCTGATTAGTTCAGAGAGCGCCGACAAGTCGGCGGCACCTTTCGCATGATCACCGAGGTGATATGGGAGCGCACCGCAGCACGGTTCTTCGTCAAGGAAAACCGGCTCGTATCCTTGCCAATTAAGAATGGAGCACAGCGCCTCGACCACACGAGGGGTCGCATGCCGTTGCAGGCACCCCTTTAAGACAATCACTTTACCGAGACCTTTTGCACGTGACAGCGGCTTAGAGCGTTCAGCTGCCGGATTACCATTGAGGCTCTGATGGTTTCTAGGAAGCGGTAACTTCGCCGTGTGCCTGAGGCCTGGAAGACGCCTTAATACGCGCCCTACGCTAAAAAACGCCCTCATTAGTAAGTTTTGCCGAAGCAGCTTAATCAGGAGCGTCGCTTTGAGTCGGCTCCAGCTAAGGCGCGACCTGGTTTGATGCATGATGCCCCGGGAAATATCCAACAGGCGACCATACTCAACGCCCGAGGGACAGTTTGTCTCGCAACTTCGACAGGTAAGGCAGCGGTCAAGGTGAGGAGCGACCGTCTCAAACGAGCTGTTTCCCTCAAAGACTTGCTTCATCAAATAAATGCGTCCGCGAGGACTATCATTTTCATCGCCTAGCAGCTGATAAGTGGGGCACCCCGAGGTGCAAAACCCGCAATGCACGCAGCTTCTTAAAATCGTGTCCACTTCGGTAAGGTCAATTAGCGCTTCCCACTTTGGATCGAGTGATGTTTGCATTAAAACTCCCTCGCCAGTCGACCCGCGTTGAATGTGCCTTGGGGGTCAAAGGTTGCTTTCAAGCGCGCAAGAATTCCGTGCTGAGCGGCACCGACGTTGAGAAAACTGTAGGTTTGACGTGCTTCGGGACCGTAGGGCCATAGCTTCCCCTCTGGAGGCGCATCCGCCTGATCAGCAAAGTAACGCAGCCCACCCAGCCAATCTACCGCAATCTCGTGACCAGACAATGGGGTTTCTCTCGGCCCTTCCCACCGCCAGTCGATAGCGGGTAAGAAAGTTAAATCTCTGAGCGACGTGAACACATCCATCGATATTTCTGAGTAACCTAGAGATTTAAGTCTAGGCCTGATTTGATCGGCATTCGCACCCGACCCTTCAAACCTCAGAACAATCTGGTCGCCTAGGATGCCAGCTCCAGTCAAGCCGCGGTCATGTTTGTGGTCGGTCAACCGGCGAAGACTGTCCTCACCTGCTGGCATGGCAAACGCCCCTCGCCATTCAGGGATGGGCTCAACCTTCATCGACACATCAAGGATGGGTCCGAAGATACCGAGTGCACCGATCTGGAGCCGGGTAATGTCATAACCCGCAACGTTTTTGACGACTTCGCCACCAAATCGCACTGCTTCACCGGTGCCTCGAAGTAATTGTAGTCCGAGTAAGCCATGACGAATTTGCCGGTTAAAAGGAGACGATGGGCCAGACAGGCCTGCCGCTACTGCTCCACCGACGGTGCCTTGCCCATTCACTCTTGGAGCTTCAAAGATCATTCGCTGCCGGTTCGCCTCAAGCACTTGATCAATGTCACAGAGCGCAGTCCCTGCTCGGACGCGGATAATCAATTCGTCTGGCCAATAATCAATCACGCCCTCGTGATGCCCGAAGCTAAGGCGCTCTAGCGCCGGATTTTCGAAGCCAAGGAAACCCTTACTCGCATGGCCTTGAATGGACCATCCGGGATGGTCAGCTTCCGCCGACAGCAATCGCTCACGAATCTCGTCCAGTTGATTGGCCAATTCAAAAGCGCTCTAGGTGAGGATGTGGCATCTGTCCCTTATGCACATGCATCGCGCCAAATTCTGCGCACCGACTGAGGGTAGGCACAGCCTTGCCGGGATTGAGTAGCCCTCGCTCGTCGAATACGGCCTTCACCCCATGAAAAATTTCCAGCGCAGCATCGTCGAATTGAACGCACATCTGATTAATCTTCTCGAGCCCAACGCCATGCTCACCTGTAATTGTTCCCCCGAACTCAATACAAAGGGTGAGAATATCGGCGCCAAAGGCTTCCGCACGCTCAAGCTCACCCTTTACGTTGGCATCGAACAATATCAGGGGATGCAGGTTTCCGTCGCCGGCATGAAAGACATTGGCCACCCTCAAGCCATACCGCTCCGATAACAAACCAATTCGCTCGAGGACTTCCGCCAAGTGCCGTCTTGGAATAGTTCCATCCATACAATAGTAGTCAGGGGAAATCCGCCCAACCGCAGGAAACGCGGCCTTACGGCCCATCCAGAGTCGGGTCCTGCCCTCTTCTGACCGCTCGACATCAGACTGGTGAGCCCCCTGGAGCTTCAAAATAGTGAGTGTTTTTTCAATCAAACTGTCGATCTCAGCCACTGTTCCATCGAGCTCGATGAGCAACATCGCTTCAGCATCCAATGGATAGCCAGCGTGAACAAAGGTCTCAGCGGCTTGTATCGCGAGTCGGTCCATCATCTCTAGGCCCGCAGGCACAAGACCATCCGCAAAAATAGCGCCTACTGCGTCAGCGGCACTGCTGACCTCTTGGAACGCCGCCAAAATCACCGCTACTGCTTCAGGCTTTGGCGTCAACAACACTTCGACCTCAGTGATCACACCAAGCATTCCCTCTGAACCGTGCAGCAACGCCAGCAAATCAGGCTGATGGGATGACGATTCTTCATAGCCGATCGACACTCGTTCTCCAGACATTAGCATCACCTCAAGCCCAGTCACGTTGTGAAGGGTCAGCCCATACTTCACGCAATGAACACCACCAGAATTCTCAGCCACATTACCGCCAATGGTGCACGCAATTTGTGAAGATGGGTCGGGTGCATAGAAAAGCCCGTACTCGGAAACAGCCTCAGATATCGCGAGATTGGTGACGCCAGGTTGAACACGTGCTCGACGATTCTCCACATCGATTGAGACGATCTCACGGAACTTAGCCAGACTGACTAGCACACCCTCTGGATGAGGGGTTGCTCCCCCGGAAAGCCCTGTTCCTGCCCCCCGCGCAACGAGCGGAACACCCCACTCCGACGCAAATCGAACCAGAGCCTGCAATCCGAGCATTGTGCTGGGAATGACAACCACTCTGGGAAGCCCCTTGATCGCTGACAACCCATCACTCTCGTAGCTGCGCAGCCTCGTAGTCTCGGTAATGACCTCGACGTCCGTCATCCGATGGAGCGCGCTAATGAAACCGTCTTTCACTTGTCTTGCCTGTGAGTTCGAACTCTCATTATAGCGAGTTGAACGCACGCAGGTGATGAGCACATCGCCTCGCAATTTTGAACAACGGGACTGGGCATATCCGCTATACTCTGGCGCGGGAGGCCAGTATGCAATTCAATACGATCGAAGAAGTCCTTGAGGATTTTCGACTAGGAAAGATGGTGCTCATTCTCGATGATGAAGACCGAGAGAATGAAGGCGACCTGATTATCGCAGCGGAGGTGGTCACCCCTGAACACATCACATTTTTTGCGCGGGAGGCATGCGGTCTCATTTGTTTGACCATCACCGAGCAGCGAGCCACCCAGCTCAATTTGCCGCTGATGGTCGACCGCAACTCTTCTCAGCATGAAACGAACTTTACCGTGTCCATCGAAGCCGCCGATGGCATCACCACGGGGATCTCCGCTTCCGATCGGGCTCGAACCGTTCGCACGGCGGTTGCCCGTCACGCGACACCGAACGATCTCGTGATGCCCGGTCACATTTTCCCCTTAATTGCCAAGCGAGGCGGTGTCTTGACCCGCGCCGGGCATACGGAGGCTGGGTGTGATTTAGCACGTTTGTCTGGGTACGAGCCGGCTTCCGTGATTGTTGAGGTGATGAATGAAGATGGCACCATGGCAAAGCGTCCAGAGTTGGAACAATTCGCGGAAAAGCATCAGCTCAAAATCGGCACAATCGCGGATTTGATTCACTATCGGGCCGTTCATGACACGACCGTTCTACAAGTCGACTCAAGAAAAGTCGCGACAGACGCTGGCGAATTCGATTTAACGACCTTTCGAGACAGCACTTCTGACCAGCTTCACTTCGCCATGAGCCTAGGGACGTTGACACCCGAGGAGCCTTGCCTGGTCCGCGTCCAAACCGTCAGCTTTTTGCGTGATGTGCTGGGAACCGTTCGCCCCGGATTCAAAGGCTCTTGGTCCACACACGCAGCGCTGAGCCGGATTGCTGCCGAGGGTTCCGGCGTGTTGGTCTTAGTGAATGAGACACTCAGTGCTCAATCCGAGCTGGAGCAAATTATGGCGTATCCGGATATACCCGCCGCCACTCGATCAACCACTGAAACAGGCGTTTATCGCGTCATCGGCGCCGGCTCGCAAATCCTCCGAGCGCTTGGCGTTGGCAAAATGCGGCTGCTAGCCAATCCGTCAAGATATAATGCGCTTTCTGGATTTGATCTAGAAGTAATTGAATTTATTGAGTTTGATGACGAAATATAGTGCCCTTCTGGAGTCTTTGAGCATTGTTATCTATAAATTATCCTAAGCACGCGGACTTCTTCACCTTGCGTCTTTTGGCTTTTCTATCGAGACGCTATCAAGATAATCCCAATGCCGTGCGAGAGGCTCTCACCAATCCCCTGATCGTTAAGCGAGGCGGACAAGAGAAGGAATTCATGTTCGAATTATGCCTGAAGGACGAATCACTTAGCCTTGGCTGGCTATCCTCCCGAGAAGGCAAGTCAAAAGCTGACGTCACTGTCTACTGGCCAGATCATGGCGCCCCCCTCCCGCGATTCGAATTCAAAGCGTTGCAACCACGATCGCGCAAAAAGGCGATCCGAACGTGCTGTAGCGCAGAGATGAAGCCATGGCCAGAGGCAGCCAAACACTTTTTCGAACAAAGCGCCTCACTGAGCCCCAAGACCTTAAAGATCTCTTGCGTCAGTGAAACCGATCAGCAAAGCATAGTCTGGGGTTATGGAACTAACATGGTTCATCTCTCCAGTTCCTCTTCTAACCTATCGCTTCTATTCAATGGCTACACGCAGTTGTGTAGAGAAATGGTCATGGGCAAACTAAATTGCCAGGGAAGCATGGAGCATATCGCCCTGCTGGCTGACGAGGGCCTCAACCAAGGGATTGCCTGGCCGTGCTAACGTCAGCGCCTAGCCTTGAGAACGTCGCTGAAT
>MDTE01153749.1_pt1 | contig 11583 bp, 9 predicted proteins | sample 811231 | NCBI WGS metagenome assembly MDTE01 (sample SAMN05326651, study PRJNA326480) | marine metagenome | isolation source: seawater | place: Indian Ocean: Red Sea | collected 2010
ACAGTAGGCAACCAAATATCCGAAGCAATTTTGTGCCACCGTAACGTCACAAAAAAACAGGCGTGGCAAGAAGCTTCCGATATGTTAGAACATGTTGGTATCGGTGACGTCGAGCGGCGGATGCATATGTACCCTTTTGAATTCTCCGGGGGTATGCGACAGCGCGCTGTGATAGCAATGGCATTAGTCTGTAACCCTGAGCTTCTAATATGTGACGAGCCAACGACCGCTTTAGACGTCACTATTCAAGCTGAAATACTGACCTTAATCCGGGATCTACAAAGTGAACTAAATAACTCGGTGATCTTCATAACACACGATCTCGGAGTAGTCGCACAAATCGCCGACTATGTGGTCGTTATGTATCAAGGACGAATACTGGAAATAGGCTCGGTTCATGATGTTCTTAAAGATCCCCTGCACCCCTACACCAAAGGACTTTTAGCAGCGATCCCGGGAATTGCGCCGCCAGGCCAAAGACTGCAGACAATTAGCAGCGTAGTTGATCCTAAGGAATTAGAGACTCCCTACCCTCTGGTAACACTCAATAACGGTAGAAAAGTAAGCCTTCCTAATAATCAAATTAGAAAAGGCACTTAGTCATGAAAGATGTATTGTTAGAAGTAAATAATCTGCATAAATCTTTTGAAGGCGTAAACGCTGTCGACGACGTATCCTTCGACTTATTCCGCGCTGAGACCCTAGGCGTAGTCGGCGAATCGGGGTCCGGAAAAACCACGCTTGCTCGATGTATATTAAGGGCCATTGATCCCGACTCTGGAACCATACGTTTCAAAAGTCAAAATGGCTGGGTCGATCTCCACAGTCTGGAAGAAAATGATTTTGTTCCCTTACGCCGTGAAATGCAGATGGTTTTTCAGGACCCTTTCTCATCTCTGAACCCAAGGATGACTGTCCGCCAAATAATAGAAGAGCCTTTGGTCATACATGGCGAAAAAGATAAAACGCAACGACTCCAACTAGTGAGTCAAATGCTAGACCGAGTTCAACTGGCAAAAAATTCATTGACTCGTTACCCGCATGCTTTTTCGGGAGGTCAAAGGCAACGAATAGGAATCGCTCGTGCTCTCGTCTTGAATCCCAGTTTCATCGTATGTGATGAGTCTGTGTCAGCCCTAGACGTGTCAGTTCAAGCCCAAATTATCAATCTTTTAGAAGACCTTCAGGAAGAGCTAGGTCTCACTTACCTATTTGTGGCCCATGATCTTGCGGTTGTAAGGCATATCTGCGACCGCGTTCTTGTTATGCGCGATGGCAAAGTAGTAGAACGTGGAAACGTAGAAAAAGTGTTTTCCGAACCTCAAGAGAACTATACGAAACTACTCCTGTCTGCTATTCCATCGCCAGACCCAGACATCAAACTTAACCCGTTAGACCGTAAGAGCTTAGGATTGGAATGATGAAAGTTTTAGTTATTGGGGCAAATGGAAAGACCGGCACATTGGTCGCTCAAGAATTGTTGAGTTCTAAACACCAGCCTATCGCTATGATCCGTAATTCCAACCACAAGAAAAAATTTGATGCGATGGGAGTGGAAAGCCGATTAGCCGATATAGAGTATCCGATCGATCATGCACTGAACGAATGCGATGCCATCATTTTTGCTGCGGGTTCAGGAAGTAAAACAGGTAAAGATAAAACTGTTTTAGTTGATCACATAGGAGCCATTCGAACGATTGTTGGGGCACAAGTGCATGGAATCAAACGATATGTGATGCTTAGCTCTATACACGCTGAAGTAAATAGTACTTCTCCGATTAGCCATTATCTGCGCGCAAAAGCGCATGCAGACAACTACTTGAGAGAAAGTAATTTAAATTACACGATAGTGTGCCCAGGTGCTCTTACCGACGATGAGGGTACAGATCGTATCGCAGTAAGTTTTGACCTTGCCCCGCGAAGTCCTTTCTCCACGTCCAGAAGCAATCTAGCCAAAGTGCTTGTAGGTTGTCTCGACGTAGAAGCGTCTTTTCAACGATCCTTTTCAGTATGTGAAGGAGGCACTGAAATCACGACCGCCTTGAATTCGCACCTAAACTAAAATCGCATCGTAATGTGATATCAAATACAGTAAATAACCAAACGTTTCCGAAATCCGTCGAATGTAAAACTCATAATACAATGCATCTATCCAGTGATAGGATACTGTTCCTCTTATCAGGATAATGCCCATCATGCTTGTTAACGCTGCTTCGTCCGATTTGCTCATGTCTATGGCCGATGGAATCGGAGATCTAACGTTTAGTACGCCTGAATGGGTAAACGTGGCGCGGGATATTCTTGAAACATTCGTGTCTCCGCATAGTAACGATCTAGCTAAACTACCTCGATTCACACTATGCGAAGTGGCCCAGAACTCTCCCGCTTATTTGCATATGGGTAGTAAATTCGCGTGGCATGCCAAATTTACGGAGGGCGCCGTCGAGGTCGGATTAGGTGAACTGACCACAAACGAATGCGACTATAAAATCACCGGTGACCATTCGATCATCAGCAATCTAGCTCGCATTCAATACCATGGCAAAGACCCCAAGATGATCGATAGAGCACGAGAACGTTTGGTCGGTCTATCGAAATGGGAGATGCATGGACAAATACCGGATAACCCAATTCTGTCTTCAATACTCCGTCGATTCCATGATCATATGGCCGCCCGAACTATGCCTCGGTTCGTTTTTATGACACCGGAGTGGGTTAGTACGGCACGACACATCCTATCGACACGAGCCGCGTCAGAGAAATATGCAGAAGGAATAAAAAATGTGGAATTCATTTTCTCGGAAGAATTTATAAACACGCCCCGCTATGCCTTCCCTGATGGTTCACATGGCGGTTTCTGGGTTCAAGTAAGTCATGGCGAGATTACTGTCGGAGCCGGACCGTTGCCCGAGTCGTTACAGCCTGCAGATATGCTTACCAAGGGTGAATACATACCGGTAGTTCCAGTAGGCCGAACAGTCAATGCGGCGATGACTGAACAAGAAAAAAAAGAACAAGAGAGTTACGCAAAGGCCGCGTTTCGGTATGACAAAACACTAGGGAAAAGACCTGTGGAGCAAAGCCAACCTTCTGGCCGCGGACCGATGCCAGAAAGCCTAGGAAGAATTTTTGCCGTCTTGCATGACGAACTTTCGAAAAGAACCTCGGGAGAATTACCTCTGGATTTCGACGTAACCATCAGAGACGGTTGGAATCAACCACAACCGTTTGACCGGGATAACGATTATGATCCTAGTTGGGTAAAGTATGATGAAGTAGATATATACGGAAATCCTATCAAATAGGGTTCAATCGGCACGCTAGGATCTATCCTTTAAATAGATATTACTAGGAATACGCACTCAAAAATTATTGAACAAATGACAAACATTTCAGAAAATGAATACAAATCGGACGACTAGTTACTATTTATGTCTAAATCATTACGCGATCAACTTGTAGAAGCCGGCCTGGCTACAAAAAAACAAGGGGAAAAAGCCCATAGGCAATCACAAAGTAAGGCATCCCTCCGAGAGAAAAAATCAAAAGTTCACAACGAAACAACCCAAGTAGAAACAGAAGAAAGAAAGCGGGCAAAGAAAGCCCAATACGAAAAAGTAGCACGAGACAGACAAAGGGCAAAAGAACAGAATAAGAAGACTGCCGAAAAAGCTCTCCGTGCTGAAATCAAGCAAATCATCGTCACCAATGATCAACGCAGCAATAAACCTAACGATGATGACGTTGCTTACAATTTTTTACATAACAAGAAAGTAAAAAAGATTTTTGTTCCAGAAAATCAGCGGGACATGTTAAGCCGAGGAGAGCTCGTTGTAGTCAATAACGACGGCATCTACCATCTAGTAACTAAGGACGTAGCAACTAGCATAGCGAAGCGGGATCCGAGACGAATTATCGCCCACCACAGCAATCCACAAAATTCGGAACAAAATAGCGAACTCGATGAACACTACAAAAAATTCCAAATTCCAGACGATTTAGACTGGTGACAATGGATCAATAATCCATCCTTAACTAACAGAAAACCCTTTATAACCCCCGTCCACAACCTCATCACACTTTTCACGATACATTTTCATACCACCTACATAAGGCATGAAGACACGCGTTTTCCCGGGCACGTTCGCGCCAACATACCAAGAATTAGCCTTCGGATACAAAGTGTCATCCGCTATTTCCGAGACATGTTTCACCCACTCTTCCTGCGCATCTTCATTAGCAACTATGCGAGACTTTCCTCCAGAGTTCATAAACTCGATGCAGTCAGATATCCATTCGACATGCTGCTCAATAGATACCGGCATGTTTGTTAGAACGGAAGGACTGCCCGGTCCTGTTACAGTAAATAGGTTAGGAAATCCCGCCACTTGTAAACCGAGATAGGTTCGTGGTCCCGCTTCCCAGGCATCTTTCAAGGTCTGCCCGTCCATACCTTGAATATCAATAGCTAACAACGGACCGGTCATAGCATCAAATCCAGTCGCAAAGACTAGAACGTCTAGCTCATACTCCGAATCCTCGGTACGCACACCTTGGGGAGTAATCTCAACAATAGGTGCCTTTCGAACATCGATCAAAGACACGTTGTCCCTGTTATATGTGTCGTAGTAGTTCGTATCGATCGGCGGCCTCTTCGTACCATAAGGATGGTCGTATGGACAGAGCATCTCCGCAACTTTGGGATCTTTGACCATTTCGCGAATTTTTTGCCGGATATAATTCGCGGCTGTTTCGTTTGCGAATTCGTCTATTGTCAGGTCATTAAATGACTCTACCAGCAAACGAAATCCACCAAGTTCCCAAAATTTGTCGTATATCCTCTCCCGATCTTCTTCACCTACATCTTTGGCGCCACGATCTACGGGGATAAAAGGAAAACCATTGTCAGAGCCTTTACATAAGTCACGAATTTCCTGGTAGTTTGCCTTGATATCGTTAAGGGTCTTTTCTTCCAATGGTGCGTTACGCGCAGGAATACTGAAATTCGGTGTACGTTGAAAAACAGTTAGATGCTCAGATTCCGCAGCAATAACCGGAGTCGCTTGGATGCCGGTTGATCCCGTCCCAATCAATCCAACCCGCTTTCCACTAAAATCAACTCCCTCATGCGGCCAAGCACCAGTGTGATACCAATCACCCTGGAAGGTTTCGATGCCTTTGAAATTTGGAATATTTCGAGTCGATAAACATCCAACACAACTGACAACGTAACGGGCGGATACGGCGTCGCCAGTGTCAGTCCGTACTAGCCATACATCATTCGCCTCATCAAAGGTGAGCGCATCCACCCTTGTATTGAAATCTATATTGGGACGCAGCTCGAATCGATCGGCAACGTGCTCCAAATAACTGAGAATCTCAGGCTGACCAGGATATCGACTGGACCAATTCCATTCCTGCTCCAATTCTTTTGAGAACGAGTATGAGTAATAGTAACTCTCCGAATCGCAGCGCGCTCCAGGGTATCGATTCCAATACCAAGTACCACCTACTCCTTCTCCTGCCTCAAAGACCTGTGCTTTGAGGCCCATCAGATCCCGAGCCCTATGCAACATATACATTCCTGCAAAACCGGCCCCAATGATAAGCACGTCTAATTCTTTCTCAGCCACCTCTTTCTCCACTGTCAATATCCTTCAAAGCACCATAGCGCAGCACCTAATGTTATTCACCCATTTCTTAAAGAGGCTTAGGTTCCCAAGTTGATACAACTATGATCAAAAGACTCAGGCGTATGTGGCCAGTTGCATACACATGAGAGTGCCCTAGGGACCCAATCCAGAATACATTAAGCTTGGATAGCTATAGAAATCGATTGAGATAAATACCAAGGCAAAAAGGAAACAATTCGGTAAGAAATCAGCCTGTTTAAAATCTTCCGACACCTCAACCTTTTTCGATATTCCTGCTTGCGAACAATTCATATACTCTTTAGTTTTCGGTACTGCTTAGATCGGAGTAATGCTGTGACGGACACCTTATCGCACGCACAAAAAGAGTCTCTATTTAGAGACGGTTATATTGTTCTGAAAAAGGCCGTTTCCGATGATTTAGTCGATTCAGCACTCAATCGCATAAAGAGTGCTAAAAAAGGAGAATATGTCGGGCCAGATGAGGCCATGACCAATCTGATAAACGCTTCTACCATCACTCCTATTCTTCATGACGCGATGGGTCAGTTTGACCCACCGACTACCTGCCAAATAGGTATCCTAAAAAAAAGCAAACCCGGCGACCACTTTAATAACCTTGGATATAAAGATCGCGATCAACCGTACTACGGTGCATCCATTCATATGGACGGCAGTATCACAATATCGGCTCCACAAGAAATACAGCGTGGTACTCCTGATGAGGTATACGCCAACCACTTTGCTAGTGGGCCCAAGGGAAATCTTGGCCGAAGTCCTGAGGTCATGGGCCACAACATGGTTCCTATGTTCGAAGATCCTGCTATGACTTTGAGCCTCGGTAGCTTTACCGCTTTCGCCTTTGTTTGTCTAAACGATCAAACCAAACCAGGGTGTGGTCAGACGTCACTCCTTACCGGTGCGCACCACTCGATGGAAAAGTTTTTTCAGTGGCAGCGTTCGGTCAACGATTGCTTAGGCCCGGAAGGCCCTGGATGGCCAAGACTGGACTATAATGTTCCAAATCGTTGTGGAATGGTTTATATACCGCCAACAGTTCAAGAAAGTTTTTGTGACGAAACGTCGGAAAGTACCCCAGATGGGAGAAAATGGGCCCGCCCAGACCAAATTTTGATGGAACCTGGTGACGCTTGCATAACGCTTTATCACATTCCCCATTCTGGATCCCGCAATGAGAACGGATCCGAGTCACGAAAAAATATTATTTTTCGGATCAGAAACAAAAAGCGTCAACCCAATATTCAAGTAAATGGTGTTAGTGATCATCCAGATCGAGGTCAAATGGGAGAATGGTTGGAATTTGAGGACGGCAATGATCCTTGGGAGCGATCAAAAAACGCCATGTGTAACATGTGGGACGAATGGGATGGTATGCAGGATATTGTCCAGGCGCATCAAGGCAACCCATCTTCTTAAAAAAAAAGAACAGTTTGACTCTAATTTGATTTTCTTTTAACGACGAGTAAACAGCACCATCCGTATCGTCTACACTCGTTCCAAACTCATTCTTTTCGCGTCCTGTATCATAGCGAGCGTTGGGTGTTTAACGACTTTAACTATTACTTAACTTATTAAACAAAACGGACATAACTAACGTGAATACTCAGTCGCAATCAATTTTGCTTGTAGAAGATCACAAAGAACTTGCTCAAACCGTAGGAGACTATCTAGAAGCTGGTGGATACATAGTGGACTACGCCGCCGACGGTTTGACCGCGATGCATCTTGCCGTAACAGAAACTTATGATGCAATCGTACTCGATATAATGCTCCCGGGACTAGATGGCATGGAAGTATGCAGACGGATTCGTCAGGACGCTCACGTGAGCACCCCGGTCATAATGCTCACTGCGCGGGATCAATTGACAGATAAGCTAGACGGTTTTGGCGTCGGTGCAGACGACTATTTGGTAAAACCATTTGATCTTCCAGAACTTGAAGCACGCATCGAAGCAGTGGTTAGGCGAGCTCGTGGGTTAGCAGTTGAGTACACAATCGACGACTTGAATCTCAATGCAGAAACCATGCTCGTTTCACGTGCTGGAAAAGAACTGAAACTTACTAAACGATTGTTCGACATACTCCGCGTACTTATGCGCGAGTCCCCCAAAGTCGTAACCCGCGAGCAATTGGAGCGAGAACTATGGGGAGATGAGCCACCAGATAGTGATTCACTACGTAGCCATTTATACAACCTTAGGCAAATCGTCGACAAGCCATTCGATATACCTCTAATCGAAACGTTGACCGGTAGAGGATATTGTGTAAAAAGTAGATCGGCCGTTGACCGATAAGTTCGATATTAGCGACCTACCGAACCCTCCTCGTGGGAAAATTGATGTAGCGATTAGCAGCTGCTTGACAGGACAAACTGTCCGCTACGACGGCGGGCATAAGCGTTCAAGCCTACCTCACGAGCAACTAGACACGATATACAATTATCATTCGATATGCCCTGAGGTTGGTATCGGGCTCGGAACACCGCGAGAACCCATACGCTTAGTAGGACCAAGAAATAACACACAGGCTACTGGGGTAAATGGTGATGTAACGAACCAGTTGAAACAATTCGGAGACAACATGCTCAGCAGTATCCGCAATCTTTCCGGATATATTTTTATGAAAGATTCGCCGAGTTGCGGCCTATACCGAGTCAAGCGCTACGAAAATTCCAACGAGCGTATCGGTATACGCGATAGCCAGGGAATCTACGCTAGTCGCATCATAGAACAAATGCCTCTAATGCCAAAGGAAGATTCGGGCCGCTTATTTGATCCAGTACTTCGAGAAAACTTTGCCACCAGGACTTATGTGTACACTCACTGGAATCGCTTGCTCATTAGCGGTCTAACCGCAAAAAAATTAATAGCTTTTCATTCATTGCACAAATTTCTAGTGATGGCTTCCAGCCCCGTCAAGTACCGCGAGTTAGGAAATTTACTTGCTAACCTCAAGCACGATCTTCATGCCAAATCCGAAACGTACATACGGATTCTTATGGCCGCATTAACCATCCCTGCAACGAGAGGCGGCCACGCGAACGTGTTGACTCATCTCTACGGCTATGTGAAGAAATACTTACCAAGTCATGTTCGCAACGAACTTGTCACTTCAATAGAAAATTTTCGCACTGGACTCGTTCCTCTTCTGGCACCCCTAACCCTTCTAAATCATCATTTAAAAGCCCATGACGTCAGATATGCCAGATATCAAATCTACCTCGACCCGCACCCGGCTTGGTCGGGTTTACGTCGTGTCATCTAATCATGCACACGCTGGTTTGGTTCAGGAGTGACCTTCGAGTTGCTGATAATCCCGCCCTACATCATTCCTGCCAGCGAGGTAAGGTAACTGCGTGTTATATCCATGCGCCTGAAAAATGGAAACGCATTGGCTACTCCCGCAGTAAAAAGGATTTCATTGTAGGCAGTCTACTGGTCTTAGAAAATACACTCGCCCAATTGAGGATACCTCTACACGTTATAGAGGTACGCAATGATCTAGAAATTCCACGAACATTAGTACAACTTGCACTATCCCATCACTGTCAAAATATAGCTTTCAATCAACGTATTCTGATCGATGATCGATTACAGGATGAACTTATAGAAAGAACGGCAAAATCAAGCGGAATCGACACAACACCGTACCATGCCGCCACGCTCGTTCCACCAGGCCAAATTAACAATTCGTCCGGAGATTTCTACAAGGTTTTTACTCCTTACTTTCACAAATGGACCCATTACGTTCAAAATACGGATGTTCAAACACTAGCAGTTCCCCAAAGTCAAAATACTACACATATCTCAACCAAATGGATTAACCGATCTGATCTACAGATAGAGAATTCCAAGACTCTTTGGTCCCCAGGTGAATTTGCCGCAATCAAACAACTAACTAATTTCTGTAGCAATAACGACAAATACGCTAGCCAGCGAGATATCCCGAGCTTGAGTGCTACAAGTCTGCTGTCGGCGCACTTGAGTATCGGTACAATTTCGGCTCGCCAGTGTCTAAAGTACGCTAGCGAAAGTTCCTCCCCAATGGACGCGTGGATTCGACAACTCGCTTGGCGTGATTTCTATACCCATCTCATGTTAGAAAATCCAGATTTATGTCGCGGATTACCTTTTCGTTCAGATTCAGATCGAATCCCATGGCGACACGATAAGGAACAGTTTAACCGTTGGTGCGATGGTCAGACTGGGTTCCCTTTTGTCGACGCTGGTATGCGCCAACTTAATACTACGGGTTATATGCACAATCGCTTACGCATGATTACTGCCCAATTTCTTACCAAAAATCTGTTAATTGATTGGCGCATGGGCGAACGGTACTTCATCAGTAGACTGGTAGATGGCGATATCCCTAACAATAATGGAGGATGGCAGTGGTCCGCATCAACGGGTACCGATTCGGTCCCGTATTTTCGCGTCATGAACCCTTTGCTTCAAAGCAAACGTTTTGACCCGAACGCTGAATTTATCCACCACTTTATTCCAGAACTAAGAGACGAAGCTCCAACGAATATCCACCACGGAAATTTAACCAACTCAAAATATCCAAAGCCTATGGTCGACCTTCGAAAAAGTCGGCAACGAGTATTGACTGTTTTTAAGAAATTGCGACAGTAATTATTTAACTCTCATTAAACGACACGATTACAGTGGTTCCCTGTTCAGGGGTACTCTCCGCACTAATAGTCCACTGAAATTGACGGGCTAATCGTTTAACGATAGATAATCCCAGCCCATGTCCACTAGACATATCTCGACCTGTTTCTGCACGAAAGAAAGGTTCAAACGCACTTTTCAGATCTTCAGGTGTCATACCTATCCCGGTATCAATTACCCGCACTGAAGTCTCATTCACAGAGACACTAACTGTGCCGCCCTTGGTGTAATTTATCGAATTACGAACTAGATTCGTTACCAGTATCTGCACCACCCGCTCAGGGGCTTGAACTTTCAATTTCGCACTATCAATAAAATGAATCGTATTGTTATTTTTTTCGGCCAACGGGCGGAGTCGCTCTATACTTTCACCAATCGCTTCATTCATTATTTGTCCACTGTCCGGGATCTGCAATCCGTCCTCTCTAGCTAACAAAAGGAGTGTCTCTATAAGACTCTCCATGTCTTGAACCGTACGTCTCATTCTAGAAAATATCTCTTGTTCTTGAGAAAATTGTTCTGATTTTCGCTCTAGGAGATCCAACGAACCCTTAAATACAGCGATCGGCGTTCTTAATTCATGAGACGCGTCTCGAGTAAAAATTCGCTCTCGCTCTATAAATCGTTCCAGTCGTGATTCAAATCGACCAATGGCATCTATCATTGCTGCCACTTCAGTATCGGCACTAGCGCGGATTGGTTCCAAATTAAGTGTCGGAGATCGATCGCCTTCGAAGTCAAAGCGTTCAAAATAGTCAGCCATTTGTATAATCGGAGACACTGCTCTATGCGTTAAACGATAGGCTAAATAAGACAAACCATAAATCAACAGTAGAGCTAGGGACAAAGGAAGAATCCCGAAGTAGAAAGCCAGATCTGATACTTGGTCGCTAGCGAACAATAGGAATAGACGGGCTCCTCTATGATCTGTTACATGCAGAATGGGTTGTGTTCCATCGTATTCAATTCGATGGCTTCCAGGTACATATTGGACCAGGGTAGTGGGAACTTTCGAATAGTCTTCACCTATCGCGATATAGCCACGCAAATTACTGGTATCGGGTAAATTTTGGGTCGGATTGGTATCGAATAACTTCCAGTAATGCCGTGCTTCGCTATCCAAAGCCTCTTGAACTAAGGAATCTTGCACTATCGTATTGGTAATATATATTCCAGCGAATACCGCCGCACTAATTGCCATAACCTGAAGTACAAATGCTCTTGTGAGTTTGGCTCCT
>MDTE01162447.1_pt1 | contig 11583 bp, 9 predicted proteins | sample 811231 | NCBI WGS metagenome assembly MDTE01 (sample SAMN05326651, study PRJNA326480) | marine metagenome | isolation source: seawater | place: Indian Ocean: Red Sea | collected 2010
TAATGCGCCATGGATGGGTAAGAAGATCTCAATAACAGGGGATGCTATTTGGTCTGGCCATAATGGATATTACCACATCAATGATGCAAAATTGTTGTAGTAATTTGGGCGTCATCCTCAAACCAAGTGCCCTTCTCGGCCGGATTGAGGGGAGAGCATGGCACTATGTCCACTTGATTATCGATATGGGCGCGATATGGTAAAGGATATTTGGAGTGACTCAGGAAGACATGCCAGACAACTAGAGGTTGAACGGGCTTTGGTTTGGGCACATAAAGAACTAGGCAGAGTATCACAATCTGATTATGATGATGTTGCTAAAATCTCCGATCCGTCCATCGTAACTAAGGAGAGAGTAGAAGAAATCGAAAACGAGACGCGCCATGACATAATGGCACTAACCAAAGCGATGGCTGAGAAGGCGGGTGATGCTGGCTGGTGTATTCACTTAGGTGCTACTTCAAACGATATTGTGGATACTGCTGTCGCTTTACAAATACGTGATTCAGTTCATCAACAAAACCAGATTCTTAAGACTTTAATTCATACGATTGCGGACCTTGCTGAAAGAGAAAGGGACACCGTATGTCTTGGTAGAACCCACGGCCAAGCAGCCGTCCCAATTACATTCGGATTGAAGGTTGCAGTATGGCTAGATGAATTTAGAAGACATTTGGTCAGGCTTAATGAGCTGTCATCTAGGGTTTGTGTTGGAAAATTCCTCGGTGCTGTTGGCACTGGTGCAGCTCAAGGTGAAAATGCAAGAGAGTTGCAATCACATGTACTTAATCATCTAGGATTAGGGGAGCCATTAGTTACTACTCAAGTAGTCGGCCGTGACCGTTACATTGAATGGGTGTCGTGGATGGCAAACGTTGCTACCAGCGTTGAGAAAGTACTCCAAGAAATTCGTAATTTACAACGTACTGAAATTGCCGAAGTTGCTGAAGAATTCGATGTTGAAAAGCAAGTTGGTTCTTCTACGATGGCCCATAAAAGAAACCCCATTACTGCAGAGAATGCTTGTGGTTTGGCTCGTGTTGTGAGGGCGATGATGTTGCCCACTTGGGAAAATGCATTATTATGGCATGAGAGAGATCTCGCAAACTCCAGTGCTGAAAGGTTCACGCTATCTCACTCTGTTGTGTTGTTAGATGATGTGATGAATAAATGCAATAGAGTTCTTAGCAAACTTGTTGTCGATAAAGAAAATATGATTAGAAATATCGATAATCAAAATGGATTGGTAATGGCCGAGAAGGTAATGCTTGCACTGGTTGATAATGGAATTTCTAGAGATGAAGCGCACGAAGTGTTGAGGGCTGCTTCTATGGAAGCAGTAAGTAAAGGAATTCATCTTGAGGATGTTTGCTCAATGACACCTGTAATTTCTGGGACATTTGATGCTGATGAATTGCACTCATTATTTGACCCGAATAGTCACTTAGGAGTTTCCGCTGAATTGGTTGATGAAGCGGTTTTATTGGCGCGCACTACTGTTGAACAATATTAGTCCATCATGAAATCATCATTAGGCCACCTAATATTAGACCAGTGCCTATGGCTGTAATTACAAGTAGAAGAATCATAGCTTGTGGCCCATTCTGATTCTTATCCAAAAGTGCGGTCCCTATTAGTCCATGAACTCGAATCGCTTCTTGCAAACCACCTTCTACCTCTTCATACGGAGGCGAGTCCCTGCGAGGAATTCTCTCTCCATCCCGGCCAGGCATATCATACCGCAACATGTGTTTAGTCATAGCGATTGCCTATTATTGACTATTTGTTACTAAGTCTTCAAAAGCCCCCGAATACCCGAAAGTATTGTGACACTACCCGAATTATCATCACTGACCCACTTAGCTGTATCGGATGGTTGTGGAGGCACTACAATGGCCATGCAATACGCCCGTGATACGCTATTAGATGGAGGCAGGGTAATTTGGGTTTGTGAAGAGACCCCCAATGCAGAGCGGTTCAGCCAATTATTCAAAGATGTAAATGTAATTGCTTTATCAAAAATACATTTGCTAGCATGTGGGGAAGCGATTTCGGGTGGAATTGATGACGCAAGAAAATTATCTATGGAACTGACCCCCCAATTGATTGTAATTGATGATTGGACACCTAGAATTGGACGAGCCAATAATATTACAATTAATTCATTGCGGGAACTAAAAAGCAATGTTGATAATCATTGCCCCATTCTTATTACGTCTGCTCTTTATTCCGATGCCAGTGGTGAAAGTGAATGGAAGATTAGAGGTGAAAAATTGCTTGAAGAAATAGATGCCATTACGTGGATGCTCACTATTAATGAGGGTGGCGCTGTCCAAGAAAGAATACTGAATTATTGTGGGAATGAAAAAAGATTAGCGATTAGCGATGAAGGGTTTGTAATCCACTAATCCCCCTCATACTCTATTCCTTGTGCTTCTGCTGCAGATGCCAGTACATCGGCCATTTCTGACAGTGCTTCCTCATCTGGCTCATCGAATTGAGACTTGTCCTTTGCCTGCCCACCGAGTTCATCAGCACCCGCAACTGCTGGAGCGTTTTCATTAATTATTGATTCTTGATTCCTTTTCATCAATCTCCAAACCATGTATAACAAACCGCCAGAGACGAAAAATAGCAATGCGTAGGCTATAGTTAGTGGCTCAACCATACCTCTCCGGAGAAGGGGCTTACCAATTACCTCTTCGATTGTCTTCCCAATGGTTTAGCAAGATGTCTGCGATGTGAAGGCACTGGCTCCTTCCAAACTCCTTCATCATCAAATCTGGCCCCCAACCATAATGAATTGGTAATTTTACTGCATCCAGAACATCTCAAAGGTTGGTCACGGCCTTGCCTTTGAAATCTATTTCCGCATTCGCATAATGGCCTAACTAATTGCCTAGGAGCGGCATCAGAAACCATTAATGATTCAAGATGGATTTCATTTTCAGAACATGATAGACCACGCCATTCTACTATGTCTCCAATCACTGTTTGGCGCAATAATGAATTAACTGCGCCGCCTTGTTTGAAAGCAACTAGTGATAATTTTTTACCATTCGAAAATACTGAAACTGATGCATGACCGCCTTTGACTTCAATTAATTCTGAAATTACAACTCCATTCTCTACATTGATTATGTGGTCGCCAGTTGCTTGGTTTGTTCGGTGTACTCTCATCGCAACTGCGTTTTCCACCAGGGCATCTGACTGTAACCATTTGTGCGCATCTTTCGCGACTATTTCTTCTTCTGACCTAATCCCATAAAGTACTGGACAGGGAGTCCTCGGTGTTATCAGCGATTTACCTGCATTTGGATCTCTGTTCAGAATAGTTCCTGGAAACTTAATTGACATTTCAATTACACGTGAATTCGATACGATTCTATCTTTACCAATCATCGTATCAGCCCTCCATGCTGTCGCCTCCCATGTCCAATCATTCAAACCCCTCCATGCAATTGAGCTTGTAGAACCAACCAAACCCCTATTCGAACCGCGTGACCAATATTTAACCCCCTCAATTTGATTAATTAGTTCGTGGCGGAGTTCAGAATCAACGTATCCCCTAACACCATCCCAATACCATTGTTCTGGAAATTGTTCCCTTGTCCAAACTAGTGATGGGTGGAATGATAAAACATTCCAATCAGATTCTATTGAATATCTGCAATCAAACCAATTTTCGATTAATTTTATGAATGTATCCTCATTTTCCGAATCAACTATTACTTCAGCTGATAACGCCGCATTACCCCTAGTTCGTTCTGGGGCAAAAGGCCATAATCTAACCAATCTTGGAGAATTTACTACCTCAAAACCGGATTCTTCTATTTCTGTAAGGAGTAAGTGAAAATCCCAAGTAGTACATCCACCATCTATAGAGTCGGTGTCATCTAGACCAATCCAACCCATTCAGATATTGTCCCCCATATCATTGAAATTCAAAACTCTAGAAATTACATCACTAATACCAATATCAGGATCACATTGAAAAGTTCTAATTCCATATGATAGACCCGCCTTCATATCAGCCATTCTGTCACCCACCATGAATGAATTTCCCTCTTCGACTGGTTTGTATGTGGGCCCATAATCAAAATCATTAATCGGAACCTGTTTATTTGTCGCATCAAGAATTTGCCTACCTATTTGAAGCATCCCTGGATTCCCTTTTCTAGACCAGGCATTGTCCCAAGGCGAATATGGGCTATACAAAATTAAATCCAGATGCGCATCTGGGTTTTGAGAAAGGAGTTCTTCTTGTAATGCAGAATTAATTTCTGCCAATCTTTCATGATCCCAATGACCACGACCTATTGGTGATTGATTTGTGACTATGCAAATTCTAAATCCAGATTTACGTATCGAGGCGACTGCATCCCCTGCATCTGTGAATACTATTAGTTCGGATACTTTATTGATGTAATTTTTACTTCCAATATTCAAAACGCCATCCCTATCTAGAAAAGCAATATCAACCCCATTCCAATCACTTGAATTTGGCATTGGGGGTAACTCGCAAATCTTGGTTAGCGGGGCCAAATGCCTGTGTGGCAACATGTTAACTCCTCACGAGTGGCTAGGTAGACCCCTTTCAGCCTTGACAGCTTCCTTAATCATGTGATTGATAATTAATTGTAAATCTTCTATTCTTTCCATAGATGTAGTATCACAAATTATTGCGACATCCACCATTTGTGCTAATTTACCACCATTTCCACCTTTGTAGTTGCCAGTTATTGCAACAGTAATACATCCAATCTCTTTAGCTTTATTAATTCCATTAAGTACATTTTCTGAATTTCCAGAACCACTGTAACCTATTACCAAATCACCAGCATTAGCCCATGTACCAAGAGCGCCTGCAAACACATTTCCGTAACCAGTGTCATTAGACCATGCTGTTAGTGAAGTAATGTTATCAGTATGGCAAATGGTCTTGATCCCCAATTCCTTACTCCAATCACCTGCTGAATGTGAAGGAGTTCCTGCAGACCCCCCATTACCGATTAAATGAATTGTCCCACCACTATCTAAAATGGAAATTACGTGCTCCACAATCTTCTGAATTGATGGTGTATCAATACTCTCTAATGCATCAGATAAATCATCTTTGTAATCGCGCAAAAATGCGTCGAAGTCTATGTTCGTCATGTCCGCTCTGACTAATCGCTGACGCATAGCCTATTTACGAGTTGTTGAGTCAGGACAGTACAAGTAGTGACTACAAGTGGTTTGTCAGGGGTTGGAATTAGAGAATGAATATGGAAGAAATTAGGGTTTTATTCGCAATAATTGGTTTGTTATTGCTTGGTATTACTTTCCATTTCAAAATATCATATTCTGCCATAATATCTGCTATTGGTTGGTTATCAATTTCACTTTACTTCTTCCTTGATACACCACACTACATCGAATTATCTGATCCTGTCTTAATTCTATTCTCAGCAGCATCGTTGCCATTAGGAATTCTAGTTGGCTATTGGACAATACAGTTGCAAAAAGAAGGAAAAGAAGAGGGCGCCCTTACTTGGTTACAGGGATGTGTATTTTGGTCAGCACTTCCTTACTTAGCCGCATCATGGGTGCCTTATCTATCAGTTGGAATTGTTTGGTTTACTGCAGTACAAGCTGTTTTCATATTAAGAATGACTGGAATTGCTGATCTAACATTAGGGCCAGCACAAGTTGAATATTCTGATGGTACTACATCTCTATTCACTGAATTTACAGGTAACCCTTGGTTATATCTTGAACCTCTAGGGGAGGGTGGATTTTTCATACCCATCATCACACAGGATGGGAGCCCGATAGGAGTCTCAATAATTTTGGCTTGCAGCGCACTACAATCAATGATTGTTTTCGTTGGTGCCCTAATTTCATTACAGATTTCACCATGGAAAATGAGATTAAGGGCTCTATTTATCACAATTCCATTGATTCATTTTCTCAATGTCTTCAGAAATGCAGGAATAATCTATCTAGACATGTCTTACAGAGATTGGAATTGGTTGGGAATGAGTATGTTCGAATTTTCACACTCTTATGCTGCAAAATTTGGTAGCCTTGTCGCAATGTTCTTGATTGCAATTGTTTTGTTCGAGATTTTGCCAGAATTACATAAAAATATACTAAGATTAATGGAACCATTTTTGCCAAAAAAGAAAAAGATTAGCGCCTCTTGATTTTGTCAATAATCTTACCTCTAAGTGGCATTTGGTGCTCCCAGGCAAACTCTTTGATTACCCGGAGGGCTTCTTTCTCCAATTTTGGGTCTGATACAAGGTCAGTTACATCAATTATATTCTCTCTAGTATTAGCCTTAAAAGCAGCAATTGGCTCCTCATTATAGAAAACAAGATAGGCAGAACCAAATCCAAATCTCTCCCTAAGTAGTTTGGCAAAATATGGGGCCAGAGGGTCTGATGGAGGTAAAACGAAATCCCTCATTTTTTCTATGCCAGAAGCACTCTCCAGCATGTCTTTTCTACCCCAACAAACTTCATTTAAATCCTCTAGCAAAAATCCCTTAATGAATTCACCTTCATCAACCAGATGTTGTAGTACTGTCATTATTTCTTCTGGCATATATGGCTTACCAGCCATCTTCTCACACTGCTTCATCGTAATTACAGGTATATCCTTAATCAGTTCGATCAGATAATCTTGTTTAAATTGCCAATGATCTGTTGCAATTGTAGGGTGGACGGTACGGAAACCTCCTCGATAATCCTGCACTAGATGACCAGAGCGAATAAGTGGTTGGGCTAATTTTCGGAATTCAGATCTCCTTAGAGCGTGCCTATCCATGAATAATTGTGGATCAGAATGATCTGTGAAGAATTCTAGCACATCTAGTAATTCCTCATCTGGAGGTAAATTGCGAATTGTTAACAATTTCTGGAAATGTGAGTAAGGTGCGTAGACCCTATGACCTGTTAGATTAGTGCCTTGATGTAATTGATTTGCACTAGCCATTGATTTCAAATCTACACGATATGATTCGCAACGCCCTCTTAGTGCGAAATCATCCCTAATTTCATTAACCATTTTTACAGCTATTGTTTCATTTTCACTACGGCTATGTTGATGCATGTGGTGATTATTGAAAAGTACTCTAATTGAATCCTTAACTGGCCTTGGATCCATAACACCACCGCGAATCAACCTCCTGCCGTCACCTATTCCTTTGAACCCAATTCTAGCAAATGCATCTTTCGTTTCCTTTCTGGCTTCTGTAATATTTTCTCCATTAAAATTTGTTAATACTGAAATCTCCACTAGGGTATCACGGTAATTTTCTAGTAATCTATCAAATTTTTCAACAAATTCATCTAGATATGCATGGGGGATATGTATATCTTTTATTTCTAGATAATCATTTACTTTGTACATGAGAATTCTTCCAACTGGATCAACCCCCTTGAAAACAGGGTAATACCAACCCTGTTTAAGCACATAACGAACTTCTTGAATAAATCTAGAGCAAAATGGATCAGATTGGGTTAGGATTCGCATTTCCCTATCTTCCCTTACTCTTCTCTTTACTTCAGAAACATCCTCCAAAAGACAATAAAAATCTGTTAATTCAGGTTGTAATGCAATTACTTTTGTTATCCGTCCTTGATCCAATAATAGCCTTAATGTGTCGTCCAACTCATCTCCTGAACGGCTAACATACCAACCCAATGTGTATCTTTTTACTGGGCCAATTCTCCTAATTAATTCAACCAATGCATCATCAAAAGGAATAGGATTATACACATCTTTAACTCTATGAAACAGAGATAAACTTCTCTTGCGTTCTGGGAGTTCTTCGTATTGTTTTACGCAGAGTAACTGCCGCTCCATATTGTTAATTGCATATTTTGCCCTATTCATTAGATACTTTGATTCTTCATCCCTAGGAATATCAATCAAAACCTGTTGGCGAGTAACATTATCATTCTCAGGGATATTGGTTAGTAATTTCGATTCCATCTCGCCAATCCAAGGTTCTGGACGAAGGCCTAGTAGTAATGGCAATTGGTCTTTTTTGGTATATCCTACCCTATTATGCAAAAGCCTACCCATGACTACATCTGGGTCGTGCTTCAAATCCTTCCAATCCGCAAATCTGAATGATTTTACACGGTCTAGTAATTCATGCATTTTCTGAATCATTACGTGTGAAGATAATGCCTGTAATGGATCATCATGTAGTTTGAATGATTTAGTAAGCAATAGGTTCTGTAGGTTTCGATATGCAATTACATCTTCCTCGCCGCCAGTAATATAATGCTCATCAACTCTAAGAATAAATTCCCCTTCCTCTGTTTGTCTATAGAATCCGATAGTAATTATATTTCTAACTTCAAGTTCATGTAGGATATTTTCAATCATCTGTTTTGGAAATGGCAGCCTAGAAACCAAATCATCTAGAGTTTGAGGGCCCTCACTACCCAATAAATCAACCATTTTAACCCTCAAACATTCATGAGGATCTGATAGGAGGCTTGCTTTCCATGAAATTGCTTCTGTACCTTTGTATTTTGTACTTACATCATATGTTAGGCCGCCAGTATAAAGTTGCCTCAAATCATCGATATCCTCGGCATTATGAGTGGATAATAGGCCCAATGTTCCATGAATATCACCCATCCTTCTAGAGAACCATTTGTTGTCTATACCCTCATGACCAGTATTGTTTATCCTTACTATTTCTTCTTTTTCAATTAGTTCTAATACCCAACCTCTAATTTCTTCTTCATCAATTCCTTCTAATTTGCTACGATATAATGGATTGATATGTTTCCTATCAAGCCCCCCACCCATTTCCATTAGATCTAGTAATGATTCTGAATCATTAGGTGTTGGCATTTTGTCTTCATAGTAAGAATTAACCTGCCCTTCGTCTAACTGAGTAGCAAGTGCCCTCTGACCTAGTAATCTTCTTAGAATTTCCGGATCTATATCTTTGATTAGGTAAGCCCTTGTCCTCATTGATAGTAGATCTTCAAATGCAGACATATACAGATTCATGCCAATTGGTGATGGAACCTTCACTCTTGTGTGGAGAATTCTGGATGATCCATCTACAACCCTGCTAACAAATTGATCTAAGCCAATCATATCTAAATCATGATGGAAAATTTCGTTGAAAACTTCCTTCATCAATAGTGATTCAGAAGCAGCTCGATGAGATTTGAATAGGGCGTCTGACTTTTGTTGGAATTGTTGTGGAGAGACTTCTTCTGCACCTATTCTTCTTGGAATAATCAAACTCCTACCAGCAACTTCTCTAAATCTTTTAGCAAATAGTTGGGTATCAATTAAGTAACTCTCAATAATTTTTCTGTGGTCTCCTGATTCGAAAACTGCTGGGAATGCAGCGGGATCCACATCATCTGATAGCTTAATTAAGAAACCATTCTCATCAAATGATATCTCGTATACCTGGATTTCATGTGCTGAGGCAATCCCTGCAAAAAAGTAACCTAGAGTCATATTGAAGGCCCTTCCCCTGCAAGTTGTTACCATATAGGTCGTGCCGCCACCTACGATTTGTTCCATCATTATTCGATTTGGACCAGGTACTTCGAATGACTCAGCAACATGTTGCTCCATGAATCTGGCAACTGCTTCTGAAATTTTACTAGAAAGACCATACCCCTCCTTCAGTAGTCTCCTTGGGTCCCTCTGCCTCCTCAAAGCCAACATAGTTGCCTTCTGTAATTTTAAAACTGAATCCGACAATTCTGAACTTCTACTAAGCGCTTCCCCCGACCATGAAGGTACCGTTGGCCTATAACCCGTGACTGGTGTGACATTCACCCTTGAACCTTGAATGGACTGAATTCTGTATGTAGTGCCACCCAATAGAATCACATCACCTGGCCTAACACTTGAAACGAATGAAGAAGAAAGTTGACCGATCATTGAGCCATCAGTATTCAAAACAAGATAGTTATTATCGGGTGAAATAGTTCCCAGATTGGTATAGTATATCATTTGAGAATAGCCTCTTTTACCTATTGTGTTCTCCTCCCAATCAACCCACAATCGTTTCTCATCTTCCAGCATATCAATTACTTCGATATAATCATCATAAGGTAGCGACCGATATGGCCATGCGTTAGTAATCAACCCATACACTTCATCTACATCTTGTTCCCCAACAATAGTTAGACCAACCATGAACTGGGCCAAGACATCCAATGAATTTTCAGGGAATCTTAGCAAATCCATTTCCCCCGACATGATTGCACCTTGTAGTGCAACAAGTTCGACAAGGTCGTGCGGGCCAGTAGGTAGAAGCCGAGCCCTAGGGATGCCGCCAACATGATGTCCTGCGCGCCCTATTCTTTGCAATGCTGTAGCAATACTACCTGGTGAGCCGAGTTGAATTACTAAATCAACTGTCCCAATATCTATTCCCAATTCAAGTGATGATGATGATACACAGCATCTTAATTCACCCATCTTAAGTCGCTCTTCAACATCTTTCCTAATTTGCTTATTCATCGAACCATGATGTGCTTCGATACCCGAATCATCCCAACCAGCTAAACGACGAATTTTCTGTACTATTTCCTCTGTCATCTTTCTAGTGTTTACAAACACAATTGTAGTAGTATGGGCCTCTATCAAATCTAAAATGTTCTCAACATTGGCATCTAGAATTTGTTTATGATCGAATGTTGGATCCCCAAACCGAGGGTGTGGTAAAATTATATCCAAATCTAATTCCCGCGCACCACTTACTTTAGCAACCTTAACAGAATCTTGTTCGCCCCCTACAGGGACTAGGAACCTTGCAACTTCATCTAGAGGCTCCATAGTTGCTGAAATACCAATTCTTTGAACCGGCGTTAATATTACAGAATCTAGTAATGCAACGGTAAGTGAAAGAAGAGTGCCTCTTTTTGAAGGTACCAAACTATGCAACTCATCTAGAACCAGCCAACTCAACTCATTCATAAGAGGGCGGAATTTCGAAGAAGCAAGTGCTAATCCAAGACTTTCTGGAGTGGTGATAAGGATATGGGGGGGCTTACGTAACATTTTTTGGCGTTCTGATTGACTTGTATCACCAGTCCTCAATCCCACCTTGATATCTTTAGCACGTTTAGGAAGAAACCTATCTTTAATTTCAGTTAATGGATCAATCAAATTTTTCTGGATGTCATTTGCTAGTGCTTTAATGGGTGAAATGTATACACAATATACCTTATCTTCCAATTCCCCATCTAGTGACATCCTCACCAATTTATCTATTATTGAAAGAAAAGCTGTAAGAGTTTTACCACTCCCAGTGGGGCTGCAAAGTAACAAATTATCTCCATTTGAAATTGAAGGAATTGCCATCTTTTGTGGATCAGTAAAATCAGGAAATTTATCTTTGAACCAATCTCTAACTGGTTGAGATAAGGAACTGTATAGAATATCAGATTCTTCGTATGAATCTAAGTATACTATTTCTGCCATATTATCTCACTCCTATCTCGATGAAGCAGAGGGAATCAATTCAATATATCAATATTTGCAATCTATACAATTAATATTGAATATCCAAATATGCAATTTGTGCTATCAAGCCCA
>MDTE01079588.1_pt1 | contig 11582 bp, 9 predicted proteins | sample 811231 | NCBI WGS metagenome assembly MDTE01 (sample SAMN05326651, study PRJNA326480) | marine metagenome | isolation source: seawater | place: Indian Ocean: Red Sea | collected 2010
ACGCTGGCGCAAGTGACGTCCAACGCCAAAGGAGTGACACCATGCGGGTATTAATTACCGGGGGAAGCGGCTTTGTAGGCCAACGGCTCTGCCAACAGCTCATTGCCCAGGGGCACGATGTACAGGTGGTATCTCGCACGCCCCACGACGTGCGGGGAAAACTACCCAAGGCATGCGATATCCGTGATAGTGCCCAAGCCTTTGTGGATACACCGCCGGATGCGTTGGTAAACCTAGCGGGGGAGTCCATCGCGGCAAAGCGCTGGAGCGCCGAGCAGAAAGAGCGGCTGATTCGTTCACGGGTGGAAAGTACTCAGCAGCTGATTGCGCTCTGTGAGCAGCTGGCGGCCAATGGTCAGCCCTTACCGAAAGTGATGGTGAGCGGTTCGGCCATGGGCTATTACGGTGATCAGGGCAGCAAAGTGGTGGATGAATCCACATCCCCTCATGATGAGTTCGCCCATCGGCTCTGCGCCCAATGGGAAGCCGCGGCAAAACCGATTGAAGCCATGGGGGTTAGGCTAGCAGTTTTACGGATTGGCTTAGTGCTAGAGGCGGGGGGCGGTACACTGCAAAAAATGCTGCCACCGTTCAAGCTGGGATTAGGCGGGCGATTTGGCGATGGCACACAGTTCATGCCCTGGATTCACCGGGATGACTTGGTAGCGGCGATTATGTTTCTGATCAACGAGCCGACCTTGTCAGGTGCCTTTAACGGCAGCGCACCGCATCCGGTGACCAACGCCGAATTCACCCAAGCGCTGGCCAAGCAGCTGCATCGTCCGGCCATGTTTCCGGTGCCCGCTTTTGTGCTGAAAGCGGGCTTTGGGGAGATGTCACAACTGCTGCTTACCGGTGCGGATATGCGCCCGGCGCGCTTGAGCGAGGCAGGCTTTCATTTCCAATACCCGACGCTGAAGCAAGCGCTGGCGGCAATTTTATAGCGCCACCAGCGGGTACTTGCCTGGTTTAAGCGTTCGGGTCGACGGTGATAATGACCCGTACGGAGTCAAGCCGCAGGCGGGTATTCTCAATCGCGTTGCTCAGTGCTTGGCGCTCCTGTTTCAGCGCTTCCAGCTCTTCGCTGCGTACTGCCGGATTGTGCTCTGCCAGCGCCGTCAGGCGGGCCAGTTCGGCATCCAGTTGGGCACGCATACGGGTTTCAGCGGCCTCAACAATGCTCGGCAGCTCCCGTTCGGCTTCGCCTTCCCCTTGGGTGAGGAGTTCGCGTAACTGGTCATGGCGGCTTTTGATCAAGTCCCGCGCCAGCGACTTGTTCACCTTCTGCAGATTTTTGCCCAGCCCGGTGAAGGAGATCTTGCTGGTCAGGTTAGCCCCTGATTCATCTAACAGTACCCGCACGGCGGTGGGTGGCAAAAAGCGGTTCAGGTGCAGCGATTTGGGTGCCGGGCAGTGGGTGCGGAACACCAGTTCCGCCATTAAGCGCCCGCTGGGGATCGCCGGGTGGCGCAGCAGCGCCAGCGCCGTGTTGCCCATGGTGCCGTCGAGAATGCGGCCCATCATTTCGCGCAGCAGCGGGTGCTCCCAGGAGAGCCGCTGAACATCATCCCGCGCCAGCGCCTGAGCGCGGCTATAGGTGGCGGAAAAGCCCTCTTCGCCTTTTACCAGCCCCGGCAGGCCATCCAGCATGTGCTGGCTGGGCTGAAGGTAGAGCAGGCCATTGCCGATCTCCTGGCTATCGACGCCGAAGATATCCAGCGCGCGCTCCACGTAGCGGGGCAGTGCCGGGTCCTCGTCCAGCTCGCGTACCGCCTCAATCACCTGCTGTGCTCGTGCTGGGCGGCAAGCATTAAGCTCCAGCAGGCGGTTGCGACCCGCATCCCGCTCGGCGAGCTTGGCAGTGAACATCTCGCGCGTCTCTTCGATAATCTCGTCGAGCGCTTCATCGTCGAGCAGCGCATCGGCCAGGGCATCGCCAAAGGCATCGAACAGGTCGCTGCCCACCCCATGGGGCGCGCTGAACGCGTCCATGCCTTCGTGGTACCAGCGCAGCAAGCGCTCGCCGGGGCTGCCGGTGAAGTTGGGCACGTGCAGCTCGATGGCATGGCGCTGGCCGATCCGATCCAGACGGCCAATGCGCTGCTCTAGCTGGTCGGGATGCTGCGGCATGTCAAACATCACCAGGTGGCGGCAGAATTGGAAGTTACGCCCTTCGGAGCCAATCTCAGAACACACCAACACCTGGCAGCCATCCTCTTCATCGGCAAACGCGGCGGCGGCCCGGTCGCGCTCTATCAGTGACAGGCCTTCGTGGAAGACCGGCGCATGGTAGCCGCCCAAGACCCGCAGGCCCTCCGCGAGCCCTTCGGCGGTTTCGCGATGGTGGGCAATCACCAGCACTTTGTCGTTGGCAAAGCCGGATTCACTGTCGTCGCTGAGTTTTTCCAGCAGCCAGTTGACGCGTGGGTCGATATGCCACCAGGACTCGGTGTTCCGCGGATCGTTGCTTAACTCGCGGTACATGGCGTCCGGGTAGATCAGTACATCCGGGTGGTCCATGCCGGTTTCGATCAGCAGCTCGTCCAGGTAGTCGTCGTCGCGCTCCAGGCGGCGCAGCACGCGGCGGTAAGCCGACGGCAGTTCCAGTGATGCCTGATGCAGGCGTCGCTCGGGGAAGCCGCCTACGTGACGGCGGCTGTTGCGGAACATCACGCGGCCGGTGCCATGGCGGTCTAACAGCGCATCGCGCAGCTGGGCGCGGGCGGCGTCCTGCTGCTCAGGGCTTGCCTCTGGGTGGCACAGCGTGGCGAGCAGCGCTTGGCTATCTCGGTCGTCGGCTACGGCGGCGACGCGTTCACGGGCGCTCGCGGTCTGGGGCAGTTCCTCGAGAGCATCGATGGCCTCGGCCACCGCCACGTAGTGCTGCTCCTCCTCTTTGAAGCGCTCGATATCGTGGTAGCGCTCGGCATCCAGCAGGCGCAGGCGCGCGAAGTGGCTCTCCAGCCCCATCTGTTCTGGCGTGGCGGTGAGCAGCAGCAAGCCCGGGATCTCAGAGGCGAGCTGTTCCACGCACTGGTAGCCGGGGCCGCTGCTTTCTGGGCTCCAGTCCAGGTGATGCGCTTCATCGACAATCAGCAGGTCGAAGCGGCTGGCCAGGGCTTGGTCCTGGCGATGAATGTTGGCGAACAGCCAGCCTTGGCTGGCCAGCACGAGCTGGGCGCTCTCGAACGGGTTGGTGCTGCCGTGGGCTTGGCTCTGGTGCTCGTCCAGCAGTGTCACGTTTAGTGAGAAACGGCGCAGCAGCTCTACCAGCCACTGGTGGGTCAGGCTGTCGGGCACCAGAATCAGCGCGCGCTCTACCCGGCCTGCCAGCAGCAGGCGGTGGAGAATCAAGCCCGCCTCAATGGTTTTGCCCAGGCCTACCTCGTCGGCCAGCAGTACCCGCGGCGCATGGCGTCCGGCCACTTCGTCGGCGATATAGAGCTGGTGGGGAATGAGATCAATACGCGGCCCAGCAAAGCCCAGCGCGCTGTGCTGCTCAATGCGCTGATAGTGGTGCAACGTACGAAAGCGCAGATCAAACCAGTCGTTACGGTCTACCTGACCGGTCAGCAGGCGGTCACGGGCTTGGTCAAACTGCATGGTGTCGGCCAGCTTCGCCTCAGGCAGTTCGCGCAGGTTGCCTTCGCTATCTTCACCAATGTAGGTGATCAGGCCGCGGGTCTCTTTGCTGTCATCAACGATCATCTGCCAGCCGTCGGCAGAGAGCACGCGGTCGCCGCTGCCGAACATGACGCGGGTGAGCGGTGCTTGGCGGGTGTTGTAGGTACGGGTTTCCTGGCTGGCACTGAACAAGATGGTAACGCTACGGGCGTCGCAGTTAAGCACGGTGCCGAGTCCAAGCTCAGCCTCGCCGTCGCTAATCCAGCGCTGGCCGGGAGAAAAATCGCTCATGATGCCTCGAGGAAGTCGTCAAAATCGGTCGTGCGCCGCTGGGCAGGTCACCAGTGGCAAACAGGGCGGGGGATTCTAACGCAAAGCAGCGGGGGTATTAAGGTCTATCGTGGTCAATCGCTTAACCAGCGCTCTAACTGCGCTCGAGTGAGCTCTCCCACATGAACGTCCAGCGTCTTGCCTGTCTGGTCAAATAGCACAGTAGTGGGGAGGCCTGGGGCTTGAAACTGGGCCATTAGGGTTTGCTGTGGGTCGCGCAACGGGTAGCGAAAGCTCAGCGACTGCTCGTCTAGGTAGCGTGCGATAGGTAGTAAGTCCTCGCCCTGATTGGCCACCACGACAGTAACGCCCTCGCGCTGGTCGGCCTCTTCCAGCAGCGGCATTTCACGCAGGCAGGGGGGACACCAGGTGGCCCATAAATTCACGATAATGAGCTCATCTTGATTCGTCAGCGAGGAGAGACTAACCGCGTTTCCATCGAGATCTTCCAGGGTGACGTCGGGCAGCGATGCCACGGCAAATTGCTGGCCTAGCGGGGCCAGCGTGACCAACACTAACCAGAGGCTAACGGCCCCCACCGTCATGGCGAGTCCGCCGATCATCGCCAGCAGACGTGCACGCAGCGTCCAGGCGGTCCACAGCAAGCCGGTGACTAGTCCACCCAGCGCGTGATAGCCCGGCTGCCACACTTTTAGGGCGTCGAGCGGGGTAGCGCTATAACTCTCCCAGTTAAGGGCCACAAACGCCACGCGTGCCCCCAGTAGCCACACCACCAGCAAGCCATTAAACCAACGGCCATGCTGCTTAGCGGGCAGCCCCAGCAGGTAGCGACTACTGACAAGCAGCAGCAGTGCACAGCCAAAGGCATAGAGGCGGGGCGTGGAAATCAGCAGTGGACCGAGAGCAATGGCATTCATAGTCGTTCCGATAAGCAGGTACACTGGGCAACCATACCATGCACGCTTCACATGACGGAGATGTCGATGCCGCAATCCTCTTTTGACACCCTGCGCGCCCTGGCCATAGGTACCCAGGCACTTGGCCTGGCGCTCATCATTACCCTCGAAACCGTCCTCGGCGACGCAGCACGCCCCTGGCAGGGCGGCGTGCTGGCCGCCATGGTGGCGTGTGCACTGGTCATTGCGCTGGTGCGTATGTACCGCAACAAGCGCCGCCAGAAGCGCTTGGCAGAGCGACTAGACGCGTCGGCGTCAGAAAACCACGAGTGTTAGAAACCGTTGCTTGTGTTTTTGGCGTGACGGTTCCAGATTAAGCCCGGCTTATTCATGAGGCCGACCTGATAACGAAGATAGCGAATGGTATTCTCTTGAAAATTCAGTGTGTTCCGCCAAGAACCTGAACCAAGAGAGCCATCCGCTATGGGTGAAAGCCTATCCATCTGGACGCCCTCATGCAACGGCGATGCACGCGGCATGACGCCCCTGGTCCAGGACCGGCCGTCTCAAGCCACGCTGTCGCGGCTGCTTGGACGGCCGCAATTGATTCCAAAGAGCTATAAGAAAGCGGGAAAATTCCAGCGTTTTGGCATTACTCAACAGCCACTCGCGCTGAAGATGCGAATCCTGATAAGCAATGCCAACAGCCAGTACCTTCAGACCGCTCAATCAGCGCCCTCGTGAATGAGGCGGGGTTAGCTTACTTTTTGCTAGCGCGCTTACGCTCGTTTTCGGTCAGGTGCTTCTTGCGCAGGCGGATGTGGCTGGGCGTGACTTCTACCAGCTCATCGGAGTCCAGGAACTCGATGGCTTGCTCAAGGGTAAACTTGATCGGCGGCGTTAGAACGATGTTCTCATCGTTACCGGTAGAGCGCATGTTATCGAGCTTTTTACCCTTGGTCGGGTTCACCACCATGTCGTTGGCACGGTTGTTAATACCGATCAGCATGCCCTCGTACACTTCGGTCGCGTGGTCGATGATGAGCTTGCCGCGCTCCTGAAGGGCGTACAGTGCGTAAGCCAGCGCTTTACCGCCTACCATAGACACCAGCACGCCGTTACGACGCTCGATAGACGCATCGGGCTTCAGCGGGCCGTAGTGGTCAAAACGGCTGGTCAGGATGCCGGTGCCGGAAGTTAGCGTCAGGAACTGGCCACGGAAACCGATCAAGCCACGCGCCGGGATAATGAAGTCCAAACGAACGCGGCCTTTACCATCCGGGTTCATGTTGGTCATCTCACCTTTACGGTAGCCAAGCTCTTCCATGATGGAGCCCTGGTGCTGTTCTTCACAGTCGATGATGACTTCTTCGTAGGGCTCTTGCTTAACACCGTCGATCTCTTTGATGATAACTTCCGGACGGCCAACGGCCAGCTCGAAGCCTTCACGACGCATGGTTTCGATCAGTACCGACAGGTGCAGTTCGCCACGGCCAGAGACTTTGAATTTCTCGGGTGTTTCGCCTTGCTCGACGCGCAGGGCGACGTTGTGAATCAGCTCCTGATCCAGGCGATCTTTGATGTTACGGCTGGTGACGAACTTGCCATCTTTACCCGCGAACGGCGAGTCGTTGACCTGGAAGGTCATAGAAACGGTCGGCTCATCAACAGACAGCGGCGGCAGCGCTTCAACGGCGCTCGGGTCACACAGAGTGTCGGAGATGGCCAGGTCTTCGATGCCCGTGATGCATACGATATCGCCAGCGGTGGCTTCGGTGGTTTGAACTCGCTCAAGGCCCATGTGGGTCATGACCTGACCGATTTTGCCTTTCCGAGTCGTACCATCAACACTGATGACTGAAATCTGCTGGTTAGGCTTCACAGAACCGCGCTTAATGCGGCCAAGACCGATAACGCCGACGTAGCTGTTGTAGTCCAGGGCAGAAATCTGCATCTGGAAGGGGCCATCTACTTCAACTTTCGGTGGCTCAACGATGTCCACAATCGCTTGGAACATCGGATCCATGTTGTCGGCCAGCGCTTCCGGATCCATACCAGCAATACCGTTCAGCGCCGAGCAGTAGATAATCGGGAAATCGAGCTGTTCGTCAGTGGCACCCAGGTTGTCGAACAGATCAAAAATCTGGTCGATAACCCAATCAGGGCGTGCACCGGGGCGGTCGATTTTGTTAACCACCACGATCGGCTTCAGGCCCTGGGAGAAGGCTTTTTGTGTCACGAAGCGGGTTTGCGGCATCGGGCCGTCTACGGCGTCAACCAGCAGCAGAACCGAGTCCACCATGGACATAACACGCTCAACTTCGCCACCGAAGTCGGCGTGCCCAGGGGTGTCCACGATGTTGATGTGGTAGCCCGTACCATTACCATCCTGCCACTGAATAGCGGTGTTTTTGGCCAGGATGGTAATACCACGCTCCTTCTCCTGGTCATTAGAGTCCATGATACGCTCTTGGCCTTCGGCCTTACGGTCGAGCGTGCCGGACTGGCTTAACAGTTTGTCTACCAAGGTAGTTTTACCGTGGTCAACGTGGGCGATGATGGCAATGTTGCGAAGATTCTCGATCACGACGCGATCCTGCTGGAAAAATAGGGCGGCATTATAGGGTCTGGGGGTGGTCCACTACCAGCGCTGTCTTAAATAAAGCAGCAAGTCAATAACCTAAACGCGGCAGTTTTCGCTGTTGTGGCGCTTCCGTTAAGATAGGCGTTTTCCCAGTTGGGGCAAGCACATGACCATCGGTAACCTGATGCGTTTGTTAAGCGATGGCGAGGTTCATTCCGGTGAACAATTAGGCGAAGCGCTGGGCGTTTCCCGAGCCGCCGTGTGGAAACAGCTAAAAAAATTAGAGGCGCTGGGCGTAGAGCTGGTCGCTGTGAAAGGGCGTGGCTACCGGTTGGCTCACCCGTTAGAGCCGCTGGATGGCGCCAAAATCGTCGAGCGACTGCCCGCCGATGCCCGCCACCTGCTGGCGCGACTGTTCGTGGAAGATCAGCTTCCTTCAAGCAACGAATACCTGCGCGAGCGCTTCTCTCAAGGGGCAGGGCATGGCGAGGTCTGCTTCGTCGAGCTGCAAACGGCTGGGCGTGGCCGCCGTGGCCGGGTGTGGTCGACGCCCTGGGGGCAGAGCCTCATGGTGTCAATGGGCTGGCGCTTCGAGTCAGGCATCAATGCTCTGGAGGGGTTAAGCCTGGCGGTGGGTGTGGTGGTCTCTCAGGTGCTTGAGCAGTATGGCGTATCGCCCAAACTAAAGTGGCCGAACGATGTGCTACTAGCCGAGCAGGGCAGCGAGCTTGGTAAGTTAGCCGGTATTTTGATTGAAGTGACCGGTGATGCGGCAGGCCCTTGTGAAGTAGTGATAGGCATGGGCATGAACCTGTCGCTACCGGATAGCCTGCGGGCCACCATTGACCAGCCGGTGGCAGCGCTGTTTGATGCCAAGGCAGGTATTTCCCGCAACCAGTTGGCTGCCGATATGGTGTCGGGGCTGTTGGGTATGCTGGCGGGCTTTGAAAACAGTGGCTTTGCGCCTTGGCTCGATGCGTGGAATCAGCGCCATGCTTATGCAGGCCTACCCATCCGAGTGATTCAAGGTGAGCGCTCAAGCGATGCTGTGGCGGGAGATGTGGATGAGAGTGGTAACCTGTGGGTTACTGAAAACGGTCACTCGCGACGCCTATCGGGCGGTGAGATTAGCGTACGTAGGCGCTTATGATTTTGGATTTGGATATCGGCAACACGCTGTCGAAATGGCGGCTTAAAGATGCCGAGAGCAGTGAGATCCGCTCGCGAGGTGCCGTGTGGACACGGGAGGAGTGGCGCCCGGGGGCGGATATTCCCGACCTGGATGTCGTCGAAGCCGTGCGGATATCCAGTGTAGCCAGGGCTGCTGTGCTGGATGAGACTGTGACGTTGCTACGCCGTCAGGTGCGTCACGTTTATGTGGCGCGCTCAACGCCAGAAGCGCTCGGCGTGGTCAATGGTTATGAAGAGCCGGGCCGGTTGGGCGTTGACCGCTGGATGGGGGCGCTGGCGGGCTACCAGCTGGCGGGTGGTTGCTGCGCGGTGGATTGCGGTAGCGCCATTACCATTGACTTCGTACTACCTGGCGGTGTGCACCTGGGTGGTTTCATTATTCCCGGCCTACGGCTCATGAAAGAGAGTCTGAAGCTAGGAACGCGCAACGTCGCCATCGACCCGGAAAGCGAACCCGATGCATTGCTAGAGCCAGGGCGGCGCACGGTGGATGCGGTGAATCACGGTATCTATATGGCGGCCGTCAGTGCGATTAACCGTATCTATAGCGAAGTGTGTGACCAGCAGGGGGTGGCGCTACCAGTGCTGCTCACCGGTGGTGATGCCAGAGTCGTTTCCCGCGGTGTGCAGGTGCCCCATGCGGTATGGCCCGATATGGTATATGGCGGGCTTGAGGCCAGTTTTCCGCTCACCTTTGCCGAACGGGCGGGCAAGATGTCAGGTGCTCCTCGGGTTCCAGAACCGGTATCATTAGAAAAAATTCGCGCAGGCCTTGCATTCTCGATGCTGCTTTGACAGAATGCAGCGCGTTCCAGAGCGGAAGCTGCGCTTAAGAAAGCGTTGTATCCAGCAAGCTTTAATAAACAAAGGGTTTGCAGGCTTGACACCGTTTTGGAGGCTGGCATAATGTGCCGCCACAGCTGGAGAGGTTCCCGAGTGGCCAAAGGGAGCAGACTGTAAATCTGCCGCGAAAGCTTCGAAGGTTCGAATCCTTCCCTCTCCACCAGATTGAGCAGGCGTTGAGCTAGTCAGCGTCTGGGAATGAAACGCCGGTAAGCGGGCATTAGCTACTGTTACTCGTGCAGCGGATTGTCATTCTATAGGCAAGTTCGGCGGGCGTAGTTCAATGGTAGAACCTCAGCCTTCCAAGCTGATGGTGCGGGTTCGATTCCCGCCGCCCGCTCCAGTTTGATGTGTTTTGGCTCATGTAGCTCAGGGGTAGAGCACACCCTTGGTAAGGGTGAGGTCGACGGTTCAATTCCGTCCATGAGCTCCATATTGCGAAGAAGGCGAGCGATGCTCGCTTTTTTTGTCTCTGCCCTCCGGTGGTTTGGGGGGTGAAAGTAAGGGTTGTCAGGCGGAGGTTTCTCCGCTATTATGGCGCCCGCTGTTGCGTAGGCGTTTGCTTGCGCGCATGACGATACAGGCCAGTAGCTCAATTGGCAGAGCAGCGGTCTCCAAAACCGCAGGTTGGGGGTTCGATTCCCTCCTGGCCTGCCAGCCTTCCCCAGGTTGGTATGTCTTTTCTAGAATTCCTTTGTCGCTCGCTGCACCCTTAGGAGTCTCGTTTTTATGAAGCCTAGTTCCGTAAAACATGGCGCAGAGGTGCAACGGACGCGCCATGACGGGCTCAAGTGGGCGGCGGTTGTGGCGCTGCTTGTCGTTGCAGTCGTTGGTAATACCTATTTCGCCGATATTGGTCTGCTCTACCGCGTCTTGGGTGTGGTGGTGTTGTGTGCGCTTGCTGGTTTGATCGCCTTAACAACCACAAAAGGTCGCGATTTAGTTGAGCTTGCCATAAGCGCCAAGAAAGAGATTCAGCGCGTTGTATGGCCGACCCGTCCTGAAACCATTCAGACAACCGCCATTGTGCTGGTAGCTGTGCTGGTGGTGGGTCTGATGCTGTGGTTGATCGATACTCTTCTTGGCTGGGCGATGTCCGGCGTCATTGGTTAGGAGCATTCATGTCCAAACGTTGGTACGTCGTCCACGCTTATTCCGGCTTTGAAAAGCATGTCATGCGCTCGCTTATCGAGCGTGTGAAGATGTACGGCATGGAAGATCGCTTTGGCGAGATCCTGGTGCCGACGGAAGAAGTGGTTGAAATGCGCGACGGTAAGCGCCGTAAGAGTGAGCGCAAATTCTATCCCGGCTACGTTCTTGTCGAGATGGAAATGGCAGACGAAACCTGGCACCTGGTGAATGAGACGCCACGCGTCATGGGATTTATCGGTGGTACCAAAGAGAAACCCGCCGCGATTACTACCCGCGAAGCCGAAGCAATTCTGCGTCGTGTGAAAGATGGTACCGACAAGCCGCGGCCCAAAACTATGTTTGAGCCGGGCCAGTCTGTCCGTGTTATTGATGGTCCGTTTGCTGATTTCAACGGTGTCGTTGAAGAAGTGAACTACGACAAGAGCCGCCTGCAGGTCAGCGTGCTGATCTTTGGGCGAGCAACGCCTGTGGAACTCGAATTCTCGCAGGTTGAAAAAGAGTAAGTTCATAATATTGCAGGGTGGTGCGCAGTGCGTGCCACTCTGGATTCATGTAAAGCAGCCCAGCGCTGCTTTACGCGTACCGGGGAGCCGTCAGGCGCTATCACCCAACTGGAGTATTTACCATGGCCAAGAAAGTACAGGCTTACATCAAACTGCAGGTTGCTGCAGGTAAAGCCAACCCGAGTCCGCCCGTAGGCCCCGCGCTGGGTCAGCACGGCGTGAATATTATGGAATTCTGTAAGGCGTTCAACGCTGCCACTCAAGAAATTGAGCCGGGCCTGCCGACGCCTGTCGTGATCACTGTCTACTCTGACCGTAGCTTCACGTTCGTCACCAAGACACCGCCGGCTGCCGTTCTGCTGAAAAAAGCAGCGGGTATCAAGTCTGGTTCTGGTGAGCCGAACAAGAAGAAGGTTGGTACCGTGACTCGCGAGCAGCTCGAAGAGATCGCCAAGACCAAAGAGCCGGATATAACGGCGGCTGATCTCGACGCCGCGG
>MDTE01125264.1_pt1 | contig 11582 bp, 11 predicted proteins | sample 811231 | NCBI WGS metagenome assembly MDTE01 (sample SAMN05326651, study PRJNA326480) | marine metagenome | isolation source: seawater | place: Indian Ocean: Red Sea | collected 2010
AAACCATATCCTTTAGTTCCATTGAACCACTTAACTTTGCCTTTTAGACTCATTTGTTCTTCCTTACTTAGTTATTAACGTTATATTAGTAAAATTACTAATATTGCCCTTAAACAGATTTATAGATTAAATGTCAAGAGAATGATTACGTTTTAAATAAAAAAATTAATAATATTACCTTTTTGCTACAGAAATATACTTGATATTGCAGCTAATATTAGCAAAGTAACAATGCTCAAAACGATTTTTTTTCTTTGCTGAATATATCGGTAAAATTTGGAAAATCCCGGTTCTACATACCTTAATTTTTCGCTAAATGCATCTGATGATTTTCTGAAGCCTTTATCTCTACCCATTTTAAGAAATCTAGTTTTTCTTTGGTTGAAAATCTGTTCTCCAGATAAATTTTCGAAACTTTTTAAGTTATTTAAAATAGACTTTTTTATTTCTGCAGCTGTAACCATATTATCTCGATGTGCACCACCCAAGGGCTCGTCGATAACCTCATCAACGATTCCTAACTTTAAAAGTTCTTTTGATGTTAATTTCATTGCGTCTGCTGCTTCCAAAGATTTACTAGGATCTCGCCATAATATCGAAGCACAGCCTTCAGGTGATATAACTGAGTAAACAGAATGTTCTAACATTATAACTTTATTGGAAGAAGCGAGTGCAATTGCGCCCCCTGATCCTCCTTCTCCAATTATAATTGAAATGTTTGGAACCTTTAATGACATACAACATTCTATAGAATTTGCGATGGCTATTGCTTGACCTCTTTGTTCAGCTCCAATTCCTGGATAGGCTCCGGGTGTATCAATAAAAGTAATAACAGGAATTCTAAAACGATCAGCAAGTCTCATAAGCCTTATACATTTTCTGTAACCTTCTGGTTTCATCATTCCAAAATTCCTTTCCATTCTACTATTAAGGTCCTCGCCTTTTTCTTGACCTAAAACTAAAACAGATTTTCCATCTAAAAGTCCAAAACCAGCTATTATAGATTTATCATCCGCAAAAAGTCTATCACCTGAAAGTAAAGTAAAGTCTGAAAATATTTCTTTAATATAAAAATTTGCTCTTGGTCTATCCTCGTGTCTAGCAACCATAGTTTTTTGCCAGCTATTTAGTTTAGAGTATGTAATTTTTAATTTTTCATTAATTTCATCTTGGATTTTTTCAATTTTATCAGTATCTACTTGAGAAATTCCATCTTTGTTAAATGGATTTTTTGATGAGTCTAACTCTTCTTCTAATATTTTAATTTCTTTCTCAAAGTCTAAATAGTTTCTCATAATTTTTAGAATAAAATAATATTATTTATTTAAATAAAATTCAAATGTGTCAATAAAGTGTTGTTAAATATCTCAATATTTGATGTATTATCTCCCAAATGAAAAAAATTAATATAAATAATTTACAGGTTGATGAACAGTTACTTCGCTTTATTAATGAAGAAGCTATTCCAGGTACGGATATAGATGTTGATAATTTTTGGAAAGGCTTTAGTGAGGCAATACACTACTTAAGTCCAATCAACAAAAAATTGATTCAGAAAAGAGATGAAATTCAAAAAAAGATAGACGCTTGGCACTTATCAAAAAAAGATACTAGTTTTAATAATGATGAATATTTTAACTTTTTAAAAACTATTGGATATTTAATTAATGAAAAAGAAGATTTCAAAATTAGTACTTCTAATGTAGATACAGAAATTTCTTCTATAGCAGGGCCGCAATTAGTTGTTCCTGTTGATAACGCACGTTATGCTTTAAATGCAGCAAATGCTCGTTGGGGGAGCTTGTATGACGCGCTCTACGGAACAGATGTAATACCAGGTAAAATAGATAAAGTTTATGATGAGTCTCGAGGACAAAAAGTTATTAAATATACGAGAGATTTTTTGGATAATGTATCGCCCCTTGATTCAGGAAGCTGGAAAGAAATAACAAAAATTAAGATTGATAAAAATAATTTATGTTTATTAATTAATGATAAAGAACAAACTCTTAAAAATAAAAATCAATTTATTGGTTTTTTAGGTGAAAAAGATAATCCTAATTCAATATTACTTAAAAATAATAACTTACATATAGATATTAAAATCAATCCAAATAGCAATATAGGAAAAAAAGACAAGGCCGGGATAATAGACATAGTTCTTGAGTCTGCTATTTCAACAATTATTGATAATGAAGACTCTGTTGCGGCAGTAGATGGTGCAGATAAAGTTAATTGTTATAGAAACTGGTTAGGTTTGATGAAGGGAGATTTAAAAACTGAGGTTGTTAAGAATGGAAAAAAATTTATTCGAAAACTTAACCCTGATAGAAATTATACATCACCCGATGGATCTAAAATAGTCTTGCATGGACGATCGTTGTTACTTAACAGAAATGTTGGTCATTTAATGAATAATCCTGCGATAATTTTAAATGATGGATCAGAAATTCCTGAGGGTATAATGGATGCATTTGTTTCAACTCTGTGTGCAATACACGATTTTAAAAACAAAAAAAATTCTAGGACAAATTCCGTTTATATAGTTAAACCAAAAATGCACGGTCCTGATGAAGTTGGATTCACTAATGACATATTCAAAAAAGTTGAGGAAGTTTTAGGTTTAAAAGAGTTTACTATTAAAGTTGGAATAATGGATGAAGAAAGAAGAACAACTGTGAATTTAAAAGAATGTATTAGAAAAGTTAAGGAAAGAGTTGTTTTCATCAATACTGGTTTTTTAGATAGAACTGGTGATGAAATGCACACCTCTTTTGAAGCTGGACCAATGATTTTTAAGGGTGATATGAAAAAATCTAATTGGTTAAATACTTATGAAAATTGGAATGTTGACATTGGTTTATCTTGCGGATTTTCTGGTAAAGCCCAGATTGGAAAAGGAATGTGGGCTATGCCCGATAAAATGTCTGAGATGATTGAACAAAAAATAGGTCATCCTAAATCTGGTGCTAATTGTGCATGGGTTCCTTCTCCGACAGCCGCAACGCTTCATGCAACTCACTATCACAAATTAGATGTATTTAAAAAACAATCTGAAATTATTTCAAGAAAAAAAGCTGATCTTAAAAAAATATTAGAGATACCGATAGCAGACAGACCAAACTGGTCGTCCGATGATATTAACAAAGAGTTAGAAAATAATGCTCAAGGAATATTAGGGTATGTAGTGAGATGGATTGATCAAGGGGTTGGTTGTTCAAAGGTACCTGACATTAATAATGTTGGTTTAATGGAAGATAGAGCAACATTAAGAATTTCCTCTCAACATATGGCAAATTGGCTTCACCATAATATTTGTACTAAGGATCAAGTTTTAAATGTTTTGAAAAAAATGGCGACAATTGTTGATAAACAGAATAGTGGAGATAAAAAATATATCCCAATGTCTCGTGATTTTGAAAAATCTATAGCTTTTTCGGCAGCATGTGATTTAGTATTTAAAGGCAGAGAACAACCTTCGGGATATACAGAACCTTTATTACATATGAGAAGACTAGAAAAGAAAACTAATCGCTAGAAACTGGAACCCTATTTTTAAAGGCTGATATTAAAGTACCGTCATCAAGTTGTTCTATTTCACCACCTACCGGCAAACCTTGTCCAAGCTTAGAGATTTTTATACTATCATTTTTTATAGCTTCTTCGACATAATGAGCCGTAGTTTGTCCTTCGACAGTAGCGCTAGTAGCTATAATTACTTCTTTAAGATTATTTTTTTTTATTCTTCTTATCAGGGAGTCTATTAATAAGTTTTTTTGCTCATAATTTTCACTTGGGTTTATTGTTCCGCCTAATATATGAAAGTATCCCTTAAAAATATTTGAGGAGTCTATTACCCACATATCTGCTAAATTTTCAACAACACAAATTTTATCGTAATTTTTACTGTTTGTTTCACACAAACATTGATTATTTATTAATTTAAGATTACCACAATTAATACATCTAACTATATTTTTATAAACATTTGCTAATGACTTAGCCAAAGGCTTGATCATATTCTCTTTATTATTAATGAGTTTTAAAATTATTCTTTTTGCTGATTTGGGACCAAGACCTGGTAGTTTTGAAAATTGTTTAATTAATTCTTCTATTTCTGGTATTTGATTATCCATTTAAAAAGGTAATTTGAGATCCAGTGGGAGATCACCAACACCGGCAGCTTTACTTAGTTCTTCCGAAGTTTTTTTTTTTAGTTTATCTTTAGCATCATTATAAGCAGCAACAATAAGATCATGAACTATTTCGTCTTTTTCTTTTTTTGCATTCGGATCAATAAAAATAGATTTCATCTCATAATCACCCGTAAGAGTTATCTTTACTAAATTGCCTCCAGATACTCCCTCGACCTCGATTTTCTTTAAACTTTCTTGAACTTCCTTCATTTTTTCTTGCATTTTTTTTGCTTTTGATAGCATGTCAGAAAAATTATTCATCTTTATCTTCCTTTACTTCTACTAAATCAGCATCTGGAAATACATTTAACATTTCTTTTACTGTTGCACTATTTTTTTCATTTGAAAGTAATTTTTCTTTGTTAGAGATTTTTTTCTCATGAAATGTTTTCAGATCAGAGTTCTTACTTAATGTTATTATCCATCTTTTACCAGTCCATTCGAATAAACTTTGTGATAATTTCTTAATAAAATTCTTATTTATATTTTCGTTGAAATTGATATCAATATTTCCATTTTCAAAATTTGCTAATTTAACATTTCTTTCTAAATCATATTTAAGTTCCATTTCTTTGTTTTTTTCCGCTAAATATATAAGATCCGCAAATGATCTGACTTCAAATTTTTTATTATTTACTACATCTTTTTCAGAATACGTTTTGATTTGATCGGTATTTTTCATTTGGTTTTTTGCAAAATTAATTGTTTTGGTATTATCTATTTCCTCTACTTCTTTTATTTCTTTTGTAGATATTTTCTCTGTTTTTGTACTTCCTACTTCAATATTTTTTTCAAAATTTTTATTATCAATTAATTTTGCATGCATTAACTGCATTAAATACATTTCTAATGCAATATTTTCATTAGAAACTACTTTTAAATCCTCTATAGCTTTTAAAGTTAGTTGCCAGAATAAAGATAAATCTTGCATATTTAAATCTTTGCTGCCTTTTTCGATTAATTCTTTTTCACCTTCCGAAATAAATAAATCTTTTTCAAAAGCTCCGAGATTAATTCTTCTACTAAAAAGATAGATTAATTCTAAGAAATCATTTAAAAAGTTTTTAGCATCTAAACCGACATCTATTAGCTCATTTAATAACTCCATTGATTTTTTTTCTTCCCCATTAAAAACATGAGTGAGCAAAATAATGAGCTTAGATTTATCTGCTAATCCGAGCATTTTTCTTACACCTTCTTCATCTACCGTTTTGCCGGGGTCTAAACTTTGGTAGACCAATGCTCTATCTAATAAAGAAATTGCATCTCTCACAGAACCTTCGGATGCTTTTGATAGTAATTTTAATGCTTTATCTGATATTTTACCTTTTTCAAGATCTGAAATTTTTTTAATATGTTCATAAATTTTTTCTAAACCAACTCTTTTCAAATCAAACCTTTGGCATCTTGACAAAATTGTCACTGGAATTTTTCTTACATCAGTAGTTGCTAATATAAATTTTAATTTTTCTGGTGGCTCTTCTAAAGTTTTCAATAATCCATTAAAAGCTTGTTTAGATAGCATGTGGATTTCGTCTATAATATAAATTTTATATTTTGAACTTGTAGGGTTATATTTTGAATTCTCTATTAGCTCACGAACATCATCTATTCCTGTTTTTGACGCAGCATCCATTTCTAGAACATCAATATGATTTGAGTTTTCTATCTGTCTACAATGATCGCATAAATCTTTTTTATTATATTTTTTTCCTTGGTCATTATCATTAGTGCAATTAAGAGCTTTTGCGATTAATCTTGCGGTAGTGGTTTTTCCTACACCTCTTATTCCAGTTAAAAGGTATGCATTAGGAGTCTTTCCAATTTTAATAGCATTGGCAATTGTTTCGGCTATTATCTCCTGTCCAATTAACTCTTTAAATATTTTTGGTCTATATTTAAGTGCTAGGACTTTTAATTCTTTATTAATATTTTCCATACTAGGAGACCAAACAACCCGTTTTTAAAAGTTCGTGCTGCTGTTGTTACACCCTGACACAATAAACATATCAAAATCGCCTGAATGGCCTCCGAATTATTATATCAATATCAAAATGAATTCTACAAGCTTGGAATCTTCAATTTGTGGACTAATTTTTTTGTCTTGATTGAGAAGCTTCGTAAACTCCCAAAATATTGAGACTTTCGGTATGAAATCCAAGCTCCTCTAAAGCCTTTTGAACTTTTGGTTGTTCTATATGCCCCTCTAAATCTAAATAAAAATTCGTCTGATCAAATGTATTTTTTACAGAGAAACTCTCAAGCTTTGTAAGGTTTACTTGATTAGTAGCAAAACCGCCAAGACATTTATACAAAGCAGCAGGTATACTTTTTAATCTAAATATACAGCTAGTAATATATTTTTTATTCGTTTCATACTTTGGTTGTTTAATATTTTTTCCCATTATTAAAAATCTTGTTACATTATTTCTTTCATCCTCGATATTTTTGATTAGGACTTTAAGATTATAAATTTTTGCAGATAAAGTTGAAGCAATTGCTCCAATTGTCGTATCATTACTTTTGGACAACTCTTTAGCAGACCCAGCTGTATCTGCAGAAATTATAGTTTTTAGTTTATATTTTAATATAATTTTTTGGCACTGATCGATAGCTTGGGCATGACTTCTTACATATTTAATATTTTTTAATTCAGCGTTTTCTTTAACCAAAAGGTTATGTTCTACTGTCTGAAAATGTTCTGCATAAATTTGTAGTTTATATTTTGGTAATAAATAATGTATATCTGCTACTCTACCTGCTAAAGAATTTTCAATAGGAACCACTATTTTGCAATTTTCGTTTTCATAAGCAGTTTTGAAAGTTTCTTCAAAAGTTGAGCAAGCTTTTATTGAGCTACCGGGGAACAGTTTTTCACATGCTATATGTGAATAAGCCCCCATCTCGCCTTGAAATGCTATTTCGTTTTTTGACATTAATATCTCATTATAATATTTATGCGGCTCAAAGACGCAAGTTTAATTAATTTACTTAAAGTTTTTTATATAAACTCGTGTTATATCTAACATATTAGTTATCAAATTTATGAATGGTTTTGAAATAAATAAAATTATAGCCGCAATTATATTTACTATTCTAGTAGTTTTTGGAATAGAAAAAATAAGCAGCATAGTATTTCACGTAAATAAGCCTTCTGAGGCAGCATATAAAGTAGAAGCGCCAGTAATTATGACGGCAGGAGCAAAATCTTCTGGAGCAGCAGCGGTAGATATTAAAGCGCTATTAGCTCTTGGTACAATAGAACATGGGGAAAAGGTCTTTAAAAAATGTTCTGCATGTCATGTTGTAGCTAAAGGTGGTAAAAATAAAATAGGACCTGTCCTTTACGGTGTTCTTGGAAAAAAATCGGCATCGATACCAGATTATAAATATTCTAAAGCATTAATAAATCACGGAAAAGTATGGTCTTTTTCTGAAATGAATTTGTATTTGATTAAACCTCAAGCTCATATCAAGGGTACAAAAATGGCATTTGCTGGTTTGAAAAAAGAAAAAGACAGAGCATCAGTAATACTTTATATGAATAGTAAAAGTGATAGTCCTCTACCTAATCCTTAATTTACTTCATACACCATTCTATAATACTTTTTTGTGCATGAATTCTATTAAAAGCCTGTAACCAAACAACTGAATTTTTTCCATCCAGAACCTCGCTCGTAACTTCCTCTTCTCTACTTGCTGGAAGGCAATGCATAAAAATTGCATCGGGTTTTGCAGTATTCATAATTTTTTTATTAACTTGATACTTTTTAAGCATTTTCTTTTTTTTATTTTTATCTTCTTTATCACTCATGGATATCCATTTATCTGTCATTACACAGTCAGCATTTTTAGCAGCTTTATATGGATCTTCTGTTATTAAAAGTTTGCAATTATTTTTTTTTGCAGCCTCAATTACTTTTTTATTAGGCTGGTACTTTTTAGGACAAGCAATCTTCAGTTCAAATTGAAATTTAGTAGCTGCCTCAATAAAAGAATTAGCAACATTATTTCCGTCCCCAAGCCAAGCAATAGTTTTTCCTTCTATATCTCCCTTTGATTCTTCGAAGGTTAGAATATCTGACATGATCTGACACGGATGGTTTAAGTTGGTTAGTCCATTGATTATTGGAATTTCTAAAAATTTTTTAAATTCATCAATATCTTTATGGGCATCTGTTCTTATCATAAGTATATCTGCGTACTGTGACAAAACTTTAGCTGTATCTTTTATTGTTTCGTCTCCTTTGCCATAATGAATTTCATCATGATTTAAAATAATAGAAGATCCGCCTAGTTGCTTGACCGCAAGGTCAAAAGAAATTCTTGTTCTTGTTGAAGGTTTTGCAAATAACATGATCATAGTTTTTCCTTTAATTGGCTGATCTATATCAGGTTCAGAGTTAGGTTTTTTTCCTCTTTCTAATTTTCTCTTTTTTGCACCATCAATAATGGATCTCAACTCGTTCTTTGACAAATCAGAAATATTTATAAAATTTTTCATTAATTAATTTAATTGACTACAAACTTTTCTTATAATTTTAATTGCAAGATCAATTTCCTGTTTTTTAACATTTAAAGGGGGCAGGATTCTGACAACATTCTCCCCAGCCCTAATTGTCAGCAATTTATTATCCTCTAGCTTTTTAATAAATTTTGTTTGATCATTATAAAGCTGTAATCCTATCAGTAAACCAATTCCTCTGACTTCTTTTATAGTCTCTGGATAGTCTTCTTTTATTTTTCTTAATTCAGAAATAAAGTATTTAGATGATTTTTGTACATTTTTTAAAAAGCCTTTTTTGAATATTTGGTCTAACACTGCATTGCCAACACTCATAGCTAATGGATTTCCTCCAAAAGTACTACCGTGAGATCCAGGTTTCATTGCATATGCTACTTTTTTATTCATTAAAACTGCTCCTATTGGGAAACCTCCTCCTATGCCTTTTGCGATAGGTACAATATCGGGTTTTATTTTAGCGTGTTCAAAAGCAAAGAATTTTCCAGATCTACCTATTCCACATTGAACTTCATCTAAAATTAATAAAATTTTTCTTTTATTACATATTTTTTTTAAATCTCTTATACACCAATCTGGTATTACTTTAATACCCGACTCTCCCATTGCTGTTTCAATCATTATTGCGGCAGTTCTTTTTGTTATAGCTTTTTTTAAACCTTTATGGTCTCCGAAATTAAAGTGATCGAATCCAGGCACTTTTGGGCCAAATCCTTCGGTCATTTTTTTTGATCCGCTCGCATAAATTGCAGCCAATGTTCTTCCGTGAAAAGAATTTTTTATACAGAGAATTCTATTTTTTTCAGGTTTTCCAATAGAATAGAAATATCTTCTTGCAGCTTTTATAGCTGCCTCTGTTGCTTCCACACCACTATTTTGAAAAATTACATAATCTGCAAAAGTTTTTTGTCTCAATCTTTTAGCTAGTCTTTCTCCCTCTGGAATAATAAATGCGTTTGAAACATGCCAAACTTTCTTGGCTTGTTTATTGATTGCTTTTATTAAATAAGGATTAGAGTGACCTAGGGAATTGACTGCAATACCTTGAACGAAATCTAAATATTTTTTACCATCTGTTGAATAAAGAAAACTGCCCTTTCCCATTTTAAAAGAGATTTTTCTTCTGTTATAGTTTTTGGCTAAAGCACTCATTGATTATGATTTTAATTTATAACCTTTTTTATATAGCAAATAAGAAATAAACCACAGTACAATTGCCAATATACTTAAGTAAATTGTGCCTATAAAAATTGATCCATCAGTTTTTTCCAGAAAACCATATCTAAATCCATCGATCATATAAAAAAATGGATTGCATTTACTTATAAATTGAAGCAATTGAGGTAAATTATCTATTGTATAAAAAGTCCCTGACAAAAAAGACAAAGGTACAATTACAAAATTTGTAGCAGATGCCATATGATCAAATTTTTCTGCCCAAAGTCCTGCTATAATGCCAATAGAGCTAAGAATAAAAGATGAAATAAATGTGTAAAAAATTATGACGTAAAAATTCTTAACCTCTATATCAACTAAAAAATAAAATATTAAAATTGATAATATTGCTATCATAAAACTTCTCGTTGTAGATGCAAAATTAACTGCAAGAGTTACCTCGGCTGAAGATAGCGGTGCATACAATATATCCACAATATTACCTTGAATTTTTCCTATCATGAAAGACGAGGAGGAGTGCGAAAAAGCTTGTTGAATTATTTGCATCGCAATCAATCCTGGCGCGAGAAAAGTAACAAAAGGAAAACCAAGCATATCTGATCTACTGCCTCCTAATGCAACTGAAAGAACTAAAAGAAATAGTAAAGATGTAATTATTGGGGATAAAAGTGTTTGGACCCAAACAATTAGAAATCTTAAAACTTCTTTTTTGTATAATGTCCAAAAACCAATCCAGTTTATTAAGCCAAATCTTCTTATTCCTAGTTTGTATTTTTTACTTATTTCAACCATACGTAGTCTTATAGCTTTAAAATAAAAATTCTGTGAAAAACTTTTTTTATAAACAGTTTCACTGCTTTATTTATTTTAACACTACTAAATAATGTAATACTTTAAATCAAGAAAACTATATGTAGTTTTCCTTTTATATGAGTTACTGGGACGAAACACGCGAAGCTAAACTAAAAGAATTATGGGAAAAGGGGCATACTGCAAGCCAAATAGCAGAATTGCTTGGAGGTACTACAAGAAACGCAGTTATAGGAAAGGCACATCGCCTAAAACTGGCTGGTAGAGTACAATCAAAAAAACCAGAAAAAGAGAAAAGACAAGTAGATTCTGGTTTAAGTAAAGAAGAAAAATATATAAGCCGAAGAAGTAGATTCAAGTCGTTACTTTTAGACAAAGATTTTGAGCCAGAAAATCCAAAAAAATTGGAGGAACTGACTGACAATAATTGTAGATGGCCGATGGGTCATCCAGACCAAGAAAATTTTTATTTTTGTGGTAGAATGCCGATTGAGGGTTTTTCTTACTGTAAGTTACACATTTTATATGCTTTCCAGCCCAAAAACCCTAAAGAAGAGTTAATTGATAAAGAGGATGATGTTCCAGCTTTCATAGAAAAGAAAGTAAAAGCCGCTAAGTAATCTTTTAATAAAATCTTAACAATAAATTAATATAATAATCAGGAGGAAAAATATGAATAAAATAACTATTAAATATCTTAAATGGACAAGTACGTTTTTAACCTTATTTGGAATATTGGCATTCTACTTAGATTACTATCCTTACAGCATGATACCTCACGGACTTGGTATTATTGGATGGACAGTTGTAGGAACCATAACAAAGGATAAACCGCTACTTACAAACTTTGCATTGCAAATACCTATAATGTTTGCGGG
>MDTE01139220.1_pt1 | contig 11582 bp, 12 predicted proteins | sample 811231 | NCBI WGS metagenome assembly MDTE01 (sample SAMN05326651, study PRJNA326480) | marine metagenome | isolation source: seawater | place: Indian Ocean: Red Sea | collected 2010
AATGGAAAGAGCGCAAGGTTTATGAATACTTGCTGAGGATTGGAACGCAGAGTTGGAGACATGTACCGGAATATTTTGGGTGTGTTCAAACCGATCAGGGACTCGGGATAGTGACTGCGTTATTCCGAGACTATGACGGTGGCTTTCCAAAGAATTTAGAACAGCTGGTACCGTCTGGAATAAGCGGGCCCCTTGAGAAAGCCATTATAGAATTTAAAGGATGGTTACGCGAGACACTATTCCTTTCCCGCGATTTGTTACCCCACAATATTATAGCCGTTGCTGATTCAGACCATAGCTATCAGTTAGTAATCGTTGATGGGATCGGAAATAGTGAATTCATCCCAATTTCCTCATGGTTTAAACGATCTGCTAGAAGGAAAATAGAGCGTAAAATAACGAAATTTGATTATCGATTACGAATTTTATTGCCGGAATAGTATGCAATTTCTGAAGGGATTAGAGACGCGAGTACGAGGAGTGAGAAATCAACTAGCGCCGGTTCTTTATGCGGGTAAAAAGCGGTATTGTCCGATTTGTAATCGGTCGTTTCGAAAATTTCGAAAAGCAGGTCGGGCTCCGAATAAGCGCCCTAACGCAGTTTGTCCAGCGTGTTCATCGAGGGAACGGGACCGGTTGGTTTTTCTCTTTCTTCAGTCGCTTCAAGATGGAGGTTTTGATTTGCACACGCGGCTTTTGCATGTTGCTCCTGAGCCATGCTTACGGACCAGGTTTACTGAATTGGCGAAAGGCGGTTACTTATCGGCTGATATTTATCGTAAGGATGTCGACGAACAATTTGATGTCATGTCTATACCTTATCCGGATAGGAGCTTTTCCGCGGTCTTCTGTAGCCACGTCTTGCAGGATGTTACAGATGACGAAAAGGCGATAGCGGAATTTTTTCGTATCTTGAAACCAGGTGGTTGGGCGATTCTTAACGTCCCGCTTTCAACGGATGTCACAATCGATCATAAAAAGAAATGGAATCAAACACGTTCGAAGTACAACAAACGGCCGGATGAATATCTACGCAGCTACGGTCCTGATTTTGCGGTCCGGTTTGCGCGAGCAGGCTTTGATGTCCGAGTTATCCGTAGGGAAGAGGTTGCGAGCTCGAAAGACTTTAGTTCACTCGGGATAGAAGGTCCTGGGGCCGGTGAGATCTACTATGGAATCAAACCGACTAACGACTGAGCCAATATTAGACAGCAGATTCTCCTACCAATTTTCAACCCATGGTCTCAGCACGATCTCAAAAGCCCAGGTGGAGCGATGTTGTCTGTGTAACTGCAAATACAATGCCGCGATATGGTCCGGGTCGGCCATATTGTCATCCACTGTATCTCCTGCGCCCCAGTGTGCCCGTGATCCATCTTCCTGGGTAACACCGATAGCGGCGTCAATGGGCACGTTCGCGACATGAATGCCTTCTGGCATCAGCTCGCGGGCCATACTTTCAGCGAGTCCGGACTTTCCTTGGCATGCCATAGCGAAGGCACCACTTTTGGGGTAACCCTTCATCGCCGCGCTCGCGTTGGTAAATATTACAGTGCCGCGGTGACCATTTTCGGGAATGGGACTTGCTAGCATGCGTTTCGTGGCTTGTTGGGCGACTAAAAAAGCGCTAAATGCGGAATTTTTTACCACATCGAGTACGAGGTCTGGGTCTGCTTCAGCTACCCCTTTGCGAAATATTTCGCGCGATCTACCGTCAATATTGTGTACGACGAGTTTGGGTGAGCCGATTTCGTTTTGTACGGTTGAGAACAATTTTTCTACTTGATTGGGGTTGCTGGCATCAGTTTGGTAACAGCGAACTCCGTAATCCTTCTCCAAGGCCTTAAGTACTGGCTTGTTTGGGGTGCGGGCTGCTACTGCGACTTGCATCCCTGCTTCACTAAACAGTCGAGCGCAGCTAGCGCTAATACCCGGACCACCCCCGACGATCAAAGCAACTTCATCGGTCATTTATCAATTCCTTATTTGGTTTTTTTATTTAAAAATTCGTATAGTTGGCGATCGTGCCGACTCATCGCTGATCGGCCGTTGTGGTTTACGTGTGGTTGCCATTTTGATTTTTGAACACCCATCGGTTTGTCGCCCATTACAGTTACTCGTTGTATCAGCCGTTCTCCTTCAAAATCGTTCAGAACGAAGTGTTGTGTACAACGATTATCCCAGATTGCTATGGTTCCGGGCTTCCATCGGTACCTCACTGTAAAGCGGGGATTGGTGACCCAGTCACTTAAATGTTTAAGCACTACGCTACTTTCTTCTGAGCTCATCTCAACAATTCTGCGCGTAAAGTGCTGATTTACGTAAAGAGCTCGTCTTCCAGTTTCGGGATGAATTCGTACAACTGGGTGTATGGCCATCTTGTCGGAGCGATTATGTGGATGTGCATCGTGTAGAGCCGTTAATTCATCGCAAAGTGTTTTCATGGGCTCAGATAGTTTGTCGTAGGCCTCGCATAGACTGGTCCACATAGTGTCACCTCCAACGGGTGGGCAAACTAATACGTGCATGATCGACATTAGGGCAGGTTCTGGATCGAACGTTATGTCTGTATGCCATTCATCCGCAACGCCGCCTTTACTTGCTTCTAGCTGAAATATTTCTGGGTATGGAGTGGGATTTTTTAGGTTCGGATGGCCCTCGAGACGACCGAAATATCGACCGAAGGCGACATGTTGCTCTGGGCTGATCGACTGATCCGGGAAAAATAAAACCATATGGTCCAACAAAAGATTCTTTATAGCTTGAATATCATTTGGGGTTGATGTCTTAAGATCGACGCCCGTTACTTCGGCACCAAGTGAAGCCGCCAGACGTTCTATTTGCCATGTACCTGGTATCGTCATGTATCGTTTTTCCTGTGAGCGAGGGTTATCCAAACACGTGGGAATGTACCAATTCAATCGATATAAACAATACCGGCGCTGCGCGTCGAATATTCATGTGTTCGTTTTTAAACCAACAAACACTCCAGCTATGGATATAGATCCAAAAAATTTCGATAGAAAAATTGCTCTTGTTCCTCGATAGTTAACTCATTAGTTGTCCGAGTGAAACGACCGATAGGGTCTCGGCCGCCCTCGGCATGCGGATAATCCGAGGAAAACATATATAGTCTTGAGTTGGATTCGGAAACGAGTTGCTGAACATTTTCGAAAGGGTACGGGGTAAAACGGATCTGGTCTTCTATTTGTTCGGAAGGCCTGCGATTCATCTCAGCTAGGTGCGGCTCGGATTTTGCCCAGATGTCAGCAGCATAGTCGAGTCTTCTTATCATATCAGGCACCCAGCCAGCGCCGATTTCGATAACTCCTCCTTTGAGATTTGGAAATTGTTCCAGCACACCATCGAGAACGAGGGTGGAAATAAATCGAGCGCTTGCGTGATGAATCACGGTCAGATCTTTTGAACCGATCACTTCGGCACCACCTCTCGCAGAACGACGTTCGGGTCGTCCGTCGTTCATCCAGGGTTCTTCGATCGATAAGGGCGCACTTCCGACGTGCAGTATAAAAGGAAGTTTATTGTTCTCAAGAGTGCGCCAAATATTGTGGTGATCGGGGTGACCGGGAGATCGGCCGGAAGGAGCGTCTGCACTTATCCAGGCGGCTCCTAAACCCAGTTGAATTGCCTCTTTTATCGTGGCTATTGCCACAGTGGGGTCGTCCAACGGGACCATGGCGACCCCAATCAACCGATCATCCCTCTCCACAAACTCAGCCATAGCACGATTATGTGCCTGCGCGGTGGCGTAAGCCAATTCGAGATCTTTAGCTCCAAATATAAGGCGAGCACAAAAAGTAGAAAAAATAACTTGTTTTTGGAATCCGAGAAGATCGAGAGCGCCTCCCCTTTCGTCACCGTTAAACGCACCGAGGGCGTCATGCCATTTAGGCCCTTTGGTTAAGTTGTCCCCAAGCGCTTTTAACTTCTTTACTGTTTCTGGCGAGTGCGCATCTCTTCCGACATGTTTTCCAGGGTCGAATATACCCGTTGTTCTTGTACCTAAAGATGGCAGCTGCGTACGGAGACCCTGTTCTGCGTGGGCAGTGAGAAAATCTGGTAACTCCATCAAGTGGCTGTCTGCATCATGTATCTTCATTTCACCGGCGTAGGTCATACTCTTTTCCTCCGTATCTTGGGCGATTGGTCACCTTAATGATTCCCGTTGTGAGGTAACTTTCGTGCTGCATACTATTTGCCGTTAGCCTACATCAATAGTGTGGTGGTTTTGGCTCTGCCGACGAGGTATTGACTTCGGTGCTACTCTGTACTTGTTCGATCAACAGATTCACTGTTGAATCAAGTTTGTCCATACGTTGTTGAAATTGGATGATAACTTCATTCAATTTGTTGATGGTGTCTTCCTGGAAAGCTAGTTGGCTTTCGAGATCGTTGATGCGACTGACTAGTGCTTTGTTGGACATAAATAGAATTCAAGTAGTTGGTACAACCAGCCTATGAAGGGACGCAGTGAAAATGCAACTTTTACGACAGGAAATGTTGCAAGGCATTTAATCAGACTCGGATCTTTCATTACGATTGGTTCGCTCTCGATGAATCTTGCTCGATTGGCTGAAGTTTTGTATTTGGGTTGGCTCGGAACCGAAGCTCTCGCCGCTCTCGGATTTGCCTTTCCAATTACGATCACACTTTTTGCATTTGCAGGAGGTATTGGTACCGGTGCTTCTTCTGTAATTGCTCGCATGGTAGGTGGTGGTTCGGAACAAGATGCGGCCCGGTTAGTCACCCACACGCAAGTTTTGACTCTAATAGTGGGCTGTCTTATTGGTGGAGTAGGTTATTGGTATGCAGATCCAATTATCGTCTTGTTAGGAGCCACCGGAAACGTAAGGATACTGTCCACACAGTACCTTGCAGTATACATGATCGGGTTCCCCCTTTTTATGTGGTCGATAGTTGGGTCTACGCTGTTACGCGCCACGGGCAAGGCTGCCAGTCCTGGAATTGTCATGACAACCGGCTCGATTGTGCAAATGGGACTCGGACCGGTATTAATTTTTGGCTGGTTCGGAAGCCCGGAATTAGGAATTGCCGGAGCAGCCTGGGCGTATGTGGTGTCGCGCGTATTCAGTGTCTCCATATACGGTGTACTACTTATTCGCTCGCGTATGATTCGTTGGTCGATGAACGGCTTTATGAGTTCCTGCTGGTCTATATTTCATGTCGGCGGTCCGGCGACGGCGAGCGGTTTAATTCAGCCGGTATCGATGCTGATTATCACTCGATTGTTAGCTGATCATGGCCATGAAGTCGTTGCTGGCTACAATGTGGCGATGCGAGTCGAGACTATGGTGCACATGGTGCTGTGGGGAGCATCCTCATCCATTGGACCCTTTGTTGGACAAAACTGGGGCGCAGCGAACTACGATCGCGTCAAGACAGCACTGTCTCTTAGCAACCGGTTTTGTATGGCCTGGGGAGTCGTCACTTTTGCTGCGCTAGCGGTTGGCGGTGAGTACTTTGTTCGGCTCATCGATGATGATCCAACGGTAGTAGAGGTAGCCAAAACTTTCTTTCTCATCATTCCATTATCAATTGGCTTTATGGGAGTCATGCAGGTTGCCAGCACGTGCTTTAATGCTTTGGGCCAACCAGTACCCCCGTTAATCCTGGCACTGCTTCGAACTTTTGTGATTTATATACCAGTTGCTTATTTTGCAGACTATTGGTTCGGCTATACCGGTATTTTTATCGCGACAGCACTTACGAACTTGGTAATGGGTTCGTTAGCTTGGCGGTGGAATCAGAATGCAGTGCGCATAGGTTCAATGACTCGAAATCCGTTGCCGGGACAACAAAAATAGATCGCTTGAACGATAAATGATCCAAATTTGGGAGAATAGATTATTGCTCTATAGGCGAGATGCCTGTCTCGGTAATTTGGAATAATGTGGCGCTCGCATGGGAACGAGAGATATCTAAGAAACCTATTGTCCCGAATTGCACAGACTGATTGCGAGGAAGTGTTGGAGATCCGGGGTTTACACAAAGAAGGCCGTCGATTCGGTGCACCTCGTCGTAGTGGGTGTGTCCGTAAACGATTACATCGGGCTGTGTTTCAGGAAAAATTTTGTCCCGCTTTCGCAGGATAAAATCGTTATCTCGCCTTCGGGGGGTGGGAAATTCATGCACCATCCCTACATGAACGTTGTCGAATTCGATTAACCAGGTGTCCTTTAGGCGATGATCGGTTAGTTCTATATCGCCGTTACCTCGGGCAACATAGGTGGGTGCAATTGCGTTGAGTTCATCAATGACTTCAATCGTCCACAGGTCTCCCGCATGCAGAATGTAGTCGACATCTTTAAAGGCTTCGGTTATTTGAGGCCACAGGGAACTGGTGGTACCTGGTACATGGGTGTCGGCAATTAATCCAATTTTCGTGTTAGCCATTGGGTAAATCTAATCTAAGCAGTGAATGGGGCCAGCTCAATGTTCAAATATTTTCTAATACACCTGCACTCACGGATTTAGTAATGGGTTTTCTTGCTCAATCCTTTGGTCCCGTTCCCCTTCTACATCCAAAGTCTTTGCACGATCAATGTCTTCAATTTCTGGTGGGACGTACCAATGTACACGGTTATCCTCGTAAGCGCGCCATACAATTTCAGCGACTTCGCTGGGATCGATTAATCGAAAAGGACCGTCTGATGGTAAGTTAACGCCGACAGTCCGATTTTTATCGTCTTGGAGCTTCCCGTCGATATAGCGTTTAGCGTAGAGAATGGGCGTATCAATGAGACCTGGTAGCATGTCGGCGACTCGGATTCCAAAGCGATTAAGTTCTACGGCCAAAGCTTCGGTGAGGCCTTTTACTGCATATTTTGTGGCCGCATATACGGCTAGTGAAGGGGCCCCGTATGTAGCAGCGCTCGACGACGTAGAAAAGCACAAACTGTTTGGTGTTGCTTTTAGCAAGGGGATTGCCGCATAAATTCCATTCACCACTCCCACGACATTGACGTCAATCATCCGTCTGGTTTCTTCATACGGTATGTCCTCAAAGAAACCAGTAATTCCAATGCCGGCATTGTTAAACATGATGTCGAGCTTTCCATTTGTTTGAGAGCCAACGGCTTGCATAACCAAATCGAATGCTTCTTTGTCGGTCACGTCGAGATCATAAATTGCACAGGCATCAGATTTCAGGCTGCGGTGAAGTTGCTCCAGACCCTTCCGGTTTTTATCGGCGGCTAATATAAACCAACCGTCTTCAGCGAATCGATGTGCAGTCGCTCGTCCAATCCCGCTAGCGGCTCCGGTTATGAATATGTGTTTTTTTGTCATATTGTTATTTTTTCTGTAGATGAGGTTTGCTAAAAATAAGTTTACATTAAGCAATGTGAGGGACTAGGAATATACACTGAATGCACCTGCCCACATGAGATCTATTCATTGGTACGGATTAACGAGGAGACGAAATGAAAAGTACTGGAATGTTTGTCACATTAGTTACATTAGCGACAATAGTAGTGCCTGCAACCCACGCTGCCGAAAATCCAGTATTGTCTTTGGACCAAGTTTTAGAGCAGTTTCAGTGGGATTTTGAGTCGACCGCAATTCGCACCGAGAAGGTCACTGATTCTTTGTATGTGTTGTTTGGTGTCGGAGGAAATATTGCGGTTTCGATAGGATCCGATGGTGTCCTCGTTGTTGATAATCAATTTCCCGAAATGTATGGAAAGATAAAGCAGGCCATTCAAGCGCTAGGCGGTGATAGCATTAATTACGCCGTGAATACGCACTGGCATTTTGATCACGCACAGGGAAATCTGGCAATGGGTCCCGATGGTGTGAATATAGTTGCCCACCAGAATGCCCGTGAAGATATGAAAAGTGGTGGTGTTATTAATATGGTTATAGCCAAGCATGGTCAAAAGCCCTACCCGAGTAATGCCTTGCCTGTGATTACGTACGCCGACGGAATGCACATGTACTTTAATGATGAGCAGATAGACTTAATGCACTTTAGTCCGGCACATACCACTGGGGATACGGCAATTATTTTCCGAGGGAGTAATGCCGTTCATCTCGGAGATGTTTTTAATAATAGTGGTTATCCGTTTATTGATGCCGATAGTGGTGGAGATATCGATGGAATGATCGAATTCTGTCAATCGACTCTGGATCAAATTCCAACGAACGCGACAGTAATTCCGGGTCATGGAGAAATTACAGATACAGATGCGCTCAAGGCCTATATCAGCATGTTACGAACTGTTAGGGGTCGCGTGGCAAGGATGATGTCTCAAGGCAAGTCCCTGGAGGAGATCGAGGCGGCGAACCTGACAGCCGAATATACGGACGCTTATGGAGATGAATCGGCGTCACTTGGTTTTGTCAATCGAATTTATACGAGTCTTGCCAAGAAAAATTAAAAACGTTCGTATGTGAATAGGAGCCTGTTATTGTTATGGGTCGGGCGGAGTAGGCCTGGTCCATATAAATATGCCTACGATCAAAAGGATTACCGTTTGTAGAGCGATTGCATACCAGGGGAGTTGCACGATCACACCCAAAAGCACGATTATGACCATTGCTCCGAGTGCGTAGATTTTGGTGCGATGTTTGATCGCACCGTATTGATTCCAATCTTTTATTGGCGGTCCGAATCTGGGATGAGATGTTAGCCAATGATGCATACGAGCGGACCCCCTGGCAAAACAAAAAGCCGCCAGTAGTAAAAAAGGGGTGGTTGGTAGCAGCGGCAATACGATACCGGCTGTTCCGAGCCCAAGACTGAGCCAACCCACAATTATCCACAAATACTTCATGTATACATCATGCCTATCGAACCCTACCGACGCTACAAATGGTGTCTGCCTATTTGGGTATGTTGGAAAATTCGGGTTGAAAAGTGGTATCGGGACTTTACTATTTCTACCCAATAAATTTCCAGACAAGGAACGATTGCGTGCAAAGATTAGAATCCAAGACCGTAAGTGACTTAACGAATCAACAACGAGAAGTTCTTGATGCGATCAACAGTGGGCCTCGCGGAGGATCGGGCGATGGGGTCGGTCTGATAGGACCCTATGGAGTGTGGGTAAGAGCCCCCAAGGTTGGACATGCAATCCAAAACCTTGGGGCTGTAGCACGATTTGAAACGAACATTAGTGAAGCGGTTAAGGAAATAGCAATTTGCGTTGTCGGAGCCCACCACCGAGCGAAATTCGAATTTGCAGCGCACGCACGCCTCGCTATAAAGGCTGGCATTGACCCCGAATCTGTTGAAGCCATTCGTTGCGGATCTGTTCCTGCTCTAGACGGACCAGTATTAATTTCGTATGAGGTCGCGAAGGAACTCGTCGATTCCAGCCGTCTTGCGCAGAACACTTACGAAGATGCAATTACGGCTTTTGGTGAAGTTGGCCTCATCGAGCTTGTCAGTGTTATTGGGTATTACGTGTTGGTGTCGTACTCCTTGAATGCATTCCAAGTACCTCTCTTGAATTCGATGACGGACCCTTTCCCTGAAGTTGATTAACTGACTTTAACCAGTGCTTTGCCAATGTTTTCTCCTGTCATGAGTCCGATAAGAGCCTCGGGAGCACGTTCGATTCCTTCGAAAATAGTTTCTCGGTATTTTAGGGCACCTGATTTGATCCAACTGCTCATCTGTTCTAGGAATTGTGATCGGAGGTTTTCGAAGTCGGTGACGACAAAACCCTTCATAGTTATTCGTTGGTAGATCATGTTAGAAAGTGTTGTAACTCCCTCTGAACGAGCACCATGGTTGTTATAGGCTGAAATCATGCCGCAAACAGGAATTCGGCTGTTTACATTCATCCGAGGAAGCGCTGCATCCAAGTGCTCGCCCCCAACATTTTCAAAATACACATCAATACCTTTGGGCGCGGCCGCTTTTAAACTTTTCCGTAATAATCCATCCTTATAATTTATGACTGCGTCGAGGCCTAGATCCTCTTTGAGCCACTCGCATTTTTCGTCTGTGCCGGCGCTGCCTATCACATAACAGTTCTTAATTTTTGCTATCTGAGCAGCGACCGAACCTACAGCTCCAGCCGCAGCCGAGACAAAAACATTTTCTCCATCGCGTAATTCCCCGGTGATCAACAAACCACCCCAGGCAGTAAATCCCGTACCACCCAAAGCATGCATATAGACCGACAGTGGTAAATCACCTGGGATAAGTTTTTGTACGTTTTTGCCGGCACAGACCAGATGCTCTCTGAAGCCGAAGGGGTGTTGTACGAAATCTCCTTCCTTTAGTGAAATATCGCGCGAAGCGCTCACAATGCCGATGGCGCTGCCATTCATCGCTTCGTTTAACGGTTGTTGTCCGTTGGAGAGTCTAGGTCTCATCGCAGGATCGACGGATAGGTATATATTCTTGATTTCTACTTCGCCATCCTGAAGGGCTGGCAAAATACTTTCGATGACTGCAAAGTCAGTTGTTTTGGGCATCCCCGTGGGATGATTGACGAGCTGTACTTCACGGGAAATGGTCATGATCAGATTCCGAACAATTTATGAGTAAAGTATGTTTTTAAGTACTGAGCTTATAGGTCACTCTGGCGATGGCAACTTCATCACCTTCACTGTTTACTACATCCACATCTCCAGTGCAGAGCGTACCTCCTCGGCGACGAACGTAGGCAGTAGCAGTCAGGTCAGTATCTATCGCAAGTTTTAAGTAGTTGATAGTAAATCCAACGGTGGCACCCCGAGATTCTTCGTTGATGTTTGGGTGCGACCAAAATGCCGCAGTTGCTGCGATGTCAATCAAGGCGCTTATAGCCCCACCGTGAATGCGACCGACACCTAACTCTTTCTTGTAAGGCATTTTCGCAACCACTTTATCGGTAGTAGCGTCGATCAGCTCTACACCTAGGTGAGCGGCAAAGTTTTCAGTAGCTATACTCATAACACGTTGTTTTGAATATTCCATACAATCCTAATACAGAGTCATCATTGATAAGTATATTCGATACTTACGTGACTGATGAGCCCTTATTTGTTTCGATAGTTTAAGTGAAATGATGATGAACGCTGAGTTCTACCGAAGAAAGCTCGACCTGAACTGGATACCCCAATGTCCATCCTGAAGGGTAGCGACCCACATCGTATCGAATGAGTTGTAGACCTTCCCGTCCGCGTCGCATCGGTCATTCGTTATGGATAAGTGTATCTTATCGGTTCCTTGGTGAATGACTTCGATGGAGCGCATCTTGGTGTGGTTCCACCCTTCGGAACGTAGCCGTGATTCATTGGATCTACTGCTGTTGACGAAATCGTTATGGGATTCAATTCTTTTAAATTCACCTAAAGCTAGCCTGATATGCGGATAGTTTAAGGATCGTCCAAGTCGTTCATGGTCTTGCGCATTGAAGGCATCAATAAATTCTCTTGCGGCGTCTATTCCTGGAGATTGCGTACTCACGATAACCTATAGCTGTCTTTGAAGACCCTCGAGTATAACAGGATAGAGGTGGCTCATAACGATGCCGATGCCTAAAAGGCATGAGCAAAGCAGGTTAGTGGGGCAATATACTTTCTTGAAAATCTGAATCGACTAA
>MDTE01031560.1_pt1 | contig 11581 bp, 12 predicted proteins | sample 811231 | NCBI WGS metagenome assembly MDTE01 (sample SAMN05326651, study PRJNA326480) | marine metagenome | isolation source: seawater | place: Indian Ocean: Red Sea | collected 2010
TCGCTCATACAGCATTTCTGGCAATATAATATGCTGGTCAAACAAACGCGGGCGCGCCTGATAGGCGATACGCAATTGATCTCGGAAGCCACGGGTGACGACAAGCAAGGTGCGGTCTCCCTTGCGTTCCAGCAAGGCATTGGTTGCCACCGTTGTGCCCATTTTGATGGCATCTATCTGGTCTGCTGGCAACGGAGCGCCTGATGCCACCCCCAACAAATCGTGGATGCCTTGCAAAGCGGCATCATCGTAGGCTTCAGGGTTTTCCGAGAGTAATTTATGCGTGACCAGATGGCCATCTGGTCGGCGAGCCACAAGGTCGGTGAATGTGCCGCCACGATCCACCCAAAACTGCCATCCTGATTTGTCCCGTCTCTTAACCTCATTCATCGCCGCATCTTCTCCAAGCAAATGGCAATTTTTGAACTGATCTAACTCCACGTTGATAATTTACCAACAAATTGGCAGCATGTGGATGAAAATAGCAACTCTGCGAAAGAAACATCGCCTAACGTCCAAGCAAAACGGTATCTGTATCACCGATCTGCATGCTAAAATTCCTTTGATTTACATTTTTTATTTTTTCAATTGCGCTATACTTACAGCAAGAAACACTAGGTAATTTGTGGTATCTTTTTTGTATTTAAACGTAAACGATAGTCAGAAAAATTTAATCGTAATTTTTTCGATCGGACATGTTATTTGAGACATCTTATTTGGAATTTTGAGAGCGAGCCAATATTATTCGCCTCCAACATATCTCGAGTCGCCTTACATCAGCTCAATATAGAAAATGAGAGCAAATACCGGCCGAAAATCAATGTTTGGCGTAACCACGCTATCGAGCCAGTTTTAAATTTGATTCATCCATATATGAAATATGCAGGGTTCAACGCACAATTTAGTGTGAGTGACTACGATGACTCATTTTCATTCTCAGCCTATGAAAGTGCAGATGTCGAAATATTATGGTTTGACCCAACAAACTACACTCGCATAGATGAGCTTGCAAAATGGTCATGGATATCAGAACGACTCTCACGATTACGACAATTAACGAACAAACCGATATTATTAATCAGCTGGTACGAGGGCGTCGGTGAAACAGATATCGGCAGTGTGCTCAAAATGCCTTGGGACTCTTATTTCATAAATCTATCTGAACTTTGCGGAATTGAGAGCGCGAGTTTATTGGAAAAGAGAGCAAAGCAGATCTCTGGCACCTTGCTGAGCTCAAAAACTCACTGCAAAATTGCGCAGTCGTTGGGTTCTAGATGGTTGCCAGCGGCACTTGGATTTAACATCAGAGCGGTTTTGGTCGATTTGGATAACACTCTCCACGAGGGTATTGTTGTCGAGGATGGCTTGGCCGGGTTAAAGATAACGGCTGGACATCAAAGACTGCATGAAAGTCTTATTGCTCTGAAAAATAAAGGCCTTTTCTTATGCCTAGTTTCAAGAAATGAGTTAGCTGACGTCGAGAGAGTTTTTGAGAAAAAAGTTGATTATAGGTTGAAGCTTTCGGACTTTTCAGTCGTGGAGGCCAGCTGGGATACAAAATCATCAGCAATATCCAGAATCGTAAAAAAATTAAACTTGGGCCTGGAGAGCGTTCTATTTATTGACGACAACTCTGGCGAGTTAATTGAAGTTGCAAAATCACTTGAAGCAGTGAGTCTAATTCACGCCAAACACGACCCAGAGATTACTCGAGCATCACTCGAAAACTTTCCTGGGATTTGGCGATTCAGTTACTTTGCAGAGGATTTTAAGCGCATCTCTGATTGGTCTGCCAACAATGAACGGAAAAGAATTCTGGACACAGGCTTGTCCGAGCGGGAGTACATGGATGAATTAGAGGTGCGCATAGCTTTTGCGTTGGATAAAATTGATGACGCCGAAAGATTAGGATCTCTCAGCCAAAAAACTAATCAATTTAATCTTTCATATAGTAGATTTCAGGTTACCGACATCAAAAGAATTATTAAGGCAAATGACACCACAGTAATTTCGGTAAACCTCTCTGATCGCCTGTCAGACAGTGGCATCATCGGCTTGATCGTGGCAAATATTGACGAGAAAACTTGTAAGATTAAGGAACTATGCTTGAGTTGCCGTGCTATGGGAAGAGGTTTGGAGGACTTGATAATTTTTGGCGCCTTAAAACAAATGCCTGGTATAGCCTTTTGCGACAGTTTAGAGTTTTTGGTAGAACGCAAAGAAAGAAATTCCCCAGCGGTCGCATGGCTCGAAAAATTCATAGGCAAAGGTGTTCCCATGCAGCAAGGCATTGTCACCATTTGTATTTCAAAATTGGAATTATTTAATGAAACCGAAAGGTAAAAATATAAGGCACAAATGCAGAACTCAATAAGAAAAGACGTCGTAGAAATAATAGGGCTAATCTTGAAAACAAGCGTAAATATGAAAACTGCGAGAGCGTCCAATCCAAATTGGGACTCCTTGTCTCATATGGAGTTGATTTTTACACTCGAAGACAGGTTTTCACTGGAGTTTCCTGAAGAGAAGATTGGTGAGTTGGACACTGTGAAAAAAATTGTCGAATTTATTGAAGATGGAAGACAGTAATTGCGTCACGACATAACTATTCAAGGAACAAAGTTCAGGTTAAGACCAATACGTATTGATGATGCCGAATATATCACTTGGCTTAGATCCCAACCACAAAATTCAAAATTTATCCACCCGACAGTTAACAACGTTGCAAAACAGATAGAGTGGCTGGAACGTTATTTTACAAGAAATGGAGACTATTACTTCGCGATAGAGCAAAAACTTACAGATAATACGGTGGGCTTAATATCAATATATAATCATGACGAAATTAGTCGGTCGGCAGAATGGGGCCGGTGGGTTGTAGAAAAGCGTGGGTATGCAAGTGTTGAAAGTGTGAAGTTAATTTATACCTGTGCATTTGAAATACTGAACCTCACCTCGGTGTTTTGCAGAACACTTGTTAGTAATCAGCAGGTTGTAAGGTTTCATGACAAGTGTAGCCTTACAGATAAAGTATTGCTTAAAAATTTTTTTGAAATAGATGCAACCTACCACGACGCAATTGAACATCAACTATACGATTTTGACTGGTTAAGAGTGAAAAAGACTCTCTCAAAACTATGTGGTGAGCCCGAAAACTTTGCTCCCAAACAGGGTTGATTGGAAAAATGGACACCCAAAAATACGGCATGGTTTTTCATCATTTGGGATATGCGACCCACTCGATTAGCAGTTCAATCAAAATGTTTTTGAACATGGGCTATGAAGTTTCTGGAACAACTTTTATGGACAGATCACAGGGGATCGCCGGCGTGTTTCTGACCGGTGGTGGGCCAAAAATTGAACTGTTAGAGAGCTTGCCAGATGAGGAAACACTTAAACCATGGCTACGTAACGGCCCACGTTTTTATCACATGGCATACGAAGTTGATAACATCAAAATTGCAGCAGGTTTTTCCAAGACATACAGCGGTAAAATAGTAAGTCCGCCGGTAAGCTCAGTGGCCTTTTCAGGGCGGCAAATTTGTTTCATCATGTTTAGAGACAATTTTTTGGTTGAACTAATAGAAAAAAGGCGTTCCGGTGGACAATAAAAAAAAATCAAGGGAAGTGACAAACAGACAACAAAAAGACCTCGCCAGAGGTCTTCACTCGCTTGATGCATTGATCAAAAATATCGAGAACTTTGGAAATAGGTGGGACATGCATCTGCCTCTATTTCTGACCGCGCCGTCACTCGCGAGGTTGCTCTGGTTTAATGAGATTTATAAAAAAACAATCAAAGTCTCAGGAAACGTAATAGAGTTTGGTACCCAGTGGGGGGCTTCTTTCAACACTCTCATAATGTTAAGACTCATTTATGAGCCATGGAACGACTCAAAGAAGCTATATTCATTCTCTAATTTTGGCCAAGGATTATCAAATGTTACATCAGCTGACGGCTCAGAAGTGAACGAAGGTGACTATGCAACAATAAATGATTGGAAGCCAATTCTTGAGTCTATACTCTCAAATAACTCAGCAAATAGACCTGACACGCGCTGTAATATATTCGAGATAATAGAGGGTGATGCTGAAACCAATTTTTCTGACTGGTTAGAGCAAAACCCGCACGCCATTTTTAACCTTATTCATTTTGATCTGGACATATACAAACCGACTAAAATGATATTAGAAAAAATTAGAGAGCGAACCCCGAGGGGAGCGGTTATTGTGTTCGACGAACTGAATTGCAAATGGCTGCCAGGTGAGACCATCGCGGTGAAAGAGGTTTTTGGAATTGAGAACCTCAAATTACAAAAAACGCAATTTCAACCTTACTCATCCTATTTCATCGTTGAATGAGCAGCGATCAAAAAGACCATGAAACTTAAAATTTTTCATACTGGACATGCAGGTTTTATAGTTGAATTTGACAACAAAATTCTTGTTTGCGACCATTGGTCAGACAGCTACCATCCGTTCGAAGGATCTTGGCAAAAGTTGGAAAAAGATAATTTTTCCGATACGATTATGAAGCTTTTGGAAAACCCAGATTATATTTGGTGCTCTCATGAACATGGAGACCACTATGACCCCACCTACATCACCCAGCACATGAAAAGTGACACAAAACTCATTGTGCCACAATTTATCGATCAGTCACTTTATGATCGTATGATTCACGATAATATACCAGCAGACAACATCTTACTGCTCGGTGATCTACAAACACTTCAGCTGACCCCAAATTTTCAAGTGATAATGTTATTTGAAGAACCAGCATATAGCAATCATTCCTCCCTGATTATTCGAGCCAATGATTTTCATTTTATGCATAATTCTGATACAACGCCCAACTCACATTTTTATGACAAAATTAAATACTTAGATATCAGACAAATTGATTTGTTTGCTGGCCAGTATTGTAATCCAACTCCTTATCCATGGGTGGTAGAGATGGAAAATATTGAAAAGGAGAGTGAAGCACTTGAATTTCATCACTCAGCAATTCAGAGTTACTGCCAAATGTGTAAAAAATTAAATGTAATTGCATCAATTCCATGCGCTGGTCCCGCTATTGTTCCTAGTTTCGACATCTCACTTTTTCCAGCGGCGAACAAACTCATTTACGACAAAGAACATAATCTATCGATAATTCGAAGTGTCCTCGGCTCTGAAAGTGTACTAAATCTTAGTAGCAATCAGACACTTGAGTTCGACGTATGAACTCGGCAGACTTAATCACAGCAACACAAGATTTGTTGCAAAGAGCCTTGATCACTGTTGGCCCAAAAGCGGCCGAAATTGATTTAAAATTTGGCCTCACATTGAGTGGTGAAACGAAATATTGGTGTATCAACAATGGCGCCCTAAGCCACTCCCGACCAGGACGGCAAACCAATTCTTACGAGATATCAACAAGTAAAGATTTCTGGTCAAGATACATCGCTGGCAAAATTACATACGATAGTTTGGCATTTGGAGGACATATCCGGATCTTTCAAGGAAAACATGGATATAGCTCTACGTTTCACCGCATCCTGCGGGGAGTTCATTCAGATATAAATTTAAAGCAGTTGTCTGACACCATATCCATACCCAAAGAAACAATGATTAGATTTTTCAATGGAAAAAAGATTGTTCTACAACGCTTTTGTCCACATCAAGGGTATGATTTACTTGATGTGCAGATAGACAAAGATGGATTAATTACGTGTCCAGCCCATGCTTGGAAATTTGATTGTTTAACAGGGCGGTGCGTTCGCGGCGATCATAAATCAAGTTTGTAAACAAAGCACTTTTTCAAAGCCCATTAGTGAGATTTTCAATTGTTGGATATATTCGTCACATATTACAATAATCCCGAGTTTCTCGAAGAGTGCCTGAGTTCTATCAAAAAGCAATCATTCAAGGATTACACTGTCTTTATTCTCGACGATGCCTCACCAGAGTGTCCTGCAAAAGTGGTTAATAAATGGCAATCCCATCTGCCGATTAAATACACTAGAACAACAGAGAATGTGGGTTCTCTCCTTCAAATTCAAAAAATATATTCAAAAACAAATGCACCTTATTTTATTTGGCTGCATCACGACGATGTTTGGCGTGAAACATTCTTGGAAACAGTGTTCGTTGACGGTTTGCTGGAACAAAAATCTTGTTCATTCTCGTACTCTCTTTACGCAACAAAACTCAATGACTGCGTTGAGGAGACAACAAAACACTTTGTACCTGTTTCCTTATCAGGCCCCCAAAATATACTTTACCATATTCTATTTTCAAACTGGATACAGTGGTCTTTCACTGTTATAAAACGGAAAGCCTTTGACGAAGTAGGTGGATTTAGGCGGATCATCGAGGCTAGTTCCGTTGGAGCGTATGATCCAAACAGGCTGATGGCTTTTGACTCCTACTCGTGGGCGAGATTAAGTCTTGTCGGCAAAGCTCTGGCTAATGTTGAGCGGCTCGGAGTTCGTAGATTGCATGGTGATAGTTTTGGCCGAATAAATAAACATCGTCACCTAGAAGAGGTTTCTCTTTTTCTTGATCAAGTCTTTTCTGACACAGATATTTTTGCAGACCCTGCTAGATATTTTGCTAAAGCCACTCAGATCAGTCGAATTTTTACAAAATCGAAACTAATTGAAACAATCCAAAATACATTTGAAAAATCCTTGTTCAGTCAACCAACCTGGTGTGATCAAAGTATTAACGAACATCTAAAAACTGAGCTGTTAAAAATCGCCCTCACCGTGCTAGATGACTTTTTTTACGACGACATGATATTTGATTCAAGGAAGCTATTATCTTCATTGGACAAGAAGCGTTACTCAGGCTTGTTATCTGCCCATAGGCCGTGAGGCTAGCACGGTCAGGGTTGCTGTTTTTGCTCTCAATAATACAACATGTTTCCCTAATAAAAATTTAAAAGAGCAATGGTAAAAAATACCAGTACCTCCTGATCTCTGAATGGCTAACAGCACAACACAGAATAAAATTACCTTTCTGGTTTTAGTTGGAGGCTTGCGCATGAATTGAATTCAAAACACCATCCAATAAAAATTAAATGTTGCCGAACGTAACAATTTTTAATTGCTAAACTCATTCATAATGTCAACTACATACGAAATCTGATCACTATTTACGTGCGGGCCTATGGGCAAACTTAGAATTTCACTGCAAATTTTTTCAGTTAATTTATATTGATGCTGTGGAACATTCATGAACGCATATGCCAATTGGCGGTGCGGTGGCAAAGGGTAATGGATCAATGTGGCAATATCGTGCTTAGCCAAAAATTTGTGAAGTGCGTCACGCCGCTTACATCTGATAACATAATGGTGCCAAACTGGATCAGCCCAGTCTGGAACGAATGGAGCAATAAACTGCTGTTTATTTAATGTCTTTCGGTATAGCTTTGCATGCTGTCGCCGCTTTTCATTCCAATTGTCCAAATATTTTAATTTGGCGCGCAAAATGGCGGCCTGAATAGGGTCGAGACGACTATTGTATCCCAAAGATACATGTTTATCTCTTTCGCAAGAGCCAATATTTCTTAAATAATTTATGGACTTAGCTATCTCTGGGCTGTTTGTTGTTACCGCACCTGCATCCCCTAAAGCACCTAAATTTTTCGTTGGATAAAAACTCCACGCCACCACATCACCATGCGCACCTATTTTGTTGCTCCTGTATCGTGCTCCATGCGCCTGAGCCGCATCTTCTAAAACCATCAAACACTTTTCTTTTGCAATTTGCAAAACAGGATCCAAATCTGCCGGCTGCCCATAAAGATGAACAACAACAATTGCTTTGGTTTTTTTTGTAATCAACTCCCTTAAAAACTCTACATTAAGATTATATGTCCTTTCTTCTGGCTCAATGGGTATGATTTTTGCCCCTGCTCTGCTTAGTGCCATCCATGTACCAATATATGTATGAGATGGGACGATTACCTCATCGCCCTCCTGAATACCAATAGCCTTCGCAGCGAGAAAAAGGGCATCTGATCCACTAGCCACTCCCACGGCGTGCCTCGCATTGCAAAAATTAGCCCACTCTTCCTCAAAAAAATGGACCTCTTCTCCCAAAATGTAATTGCCCGAGGACTTTACTCTATGAAATGCCGACTCGAGCTCCGCAGCAATTTCATCAGCCTGGTGTTTCAGATTAGTAAAGCTCACTTTCATGTTTGCGTTACCAATTTTTTAAAGGCGCTATAATCATGAATGTAATCTTCCTGATCAAAATGCTCAGATGCTAGAACAAGGCAAACAGACTTATCAGAAAAGTTGCTTATTTCTCGCCAAATATTGCAATCAATGAATAGTCCAGTTGCGGGGTTATCCATCTTGAAACATTTTTTTTTGATGCCGTCATCAACAGTGATGTCAAAGAAACCACAAACCGGAACAAGTAATTGCCGCAACCTTTTGTGTGCATGCATCCCACGCTTTTGATGACAATCACTACCATACAGATAATAAACCCGTTTTATTTCGAACGGAATATCAAGGGCTCCTTCAATACAAGTTAACGCACCTCTCTGATCAGAATAAGTCGGCAAATCAATCAATTTACATTTGCTAATAGTCATTTGTTAGCTTGCCTATTTTAATGAAACTTCAGCACAACCAAAGCCGTCTCTAGTTATGCGGTTCAATTGAGATTGCATAAGCCACAGTTTTGTGCGCCAGACTCGGGAGTGAGAAAACACACCAATATTTGCAATCTGACGAAAGAACTATCTTTGCCCTTCATAAGCTAGAAGACCAGTGAGATATTTAGCGTAGCCTTGATTGCACATATCACTTGCCAAGGCAGCGAGATCTCTACTATTAATCCAACCATTCCGCCAGGAGATTTCCTCCAAACACGCGATCTTGTATCCTTGGCGTTTTTCAACCGTCTCAACGAATATCGATGCCTCAAGCAAACTATCAGGGGTACCAGCATCCAGCCATGCAAAGCCTCTGCCCATTAGTTCGACGTGGAGGTTACCTTTTCTCATGTACATGTTATTTAATGAGGTTAATTCAAATTCACCACGTGGCGATTTACCAATTGTTTTGGCCAACTCTACAGCTTTTTCATCATAAAAATACAACCCTGCTACCGCGTAATTCGATTTTGGAAATTTAGGTTTTTCTTCTAACGAGATTACACGAAAGTCTTGGTCAAATTCAATTACTCCAAAGCGTTCTGGATCGTTGACTTGATAACCAAATACTGTGGCACCATTAGATCTTTCAACTGCGCGTCTCAACATCGCAGACAGCCCATTCCCCCAAAATATATTATCACCGAGAGCAAGAGCAACTGGATTACTACCGACAAATTCTTCAGCAATGATCAGCCCTTGAGCCAGACCCTCAGGCTGCGTTTGGGCCAAATAGGATAACTTAATCCCGAATTGTGAGCCGTCTCCAAGCAAGCGTAAAAAACTATACTGATCTTCTGGCGTGGTTATGATCAAAATATCGTTGATGCCAGCCAGCATTAGAACTGACAGTGGATAATAAATCATCGGTTTGTCATATACAGGCAGCAGTTGCTTCGATACTGACATAGTAACAGGATGTAAGCGCGAACCATTGCCGCCGGCCAATATAATGCCCTTAGTCAAGTACATTTTGCCTTTTTCATTAATTGCAAAGGGATACCACCATTCTCAACATCCATCACGATCCCACCAATCTTTGTGCTCAATGAACCAGGATACCGTCTTTCTCAAACCGTATTCAAAGGTATGGGTAGGTCGCCATCCTAACTCATCTCGAATTTTTGATGTGTCTAAAGCATAGCGAAAGTCATGGCCAGGTCGATCATCAACAAAAGTTACAAGCTCAGTATAACTATTTTGCATAAAATTTTTGTTGGGACGATATTCGTCTAACAAGCTGCATATCTCATTCACAACGTCAATATTCCGTTTTTGGCAATTTGCGCCAACATTGTATTTTTCACCGATGCTGCCATGTTTTAGAATCTGATATAAAGCCCTGGCGTGGTCCTCAACATAAAGCCAGTCGCGGATATTATCACCCCGACCATAAAGTGGTAAGGACTTTCCCTGCAGCGCCAAAATTATCATTCTCGGGATCAATTTTTCTGGAAATTGATATTGTCCGTAATTATTCGAGCTGTGGGAGATTATAATAGGTAAATCAAACGTTTTTTGCCATGCCCTTACTAAATGATCAGAGGCAGCTTTAGACGCCGCATACGGTGAATTCGGCAAGTAGGGCGATGTTTCAACAAAATACTCAACAAAAACCTCGTCACCAACTCCAGGTTTCCCCAAATCACCAAACACCTCATCCGTGCTCACATGCAAAAAACGAAACGGGTTCTTTTTAGACTTATTAATTCTTCCTAAATACTTTCTAGATGCTTCTAGAATACCTAATGTACCGATAACATTACTTTCAATAAAATCACGTGGACTCAAAATTGAGTTATCAACGTGTGTCTCGGCCGCTAAATGGATGACACAGTCAGGTAAAAAGTCATCAAAGAGTGAATCAAGCTTTGTCTCGTCACGTACATCAACTTTCAAAAAACTATATTTTTTTGAATTTTGAACCTCCTCCAGATTTTTCAAATTACCTGCATAGGTCAGGCTATCAACATTAAGCACGTCATCATCAGTATCATTGATGATATAGCGTACCAGCGCTGAACCAATGAAACCAGCTCCGCCAGTAATCAATATTTTCATACAGTCACTCCACTCAACTCTAATTTTCGTGTAGAAAAAATCCATACCCCAGCCCGAAGAAAACTCGAGCGAAGCGTCTTATCGCTAAAACTAAAATTCTGAGACTAATCTATCCATGCCACATATTTTCTCGCTACAATTGGATCTTTAATTCTCTGCACCAAAACATTTTCGAAAAATTTGCAAAGGTTATATTTTAAAGTGCAGGTTTTGCCCTACTCATCAGTTGCGAATTGGTTTTCATAATTGCCTCACTAGACCTCAAGTTTGTCAGGAGGTTGAGAAAGCTCTCTTTAAAAAATTTTTCATCCATAAAGTCTGTAGCGATTGCGTAAAACTATTATTTGATGATGCGTCTTATTATCCCAGAAAGACCAGTGAATACTTGCTGTAAACTTGCTGCTGACGCTGCGTAGAGGATATTTCTATTATTTGAAATCTAATTTTTAAATATCAAACATATCAATAAGTCTCAGTTGAACCTAAACATCAGAAGAGAATCAGTGTTTCAGAGTATCAAGTTGTAAGTGTACATGCATAAAAAAAGCACTGCATTAAAGCAGTGCGTTTTTTACGGTATTATTCTGTTTAAACGTTAACGCTTCGAGAACTGGAAGCTACGACGGGCTTTGGCCTTGCCATATTTCTTCCGTTCAACAACACGTGGGTCTCGTGTTAAGAAGCCCCCTGATTTCAGCGCTGGACGCAGGCCTGGCTCGAATAGCGTCAACGCCCGACTAATGCCATGGCGTACAGCGCCAGCTTGACCAGACAAACCACCGCCACGAACAGTTGCGATAACATCAAATTCGCCAAGACGCTCTGTTGCCTCAAATGGCTGTGCCAAAATCATCTGCAACA
>MDTE01077702.1_pt1 | contig 11581 bp, 8 predicted proteins | sample 811231 | NCBI WGS metagenome assembly MDTE01 (sample SAMN05326651, study PRJNA326480) | marine metagenome | isolation source: seawater | place: Indian Ocean: Red Sea | collected 2010
ATTTAAATTCAATTTTTTTAAAATCATGGGCAGGTAAAGAATTAAAATCAGCAAGGAATGTAAGACCATCCTTTAATTTTGGTCTTAAGATTGGGATGATTTTAACTGGTATTGATCAATTGATTTTTAGAGGAAATGCTCCATGGACATTGAAACACGGTGAACCCGATCACGAAGCTTTAAGAAGTAAAAATAAAAGTAAAAAAATTGATTATCCTAAACCTGATGGCGTGTTAACTTTTGATAAATTAACTAATGTTTCATTCTCTTCAACTTACCATGAAGAAAACCAGCCTTGTCATTTAAAAATAATTAATGAAGAAATTCCTATTTCTAATAATTATAAAATTTATGACTCCCCAGAGCAGAGGTATTGTCCAGCAGGTGTTTATGAAATCCTTTACGACAAGGAAATTCCAAAGCTTCAAATCAATTCACAAAATTGTATTCATTGTAAAACTTGTGATATTAAAGATCCAAAACAAAACATCATGTGGGTTGCCCCCGAGGGAGGAGGTGGCCCAAATTATACGAATATGTAGCATAATAATTTTTATTTCCGTTTTTTTTTTAGGTCTAAAAAAAACTTATCCTAACTCTGTTAAAAATAATATCTACGGAAATTATCTTTCTTGGAATTTCGCTAGAAACACCGGAGATACTGGATTATTAAAAAATTTTTTCCCCAATATTGATTTAAATAAAGTTGAATATAGTGTCTTGGAAGAAGTTTTTTTTGAGGCTGTATTTTTTAATGATTGGGAAGAGGCAAAGAAAATTGGAACACAAATTTTTAAAAAAGATGAATATAGTTTCTTAGTCAATTTGTTAAGTTTTTCTGATTTCTTTCTTGAAAATAAAAAAACAAAATCATTATCTTTTTTAAAAAAAGTTAACTTAAGTGAATTTGATTTAAATTTTATAAGAGTCTTACTTTTATGGTCCTCTTATAATCAATCAAGTGAAAAATTTGATTTAGAATTAGATGAACAATGCATACCATTGATTTGTTTGCACAATGGTCTCTTTAATATTTTTATAAAAAAATATGATGAGGGTTTTTTTTATTTTGATAAAATTAAAAAAAATAAATTAAATTCTTTTAGAGTAAGTGAGTTATTACTCTATTATTATCTTGATAATAAAAATAAAAAGGCGGCTGAGGAAATTATTCAATTTATTAATGAGCAAAACCTGAATTTTGGAAATTTAAATGTCGACGACTTTTATTTAAGAAAGAAAACCCTTAATCCCGTTTTAACGCCCAAAGATGGTCTTGCTGAAGTTTTTTATAATATATCTAGTTGGTATTTTACTAAAAATTTATACAAATATGCAGCTTTTTTTGGTGAAATCTCACTAAAATTTAGGCCAAACTTTTCTGCAATGAGACTTCTTTTGGTAGGAATTTATGAAAAATTAAATTATCTAGAGTTAGCTTTGGATAGAATGAATAATTTAGATAGAAATAATATTTATTTTTATAAATTTCTTAAAATGAAATTATCTATTTTTGATCAGTTAGAAATGAAAAAAGAAGCGATTGAAGAGCTTAAAAACTTAACAAAACTCTATCCTAATAACCCTAAAATAATTGTACTTCTTGCAGATAGACTAAGAGCTAATAAAAGTTTTGTTGAAGCTATTAAACATTATTCTGATCTTTTAAAATTAACAAATAAAAGTGAAAGATGGGGTATCTTTTATTCACGAGGAATAGCTTATGAGCAATCGGGTCAGTGGAAAGAGGGCGAAAAAGATTTACTTACTGCTTTAGAATTAAATCCTAAAGATCCTTACATACTCAACTATTTAGGGTATAGTTGGTTAGATAGAAATAAAAACATAAAAAAAGCACTGGGTTTATTAGAAACTGCAGTAGAAATCGAGCCAGGTGATGCCTACATAGTTGATTCACTAGGTTGGGCATATTATTTATCTGGATCTCTTGAGAAATCAGTATTCTATCTTGAAAAAGCTGTATCTCTTTTACCTAATGATGCTACATTAAACGATCACCTAGGTGACGCATATTGGAAAATAGGTAGAAAAAAAGAGGCAATATCTCAATGGAAAAGGGTACTAATCTTTGACCCTAATTTTAAAAAAAAAGAGATAATAAAAAAAAAGATCACTAACGGTTTATAAAAAAAATTATGGGAAATTTTGAAATAAATTTAACTTCTCCTGCAAAGATTAATCTTTTTCTTGAAGTATTTAATAGACGTGATGATGGATATCATAATTTAGAAAGTTTAATGAGTTTTTGTGATTTTGGAGATAATATTTGTATATCAGATTCTACTAAATTAACATATAAAAATGATGGAGATTTTGGGTGTGAACTAAAGCTAGAGAACAATATAATACATAAAACAATTCTTAAAGTTGAGAAAATAATAAAAAAAAAAATAAATATAAACATAAAACTTACCAAAAATATTCCTATTTCTTCAGGTATGGGAGGAGGTTCGTCTAATGCAGCAACTTTATTAAAATTTTTAATTTATCAATACAATATTAAATTGAAAAAACTAGAGTTAGATAAACTTTTGATTTCACTTGGTGCTGATGTTCCATTTTGTTATTATGGAAAAACGGCAATGGTTAGAGGAATAGGAGAGAAAATTAATTTTGTAAAAACAATACCTAATTATTTTGTAATTCTTGTTAATCCAATGGTCCAGATCTCTACAAAACAAATTTTCAATAATTTAAATTCAAAAAAAACTTCAGCTGGTAATCAGAATAATCAAGCAAATTTTATAGATTATCTTAAATCAAGAAAAAATGATTTAGAGGCTCCTGCAATAAATCAATGTAATAAAATTTATAAGATTTTAGACATTTTAAAAAATCAAACCAATTCTCTTCTATCCAGAATGACAGGATCAGGAGCTACTTGTTTTGGTTTGTATAAAAAAAAAAGTGACATCAATAATGCAGAAAAAATAATTAAAGATATCGATAAAGACTTGTGGATAAAAAAAACAAAAATTTTGAATCAAATTTAAGTTATAAACTTGTATAAGATCATAAAAATGATTATCTTCATCAGAAGTGGGGTGTAGCCAAGTGGTAAGGCACCTGTTTTTGGTACAGGCATTCGTAGGTTCGAATCCTACCACCCCAGCCATGATAAAATGAATAAAGAAGTCTTTTTTTCATTAAATGATTGTCAATTTTCTTTTGGTAAAAAAAGGTTGTTTGATGATCTTTCTTTTACTATCCATGAAAATGATAGAATTGCTCTTGTAGGTAAAAATGGTGTAGGTAAAAGTACGTTGTTAAAAATTATTTCCTCAAAGAGTTTGATAGATTCTGGAGAAATTTTTTTAAATCCCAACATCACAATAGGTTATCTTACTCAAAAGGAAAAAATTTTAGGAAATGAAAAGATCTTTGATTTCTTGAAAAATTTTATAAGTAAAGACTCATTTTTAGATGATCATAAAATTTATAATATTTGTAAGATTATGAAGCTTAATCCAGATAATAAAATAAATTTATTGTCCGGAGGTATGAAAAGGAAATTAAACCTTGCTTCAATAATAATTAACGAATCTAAATTACTTCTTTTAGATGAGCCAACTAACCATTTGGATATCGAATCAATTAAATGGCTTGAAGAATACTTAATAAAGGACTTCAAAGGTGCCTTTTTAATAATAAGTCATAATAGGAGTTTTCTAAAAAATGTAACAAATAAAGTTTTTTGGATGGATAGGGGAATTATTAAAGTCTCTCCAAAAGGTTTTTATAATTTTGAAAATTGGAGTAATGAATTAATTGAACAAGAAAAAAGAGAGCTTCATAATAAAGAAAAATTTCTTATCAATGAAACTGAATGGCTCTCAAAAGGTGTAACTGCTAGAAGAAAAAGAAATTTGAGAAGAAAGAAAAATATAGAAGAGTTTAAATCAAATTTAAAAAAAGATAGAAGTGAATTTTTAAGGTCGGTTGCAAAAACAAGAATTCTAATTGATGATAAAGAATTTGACTCTCCAAATATTCTTATTAATTTTTTTAATGTAGAAAAAAAATTTTCAAATAATCTAAATGATAGGATAATATTAAAAAACTTTAGCTTCAAATTAACTAAAGGTCAAAAAATCGGTATTATAGGTAAGAATGGATCAGGTAAGTCAACTTTTTTAAATCTTGTCGCCAAAAAAGAACGAGTCGATAAAGGTAATATAAAAATAAGAAAAAATATTAAGTTTAGTTTTTTTGATCAATCAGGTAAACAATTCGACGATAAAAAAACTATAAAAGAAAATTTAATTCCAGGCGGTGGGGATTACATTGATGTTTTAGAAAGGAAAGAACATATTTGTGGATACTTAAAAAAATTTTTATTCGATCCAAAATCAGTAGATATGCCAGTAGGCTTATTATCTGGTGGTGAAAGAAATAGGTTGTTATTAGCAAAGACTTTAGCAGCTCCACAAGAGATTTTACTTTTAGATGAACCTACAAATGATTTAGATATTGAAACTATTGATGTGTTAATAGATTTTTTGAATAAATTTAAAGGAGGTGTATTCGTAGCTTCACATGATTTAGACTTTCTAAAAAGAACAGTTAATAATTTTTTTATTATGGATGGGAATGGAAATGTCAATTTCTCTCTTGCTATACCTAATAAACTTGAAGATTCTTCCAATCTAAAGCCTTCAAAAAAATTAGAAACTAATCGACCAGGACATAAGAGGAAAATTAAAACAAGTAAAGAATTAGATAATAAGAAAAAAATAATTAGAATACTAAAAAAAATTGAGTTAAAAGAAAAAATAAGCCAGGATCTATCAAAAAGATTAGAAGATGAGAATTTTTCATTTAAAAATAGTCGTCTGCAATACAATGAAGTGATTGACAAGATTAATGATAATCAAAAAGAGTTACAAAGGCTGGAAAAAGAATGGCTTGAGTTGGAAGAAATTTCTTTAAACGAAGAAAAGAGTTAATTAGCTATGATAAAATATAAATTACTTTTTATTGGTGTTTTATTTTCTCTTCTACCAGATATATTTAACTTAAATAGCGATCTTGATCATAATTCTGCTTTAGCTTTAAGGATGATGATTTTGATGATTTTCTTTTGGTTAACTGAAACTATACCAAATTCAATTACTGCACTAATCCCAATATCTTTTTCACCCTTTTTTATAGACATTAGTATTAAAGATATAGTTACCCCCTATGCTAGTACGGTAGTTTTTTTGTTATTAGGAGGATTTGTTTTAGCAAATGGATTTGAAAAAAGTGGTTTACATGAAAGAATTGCAATTAAGGCTATTATAAGTTTTGGAGAGACAAGACAAAAAATAATTTTATGTTTTATTTTATCAACAGCATTTTTTAGTATGTGGTTATCAAATACAGCAACTTGTCTGTTAATGTTGCCGATTGCAAAATTTGTGGTTGATGATTGTTTAAAAGAACGAGATGAATCATTTGCAAAAATTTTACTTCTATCAATTGCTTATTCTGCATCAATCGGAGGGATGAGTACTCCAATTGGGACAATACCTAATGCAATAATGGTATCATTTTTAAATGAAAATTATGAATATAGAATTGATTTTATTAGTTGGTTTCAATATATGCTTCCAGTTGTATTATTTTTATTATTAAGTCTTTGGCTTTATTTCTCATTAGTTTTAGTAACAAAAAAGGAAAAGATAAGTCTTGAAAAGCTTTTCAAAAAGTATAGCTCTCTTGGGGGGTTGTCACACAAAGAAAAGGTTTCTGCATTAGTATTAATTCTTACTTCTCTATTGTGGATATTTAAAAGTAAAATCAATCTTCTTTTTGATATTCAACTGACTGACTCTGGAATTGCAATATTGTGTGGACTTTTATTTTTTGTTCTACCTATAGATATTAAAGGAAATACACTATTAGGTAAATCTTGGTATAAAGATGTCCCTTGGAATATTTTAATTTTATTTGGAGGAGGACTTTCAATGGCAAGTATTATTGTTTCAACTGGACTTGCAGAAGACTTATCAAAAAATCTTCATTTTATTAAACAATATGACTTATTAATAATAATCCTATTTCTTACTTTTTTTACATCAATACTAACTGAATTTACGAGTAATACAGCAACAACTTTTCTACTTCTCCCAATATTTTCAGCATTTGCAGTAACTAATGATTTTTCAGTTATAAAAATTACTTTACCTATTATTTTAGCAGCAAGTTGCGCTTTTATGATGCCAATTTCAACCCCTCCAAACGCAATTGTCTTTTCGACGAATAAGTTAACTGTTCCATTCATGGTTAAAACAGGGTTTATAATGAATATTTTGGCAGTTTTATTTATTTCAGTGTACATTTATCTTTTAGGAAACTTTGTTTTTAACTAATTATGTTTAAAGTAGCAATTTTGGTTGATTTGGAATTAGGTTTAAAGTCAGGCGGCCATGTTAAGTTTTGGGAAAACATTTATTTATCTTTGAAGAGTAAATCATCTGTAGATTTAACTTTTTTCTTTTTAGGTAAGAAAAGAAAAGTTTATATTTCTGATAAAATACTAATTAAGACAAACAAACCAATTATTTCTAGCAAAATTTTAAGAGTTATTGGAGTGGATGCAGACCACACCGATATATTTTTTTTTAACCCTTGGTTATTTTTTGAATTAAAAAATTTTGATCTTATTCATACAACTGATCAATTATATTGCATGTCAAATACTGCTAAATTAGCTTCAAAATTTTGGGAAATCCCTTTAACAACTTCGTATCATACTGATGCCCCCTCATACTCAAAGTATTATGTAAAAAAAATTTTTGATAATTTTCCAAAGTTACTTAAAGATTTAATGATTTACAAGTTTAGAATTCCAGATCGACTGGAAAAAAGAATTAAGTTTAAAATTAGAAATTATTTTAGTAATTGTAAGTATGCAATGGTTAATGAAAATGTAAGACTAAATGATTTAAAAATTCAAAATGTTGAGAAATGTATTTTTAAAGATTTTTCAAGGGGAGTAAATACTAAAGTATTTAGAAAAAAAAGTGTGAAGAAATCAAAAATTTTAAAAAAATATAATATAGTAGAAAGTGGAAAAATAGTTTTCTTTTGTGGAAGAATTCATGAACTAAAGGGAGCTATTTTTTTATCTAAAATTCACAAAATTTTGAATAAAGAGAAAAATATAAATGTTACTACAATTTTAGCAGGTGAAGATATTCATGGACAAAAATGTAAATCTATAGCAGGTGAAAAATTTTACACGCTAGGTCATATTCCTCAACAAGATATTTCATATTTTTATAATTTATGCGATTTATTTGTTCTCCCATCCCTATACGAAACCGGACCTCAAGTAGTTTTGGAAGCAAAGGCTTGTAATGCAGTATGTGTTGTCAGTCCTTTAGGAGGGGGGAAAAGAATAAAAAAAAATGGTTTTGATGGTATAATTGTTAAAGATTATGAAATTAATTCATGGGTCAATACATTAAGTAAAATATTATGTGACTCAAATATTATAAAAAAAATTAAAAGAAACCTTAAAAAAAGCTACAATCCTATTTCATGGGAAAAGGTTTTTAAAACCTTCTTTTTAAAAAATTGGAACACAATAATTAACAAAAATGATTAAAAATATTTTATTTATAATTCCACACCCTGACGACGAAATAGTAGGTGCATCTAAAATCATAAGAAAATTCATCAAACAAAAAAAGAATATAATAATTTTTTTTTTAACCAACGGAATTATTTCAAAAAACTCAATGTGGATTTGGAAGAGAAAAAATTATGAACATTATTTATCAGTTAGATTAGATGAAATGAAATCGTCTATGAATCAGTTAGGTATAAATAAATACTTTTTTCAGAATATACCAAGTCGTACTTTAAAAGATAATATAAAAAATACTTACAAAAAAATTCAAAAAATAATTAACAATCAAAAAATTGATACAATCTTTTGTCCATCATATGAAGGTGGTCATCAAGATCACGATGTTGCTAACTTTATTTGTTCAAGGTTTAAAAATGTAAAATCAATTTTTGAGTTTGCAGAATATAATTTTTTCAATAAGAAAATAAATTCAAACTTATTTTTTAATAATACAAATAAAGAAACAATTCTTAAATTAAGCAAAAATGACAAAGAATTCAAAATTAAATGTCTAAAGATATATGATTCTGAAAAAAATAATCTAAACTATGTTAATATTTCTCAAGAAGTATTTAGAAAATTACCAAAACATAATTATAATGAACCACCTCATAACGGTACATTATTTTACAGAAGGTTCAGTTTTTTTTCCTGGCATCCACGAGTTGATAGTGACAGCCCTAATGATGTGTGTAAAAAAATAATTAGATCAAAATTGTACTGAATGAATTCTTTAAATCGAATGAAGTTTATTTTTTTTAGCCTAATAGGGATCTTTATATTTTTTTGGGTTTATGAATTTTTTGCAGGTCCAGATTCTTTAAGATTAATTACTGAGAATTCACATAGATTATATTTTTTAATTTTAGCGCATATACCAACACTATATTTTGATTCTTTAAGTTGGGCCATCCTTGTTGGGAAAAAAAAATTTTCTGTAAAGTGGGCCTTTTTAATTACTTGGATAGCTAATGCTGCAGGAAAGTTTTTTCCCACTGGAAATATTACAGGCGAATTTGTGAAGGGATATTTGGGTGTTAAGAAGGGATTATCAACATCTAATGCTTCAACTACAGTTTTTGCTGACCTTATTATTGCAACTTTTGCACTTTTTATAATTTCTTTTTTTAGCTTTCTGTTAATAGTGTTTAAAGATAGTAATTTTCTTTCTATTCAGAATAGCTTTTACTTTCACATTTCTTTAGCTATTTTTTTTGTAACGTGTATTTTTATTTTTATTTTTATTAGAAAGAGAGCATTAAAATACCTTCTTTATAAAATCTCTAAAACATTTAAAGTAAGTTTAAAAAAAAAAATCGTATTAACTTTATTAAAAATTGATTTTCAACTATTTAAATTAAGTCAAAATAAAATTAAACTTTTCCAATCATTTTTTTTTAGAATAATTGGCTGGTTATGCGGTGCATTTGAAATCTATGTATTTCTTTGGGTAATTGGAATTGAGGCTAGCCTTACCGATGTAGTTATTTTAGAATCTTTAACAAGTTTAATTAAAGCCTTTGCTTTTTTTATTCCTGGTGGATTGGGAGTTCAGGAGCTAGCTTTTGTTATGATTGGAAATTTTCTTGGATTCAACCCCTCTATTTCTTTTTCAATTGCCATTGGAAGAAGAATAAGAGAAATTCTTGTTGGACTTCCAGCTGTACTTGCTTGGTACTTGATTTTTTATAAAAAACTATAATTCTATTAATTCTGTATTTGAGTTGAAGTCTGAATATTTTTTGTAAATTTTTGAAATCTTACTTTTCATTGAATCTTTTGCAATAGTTAAAAAAAATGTATTTGGACTAGTTCTATTTCTTATAATAGGACAATTTATCTTGAGATCGTATGCAAGTATGAGATTGTTAATTTTTCTTAGTAAGTCGATATGACTTTCATTAAAAGACTGGAATTGAGTAAAAATTATAGTTTTCCCACTTTTTTTTAAAGATACAATTTCTTCAGGTATTACATACTTAATTAATCTCTTGTTCTTAATACTAGAATTTTTTTTAATACCATTATCAGGATCTAAAAAAACTACATCTTGATTTTTAAAAAAAAGAATAGAGGAAGAGTGCCATTTATCTCTTTTTTCATAAGAAAGTTTATAATTAAAAAAATTAATATGATTTTTTAAATGAGTATTCTTTGTAAATATTGAGATCTTTCTATCTTTTTTTTCTCTAAAGGTAAGTAATTCTTCGATTATTTGTTTATCTAAAGGAAATTTATTTTTTTTGAATAAATAGTTTCTCTTTTCACCATCATTTTTTTTTTGCTCAAATAACCCAAGTTCAGAAGGATCAACCAAATACCAGTTCAATCCAATGCTTTTGTGTAATTTCTTACTTAAAAATTTTAAAAAAATAAATTTATAGTAGTCGTGTATATCTCCAAGATATCTTTCCTGCATAGCAATATTGATTAAAAATTAATCATAAAAAAAATTATATAAAATAAATGTTTAAAATTTAAGCACTTATAAATTCTTTTTTAAAAAAAAACTCAATTAAATCAGCGGTATAACAAACTAAAACACATTTTGGCATGGTTCATGCATGTCATACTACAACTTAACAAAGGGAGTAAATATGAATATAAATAAAATACTGGATTTTATCAATCATAATGTTGTTAAAATCCCTATATATACTGCTTTTGCCTTAACGTTATTTCTTACATCTAATGTTATGGCAGGTGATGGGGGGGCAGCTGAAATACCTGCTGTTTCTTCAGAAGTAGCATATATATTAAACACTTTTTTATTTCTAGTATGCGGCTTTTTAGTCATGTTTATGGCAGCCGGTTTTTGTATGCTAGAAGCTGGAATGGTAAGAAGTAAAAATACAGCTGTGATATGCCTTAAAAACATAGGTTTATTTTCAATTGCAGGAATTATGTATTTTCTCGTTGGATATAATTTAATGTATGATGGCGTAGATGGAGGATATCTTGGCTCTTTTTCACTTTTTGATAGAAATTCCGATGTTGATTTAGAGACTGGATACGCCTCTGCATCTGATTGGTATTTCCAAATGGTTTTTGTTGCAACTACCGCTTCAATTGTTTCTGGAGCTTTAGCTGAAAGAATTTTAATTTGGCCATTCTTTTTATTTGTTGCATTACTTACTGGATTTATATATCCAATTGCTGGTTCTTGGCAATGGGGTGGTGGTTGGTTAAGTGAAATGGGTTTTTCAGATTTCGCTGGATCAACACTTGTTCATTCAGTTGGTGGATGGGCAGCATTAGCTGGAGCAATTCTCCTTGGTGCTAGGGATGGAAAATATTCTTCAGACGGTTCTGTTAATACTATTCCTGGTTGTTCATTACCCATGACCACTTTAGGTGTATTTATTTTGTGGCTTGGATGGTTTGGATTTAACGGGGGGTCCCAATTGGCACTCGGCTCTGGAGCAGATGCAACAGCAGTTGCAGATATTTTTGTGAACACTTCTTTGGCTGCGGCAGGTGGCGTCGTTGCATGCATGATGGTAAGTAAATTAACAAACAGTCATACTAATATTGAAGCATCATTAAATGGCGCTATTGCAGGTCTAGTTTCAATAACGGCAGAACCATTAACTCCTTCAATGGGACAAGCAATAATCATTGGTGGAATAGGGGGAATAATATGCATGTATGGAATGAAACTTTTAGACATATTGAAAATTGATGACGTAGTTGGAGCTATTCCAGCCCATTTATTTGCTGGTATCTGGGGTACTTTAATAGTTGCTTGGACAAATGCTGACGCGTCCTTTGGTGTTCAATTAATCGGTGTGGTTTCTTATGGAGTATTTACCCTTGTAACTTGCTTGATAGTTTGGACTATTATCAAGTCAACTTTAGGTATAAGAGCTTCAAAAGATGATGAAGAATACGGTCTTGATTTAAGTGAGTTAGGAGCTATTTCTTATCCCGATTTTACAGATA
>MDTE01145827.1_pt1 | contig 11579 bp, 11 predicted proteins | sample 811231 | NCBI WGS metagenome assembly MDTE01 (sample SAMN05326651, study PRJNA326480) | marine metagenome | isolation source: seawater | place: Indian Ocean: Red Sea | collected 2010
TCCGTGGTGGTGCGCTCCGCATTCGAGGTCATGAAGGCTTCCGAATGGGAGAAGGAAGATGCCATGGAGGAGGGCATCCCCATCATCAACAACCGGCCGCCCAAGGAGTTCGTGCATGAGAACGGCAAGCTCAAGGGCGTGGTGTTCGAATGCGTGAAGCCGGTGCAGGGGGAAGACGGACGTTTGCGCTACGAGCCCAGTGGCGAGCCCGACGTGTTCATGGAAGCCGACCACGTGCTCATGGCCATCGGTCAGGACAACCACTGCCCCTGGGTTGAGCGGGACATCGGCATCCAGTTCGACAAGTGGGATTGCCCCATTCTCGATGAAGAGACGCTGCAATCCACCCACCCGAAAGTGTTCTTCGGCGGCGATGCGGCACTGGGCCCTGAGAACATCATCTGGGCATCAGCGCATGCGCACCGCGCAGCTATTTCCATACACCTGCTCTGCCAGGACAAGGATCTGAAACACGACCGTCCGCCCGAGGGGGTCAATCTGATCAGCCAGAAGATGGGCGTGCACGAGTGGAGCTACGACAGCGAGCACGATCCCGCGAAGCGCTACCTGGTTCCTCATGCCGACAAGAAGCTGGCGCTTGCCGACATCAAGATGGAAGTAGAACTCGGGTTCGACCGCGCGCTGGGAGCCAGGGAAGCGCAGCGCTGTTTGAACTGCGACGTGCAGACGGTGTTCACCGACAATCTGTGCATCGAGTGTGATGCCTGCGTGGACATCTGTCCGATGGATTGCATCTCATTCACCGATAACGCGGAAGAGGAAGATCTGCGCCTGCAGCTGATGGCGCCGGCGATGAATACCGAACAGGATCTGTATGTGTCGGGCGAGCTGGAGACCGGCCGCGTGATGGTCAAAGACGAAGATGTCTGTGTGCACTGCGGCCTGTGTGCGGAGCGTTGCCCCACCAACGCCTGGGATATGCAAAAATCGGTGCTGCACATACCGCAATTGGGGTCATATGCTCAATGAGTGAGCAGGTGTCATACAACGATTTCGTGATCCGGTTTGCCAACGTCAACGGGTCGGGTTCGGCCAGTGCCAATGGCATGTTTGCAAAGGCGCTGTTCCGCATGGGAATACCTGTTGCCACTCGCAACATTTTCCCCAGCAACATCCAGGGATTGCCCACCTGGTTCGAGGTGCGCGTGAACGAGCGCGGCTACCTGGGTCGGCGCGAAGGCGTAGACATCATGGTAGCCATGAACGCGGAAACCTACGAAGAGGATGTGGCCAGCATCAACCCCGGTGGTTATCTGGTGTTCGACAACTCCAAGCCGCTCGCGGGGCATTTGAAGCGCGCCGACGTTACAGAAATCGGTATTCCGTTGGCATCCATGTTGCTGCCCGAGTTCGCAGATCCCAAGCAACGCGGTCTGTTCAAGAACATCGCCTATCTGGGTGCGTTGACAGCTTTGTTGAACATCGACTTCGAAGTCATTACCGGGATGGTGGCGACCCAGTACAAAGGCAAGGATGCGCTGATTGCGCCGAACATTCATGCGCTGGAGTTGGGCCGCAACTACGCTCAGGACTATCTGGCGTGTCCGTTGCCGCTGCAGGTTCGGCCCAGCGACGCCAATGGCGACAAGATCATGATAGACGGCAATGCGGCCGCCGCATTGGGCGCCTTGTATGGGGGTGCCACCCTGTGTGCGTGGTACCCCATTACGCCTTCTACGTCGGTGGCTGAAGCTTTCGAGAAGTACGCCAACCAGCTGCGCATAGACAAGGACACCGGGTGCCGCAAGTTTGCCGTGATCCAGGCGGAAGACGAGCTGTCGGCCATCGGCATAGTCATCGGTGGCGGCTGGAACGGAGCCCGCTCCTTCACTGCAACCAGCGGGCCGGGTGTGTCGCTGATGTCGGAGTTTCTCGGGCTCGCTTACTTTGCCGAGATCCCGGCGGTGCTGATGGACATTCAGCGTTCCGGACCGTCCACGGGCATGCCCACCCGCACCCAACAGGGCGATCTGCTCTCCGCGGGCTATGCATCTCACGGCGACACCAAACACGTGATGCTGTTTCCATCCACGCCCAAGGAGTGCTTCGAACAGGCAGCTCTGGCCCTGGATCTGGCAGACCGTCTGCAGACACCGGTGCTGCTGATGAGCGATCTGGAGCTCGGCATGAACGACGTACTCTCCGAGCCGCTGGAGTGGAACGACGAGCGCCGTTACGACCGGGGCAAAGTGCTCGATCGCGAAGATCTGGATGCGGTGGAGACGTTCGGACGCTATCTGGACGTGGACGGTGATGGCATCGGTTATCGCACCTATCCGGGGACACACCCGGAAAAAGGCGCTTTCTTTACCCGCGGCACCTCGCGCGACGAATACGCCCGCTACACGGAGTCGCCGGAAGTCTACGAGCAGAACATGGAGCGGCTGCTCAAGAAGTGGGCGACGGCCGCCACCCTGGTGCCGAAGGCGGAAATATCCGGAAACGGCTCGCGAGCCGGCATCATCTATTACGGCACCAGTGCCATGCCCATGACCGAGGCGCTGGATCTGCTGGCTGAGGAGGGCATCCAACTCGATCAGATGCGCCTGTTGGGATTCCCATTCGGTGCCGAGGTGTATGACTTCATCAATCGGCACGACACCCTGTTCGTGGTGGATCAGAACCGCGACGGCCAGATGCGCACGCTGCTGGTCAACGAAGGCGACCTGGCGCCGGCGAAGCTCGTGCCCGTGCTCTACTATGGCGGCCTGTCCATTTCAGCGGACACCATCGTGCGCCAGGTATCGGACTACTACACGCGGCAGAAGCTGCCGCGCCTCACGGAGGTCAAGTCATGACGTTTGTGGCCAAGCCTCGGGTACATCACCCGCGGCTGCCGGTAAACGAGATCGGGCTCACCCGTCGCCACTACGAAGGCGCGGTGTCCACGCTGTGCGCGGGTTGTGGCCATGACTCTGTGAGCGCCGCCGTGGTGCAAGCCTGTGCGGAGCTGTCGCTGCCGCCGCATAAATTCGCGAAGGTCTCCGGCATCGGCTGCTCGTCTAAGACGCCCAGCTACTTTCTGGACAAATCCCATGGCTTCAACTCGGTGCACGGGCGCATGCCGTCGGTGGCCACCGGAGCGAGCCTTGCCAATCGGGAGCTCTACTGCATCGGCGTGTCTGGCGATGGGGATACGGCGTCCATCGGTCTGGGCCAGTTTGCCCACATCGTGCGTCGCCGCATCAATATGCTCTACCTCATCGACAACAACGGCACCTACGGGCTGACCAAGGGGCAGTTCTCGGCCACCAACGACAAGGGGTCCACTAGCAAGAAAGGCGCGCCCAACCTCTACGAGCCCATCGACGTGGTGAGCATGGCGTTGCAGCTCGGCGCGAGCTTCGTGGCGCGCAGCTTTTCGGGCGACAAAAGCCAGCTGGTGCCGCTGATCAAGGCAGGGTTGCTGCATCACGGTTTTGCCTTCATCGACGTAATCTCTCCCTGTGTTGCGTTCAACAATCACGAAGGTTCCACCAAGAGCTACGACTACGTGCGTGCCCACAGCGAGACGGTTACGGTTACCGATTACGTGGGGCCTGCCCAGGAAATCACGGCCGATTACGAGCCGGGCACCACCGAAGATGTGCGCATGCCGGACGGTTCCGTGCTGCGTTTGCACAAACTTGACACCTCCTACGACCCGCGCGACCGGGTGGAGGCTCTGCATTATGTGCAGCAGCGCCACGCAGAAGGCGAGGTGGTCACCGGGCTCCTCTACGTGGATCCTGAGGCCGCCGATTGCCACGAAATCCTCGATACGGTGCAGCGCCCCCTCAACGCTTTGAATGAGGTTGATCTCTGTCCGGGTAGCGCAGCGCTCGATACGATCAACGCGTCACTGCGTTAGTGTCGTGTCTGTCAAATAAATGCAATTCCAGCATTGCGGCTATTTAGTCGAATTCCGATAATAGCGGCCCTCGCGGACCCGTGGGCATGCGCTCCCCGGTGTTTGCCAGGGTTCTTTGTGCGCATTTCTATGTTCCAGCTACCAGAGGATACAGCGTGGCATTAGACAGTCTCGATGACTATTTCCCGGATTGGAAAGAGCGAGAAGCCCTAGCGGAAGCGATGATTCCGCTCATCGGACGGCTCTATCGCCGTAATGTGGTGACCTACTGCTACGGTCGCGCGCTACACAACCAGAGCGTCATTCAGATCATGAAGACGCACCGCTACGTTCGTCAGGTGGCGCACAACGAGCTGTCTGAATTCGAAACCTATCCCATCATCGAGGCGCTGAGCGAGCTGGATCTCGGTCCTTCCCATGTCGATGTAGGCAAGTTGGCCAGCAAATACATGGAGGACTCCAACGGCAACGGGCTGACACCGCAGGCTTTTGTAGAGCGCGAGTGCGCTGGCGTGATCGGTCGTCACGTGCCGCCTTTGCAGCGGCCCCAGGACGTGGTGCTTTACGGTTTCGGTCGCATTGGCCGGCTGCTGGCTCGATTGCTCGTCGAGAAGACCGGCGGGGGCCAGCAGCTGGTGTTGCGCGCCGTGGTGGTCCGCAAAGGATCCGAGGAAGACCTGATCAAGCGCGCCAGCCTTCTGCGCCGGGATTCCATCCATGGCGGGTTCCAAGGCACCATCCGCGTGGATGCCGACAACAGCTGCATCATCGCCAACGGCAACGTGGTCAAGATCATCTACGCCAACGCGCCGGAAGAAGTGGACTACGAAGCCCACGGCATCCACGAAGCGCTGATCATTGACAACACCGGTGTGTGGCGCGACGAAGCAAGCCTCGGCCGTCATCTGCAGGCGAAAGGCGCTGCCCGGGTGATTCTCACAGCACCCGGCAAGGGGCAGATCAAAAACATCGTGTCTGGTGTGAACTCCTCGCTGGTCACCCCTAATGACACAATTCTGTCGGCGGCGTCCTGCACCACCAATGCCATCGTGCCGCCGCTGAAGGTCATGGACGATAAGTTCGACATCTTGCACGGCCACATGGAAACGGTGCACGCCTACACCAACGACCAGAATTTGATCGACAACTTCCACAAGAAGAATCGACGCGGCCGCGGCGCGCCTCTGAACATGGTGATTACCGAAACCGGTGCGTCTAGCGCGGTGGCCAAGTTGCTACCGGAGCTGGAAGGCAAGCTCACCGGTAACGCCATCCGCGTGCCTACGCCCAACGTCTCACTGGCCATTCTTAACCTGACCCTGGGTCGTTCCACTAGCGTTGAAGAGGTCAACGAGCACCTGCGCTACGTGGCGCTGCACTCGAATCTGCAGCGGCAGGTGGACTTCACCGAATCACCCGACATGGTGTCCTCCGACTTCGTCGGCAGCCGCCATGCGTGCATCATCGATGGCGGTGCCACCCTGGTACGGGACAACAACGTCGTCTTGTACGTTTGGTACGACAACGAGTTCGGCTACGCCTGTCAGGTGGTCCGGGTAGTGCAGAAGTGGGCGGGTATCAAGTATCCCCTCATCCCGGAAGACGTCGAAAAACAAGGCTTCTAGGGCGCCCAGCGCCGCATATGGCGGCATGGGCGTGCTGCTGGGTGGGCAGCGACTTGGTTGCTTCCAGCAGCCCGCGGCGTTCCAGGCCGGTCAGCTCACCATCTGCACCGAGTCATCCTGAGTCCTATAGGCCCGGGCGCGCGAGTTCCGCGCGCTGGCGAATACTTCTAGGGATTGGAAGGTGAGGTGGGCCTCAACTGAAGCTGAAACGCCTCGCCCTGGCGGGGCTCCACGTCGATCTGAAAGATGTCGGGTTGCGGCCGGCTGTAGGTTAGTCGGTTGAATCCTCCAACCGAATCGGCGGCTACAAAGCTGACCCGTTGCTCGCCCAACTCATCGAGGCGCATGGTCTGCCCGGGTGGGTCCAGCGGCACCAGCCCAGGCCGCCATTGGCGCACTCGGAAGACCAGGGAGTCACTGCTGTCTTCGATTAGGATGAGCTCCACAATGTTGGTCTTGCCGTTTCCGCCCATGCGCATGAGGCAGGCGATGGTTCCGCTGGCCGGCTGGTTCCAGTTCTCTTCGAGAGTTAGCCCGCCGCCCATGGGACCCGACCAGGATCCGCTCATCCATGCGAGATCCGAGACCGAACCCTGGACAGCATCGGCCGCAACCATCCCCGGCAACAGGCAAAGGTAAAACCCCAGGGCTCCAGCCCATCGCTGCCCGAACGGTTTGGTGTTCATTGTTCACTCCTTTGGTGTGGCGCTCCATGATAGCCGAGCCTGCGTGCGCGTAGGCGGTCGCTATCGCTGCGGCGAGCCGCTAAGCGGGCCCTGAGCTGACTGCTGTCAGTGTGCGTGCAAGTGTCCGTCGATCCATCGACTCGACGGGCAGGCTGACCAGATAGGTTATCCGTTGGTGTAGGTTCTCGAAGGCGCTCAGGAAGGCTGCCTCGCGGGACTGCTCGTTCCCATCCACGGCGGCGGGATCTGGGATGCCCCAGTGAACGCTCAGTGGGTGGGCGGGCCAGATTGGGCAGGTTTCTGCGCCGGCCGCATCGCATACCGTGATCACGAGATCCATGGCGGGCGCGCCTGGCGCGGCGTATTCGGACCAGCTCTTGCTGCGCAAGTCATTCGTGGCGTACCCCTTGCGCCCGAGTAGTGCGACGGCCATGGGATGCACGCGACCAGTCGGTTGCGATCCCGCGCTGTAAGCGCCGAAACGGCCCCCGCCCAGGCGTTCCAATAGCTGTTCCGCCAGGATGCTTCGCGCCGAATTGCCCCTGCACAAGAAGAGTACGTTGTAAATCCTGTCAGTCACGCGTGCGCTCAAGTAGGTGCGTCAACCGGCCAGCCAACCGGTGATGATCGCCCGAAGCTCCTCGATGTCGCTGTACACATGGTCGCTCCCAGCCACCTCCACGGTGGTGGCCTGCGGGCAATCCCCTATGCACTCAACGACGTCGGAATAAGCAGCGGTGCGATCCGCCGTCTGCTGGATGAACAGGGTGGGCGTGGTGGATGCGAACTCGCGCAGCGTGTCCCTCAAGCCGTCGGAATAAGCCACCAACGGCAGCCCGATGAAGACTGCCCGCTCGGGCGCGAGACCGTGGCCTTTGTGTGCCACCAGTGAAATCATGGTGCCCAGGGACTTCCCGACAAGGAGATCCACGGAGTGGGTATCTATCTGAGCGGCTTCGAATTTCACGTCGGGCTGTTGATCGCTATCCCAGTGTCGGTAGCGGGCGACCGTGCAGGTGTCGTTGGCGTCGCCAATGGCTTCAAGCAGCGTCGTCATCCAGGCTTGGGTGGCCGGGTCTTGCCCCGGCAGGCCGAGCATCTTCATGGGAGTTCCCAATTAGGGTGGACATGTACTGACGATAGTCTGCATTGAGGGACACCCAGACGGCAACGGTGGCCGCTCCCGCGCCGCAGAGATACAACATGAGCGGGGCGTTGCGGTTCATGAGGTCCAGCGCGATGCCGCCGAACGCGTAGCCCAGCGGCATACTTGCGCCCGTAATCAACGTGCCGACGCTGGAGACGCGCCCGACAATGGCGCGGGGCACCGTACCCTGGATGACGGACATGAACATTACGTTCACCGGGGCCATGGCGATGCCGGCGATGAATGACACCACTACGGCCATTTGCCCGTTCGGCGTGGTTCCCAGCGTCGCCAGAGTACATCCCTGCGCCACCATGCAGCCGGTGAACCATCGAAATCGCCCGGGACCGTCGGAATGCACCCGGGTGAATAGCGCAAGCCCCGTCATAGATCCCAGTCCCAGCGCCCCAAAGATGTAACCCAGCCAATCCGGCGGCTGATTGTGGAACTGTGTGACCAGGATGGGAAAGGTCACCATAGCGGGGGCGTACATGAAATTGGACGCGGTGAACAGCAGCAGCAAGTTGCGCAGTCCCTTGTGGGCCGCGATGTAGCTGAGTCCTTCTTTGGTGTCCGCCCAATAGCCTGTCGCTTCGGTTGCGCGCGGCTCAGGCGGCGGTAGCTTGAGGAACAGCTCGGAGAAGGCGGATACCAGGAAGGTCACGCCGTTGAGAATAAAAAGCAGGGGACCGCCCAGCACGCGAAACAGTAGTCCCGCCACACCCGATCCCACCACGTTGGTAACGGAGTTCACCACGCCGAACAGGGAGTTGGCGTCGTCCAGCCGGCTCTTGGGGGCGATGTCGGGGATGGCGGCCATGATGGCGGGCATGAAGAAGGCCATGGCGGTACTGGAAACCATCAAGGCACACACCAACCAGATGAGGGCGACCTGGTCACTACTGTCGAGCACGTAAAACGGCAGCACCAAGGAAAGCAGGGCAAGACCGGCCGCGGTGTCTGCGCCCACCAGCAAGGTGCGCCGCGGCAGCCGGTCGGCCAGCACGCCGCCGATGGGAGTGAACAACAGCAGGGGCAGGGAAGTGCCCAACATCACCAATCCTACGTAGGTGGCGCTGCCGGTGGTCTCAAGCACCCAAAGCGACAGTGCCAGGCTGGCAATGGCTGAGCCGATACGACTCACCGTCTGGCCCTGCAAGAGCAGAACCAGGTTCAGGCTGAATAGCTTCTGCACCGCGCCTGGCCGAGGTTAGGGCTTTAGCTCGAAGTAGTTGTTGAACGGGTCGCCGTCGAAGTCGAGCAGACGCACCTGCTTGAAACCGGCGTCGTAGCCCAGACGTTCGCAAACGTTCGGAGGAAAGCCCAGAGTACCGAGGCCTGCGCCGCCTGGCTGCGAGAGCGCGGACGACATGCAGAACAGCACTGAGAAGCCATACATCATGGACGCCACCGGAATCTCCAGGTTCTCTTGGTAGGTGTCGTTGGCGCGAATGTCCTTGATGAGCCAGGACCCTTCGGGCTTCAGCGCGCGATGCACGGCGTTCATGGTGCCTACCGGGTCGGTCATGTCGTGCATGCAATCAAAAGTGGTCACCAGGTCGTAGGTGTTGGGTTGATCCAGCGACTCACCATAGCCCACCTCGAAACGCACGTTGGGCAGATGCTTATAGCGTTCTTTGGCTTCCCGGATCATGTTCTCGGCCGGGTCGAGGCCGACGAATTGGGATGCTGGGAATGCTTTTGCTAGCTCGGTGAGCGCTGTGCCGGAGCCGCAACCCACATCCAGAACCGCGCCTCCCTCCGAGAGCCTGTCCGCCACACCGTCCAGGAGTGGGATGATCTTGCGCGCCAGCTGCAGGTGAAACGGTCGGTTGGTGCGGCATAGAAAATGCGAGGCGCTGTCGCCGTGGTCGCCCCAGCTCACGCCGACGCCGGTTCGAAAGGCATCAATGGTTCGCTCCACGATCTCGTGCGAGGGGGGTTTGAAGAAGTAGCCCTGCAGATAGGCGGGGCTTTCCGTGTCTAGCAGCGCCTCGGCTGCCACGTCCGACAGTCGGAATTGCTCATCGCCCAGGTGGTCGATAATGCCGGCGGCACCCTGCCCACGCAGCCACTCGGACAACCAGCGCTCATGCAGACCGGTGCTGGCGGCGAGGCCCGCGGCATCTATGCTGTCCTGGCCCGCTATGGCCTGATACAGCCCCAGCTCATCGCCGATGTGCACCATGAGCGACACCATCTCGCCGGTCTTGTAGCCCATCAGGCGCTGCGCGTACTCCTGCATTCGATCGCGATAGTCGTCGCTCATGTGTCCTGTCTCTTGTTTTTATTGTCGTGAATGCCGAAGTCGCCTAGCCCGTTGCTTGCAGCCAGATGCATCCCGGACAGCCGCCGGCATCCAGATTCCGCTGGGCCTCGGTTTTGTCTTCGGGAAACTGATATTGGGGTGTTTCCCATCGCTGCGCGCGGTCGTCGGAGGCTGTTTTGCCGCGCTGAGGTCGCATCGCCGTTTTCTTCCACGCGTCTTCCTCGGACCAGCGGTATTTCAGTGTGCGGATCTTTCCCGGAATCTGAATCCCGTCCAGTGCAGACAGCGTGTCGATCATGATCCTGCGCTGCAGGGCTTTGTCGCCGGGTTTGCCTGCCGTATGTCCTAGTGGAAAGTCGAGAAAGGCTGCCCGCGGCGGACGCACCGCGGCCGTGATGGAATAGGCGCTCGACAAACAGATCGTGGGAATGCCGTGGGATTCCAGCGCCCGGGCGATCAGTCCAACGGACTGATGGCACACGGGTCAGACAGGCACCAGAATGGCCACGTCCACTTCGTCGGCAATGAGTCGGTGGACCAGCTCCGGCGCCATGATGTCGCGCACTTTGCGTGACGAGTAGATGCCGCCCATGAAGGTGTAGGCCGTAGGCGCCAGCTCACCGATTCGCGTGGCCCGGGCCAGGTCGCGCAGCGTATCCAGGGGGAACACCACGTTTGGATCCGCGCGGGCATCGGTAAGGTCGTAGGCGAAGTGGGTAACCCGCAGCTCGCTGGTGGGCGTAGCGGTGGGAATCGCTCGCACGCTGATGTCGTCGCGGTAGTGAAAGGCCACTTGCCCCTTGCGATAGATGCCGCCTGAGGCGATGAGACCCACACGGGCCTGAGCCAGGGGTTTGGCTACAGGTGTGAACGGGGGATCGTCCTCGTTTTCTACCCAGCGGTACGGCGGGTATCCGAGCGCGTCGTACTGCTGCCGGGTGCGCTCGATGTAGTCTACGGGCTCGTCGTGCATGGGTTTCACCTTACCCGCGATGATACGAACTTGCCGCGGTGATGTATGCTCCCGATTTCGGCATCGAAGTGGGCAAAAAGGGGGCACGATGAGCGACGACATCATGTTGTACCAAGAGCAGGACCATGTGGGGGTGATCACGCTGAACCGCCCCCAGGCCATGAACTCGTTGAACTACGACCTGTACATGCAGTTGGAAGACTGCGTGCGGCAGAGCACGGCTCGGGCTCTGGTGCTCACCAGCAACGGACGCGCGTTCTGCGCCGGCGACGACGTGAAGCAGATTCTCGGCAGCACCAAACCAGCGCCGGCGGAACAGGAGATCCGGCGCGAGGCAGCCGGTGGTTTGACCCCTCTGGCGGATGCGTTGCTCTATACCGACATCCCCATCATCGCGGCCGTCAACGGTCCGGCGGTGGGGTGGGGCATGGAGCTGGCCCTCATGGCCGATATTCGGGTGGCCTCCGAGAACGCCAAGTTCGGCGAGCTGTTTGTGGTGCGCGGGCTGTGCTGCGACGCGCCGGGCCTCGGTCGCCTGGCCCAGTTGGTGGGCCGGGAGCGGGCTGCAGAGCTGCTGTTTACCGGCGAGATCATCTCGGCCGAAGAAGCGCTTACCATGCGCTTGGTCTCCCGGGTGGTGCCTCACGAGGACCTGATCGACACAGCCATGGAGTTGGCGGACAAGATTGCGGGCAATCCGCCCTTGGCGGTGCAAGCCATCAAAGCCGGCTTGCGCCGCACCCTGGACCCGGACTGGCGCGACACAGGCAGCTGGGCCATGGAGCAGATCAGCGCTCTGCGTAAAACTGAAGATTCGAAGGAAGGCGTGGCCGCTTTCTTGGAAAAGCGTCAGCCCGTGTACGTCGGGCGCTAGAGGAGTACGAGAGATGGTGGCAGAGGCAAAACCGGTTGGCGAACGTCGGTTTCGGGAGTCTTACGGCCGGTACCTGGAAGATTTCGAGGTGGGAGACACCTACGAGCACCGCCCGGGCAGGACCATCACAGAGA
>MDTE01005619.1_pt1 | contig 11578 bp, 12 predicted proteins | sample 811231 | NCBI WGS metagenome assembly MDTE01 (sample SAMN05326651, study PRJNA326480) | marine metagenome | isolation source: seawater | place: Indian Ocean: Red Sea | collected 2010
GCAGCGCCACTCGGACCGCTGGGAACGCGGCTGGCCCGCCGAAGAAGCGGCCACCGGCATCGTTGGTTTTGCTGACGGCTCCCGCCTCGTCCTGGAAGGCGAAACGCCCGCGGGCCTGCGCACGGAGAATCATCAGCACACTGTGACAGGAACAGATGGCCTGCTGGTCGTACAGCACGGGTACTGGCTCCGAACAAAACAAAAGGCCGATGGAAACAACTCACCAACGCCGACTTCGGATGAGGCCACCGGACTACGAATCCATCGCAACGATGGGTTGGTTGAAACGTTCGCCTTTGAAGGCCACCGGGAACCTTCGCTCGCGCTCCGCGATGCGCGTCGACGTGAAATTCACCTCTTTGCCCGGTGGACCAGTGGCGAAATTCCCGGGCATCACCAGGACGCCCACCTCTGCATCCAAACCCAGGAAATCATGATGGCCATCTATGAATCGGCCCGAACCCACAGCCTTGTGGAACTCCCCCTAAAAACCCAGGCTTCTCCCCTCATCGAAATGATTGCGAGCGGAGATCTTCCCGTTTTGTCCCCAGGTCAGTACGACACTCGACACCGCTAGCTCGCTGAACGACACGTGAGCTGAGATTGCTGTCAGCCCAGTCTGCAAGGTACGGTGCATACAACATCGATCCCCCGAGGAAACGACATGGTGCGTTGGGGCATTGTCGGCTTTGGTGATATCGCGGCTAAAGCGGTGGCTCCGGCCATCCAGGCCCACAAGTCCAGTTCGCTCGAGGCTATCTGTCGCCGTGACAAAGCTTCGCTCGACCGTTATGCACGGGACTTTAACGTGCCCAGTACCTACACCGACTACACCGAAATGTTGGACGCCGGGGGACTCGACGCGGTTTATGTCGCGACGCCCGTCAATCTCCACGCGCCGCAGGCCCAGGAGGCACTCGACCGCGGCCTGCATGTGCTCGTAGAAAAGCCAATGGCGCTCGACGCGACGGAAGCTGCGAACTTGGTCGCCACTGCGGACCATAAAAACCTAACTCTGGGTATCGCCTTCTACCATCGTTTCTACCCGATCAATCTTCGCGTTCGAGAAATCGTTGAGTCCGGAGACATCGGCGACCTGATCGCGCTGCATGGCAACGCCTCAGGCCCATTTACCATGACGCCGGACGATCCCAAGATATGGCGTGTGGATCGTACGCAGAGTGGGGGTGGACCACTAATGGACCTCGGATCCCACCGGCTGGACATCTTCTATAGCTTGGCCGGCCCAGCCACGCGCGTGGGAGCGTTCAGCGACCAGCGCGTAATTCCAGGCAACGTTGAAGATACCGCAAGCCTGATCATCCAATACGCCTCCGGTGTTCAGGCCACGCTGTCGTCGCTATGGTCGATTGATCCGGCGCGGGGTGATTACGAAGTGTGGTGCACGAAAGGCCACATCAACGTTCCGTTTGCTCGTGGAACGGAGTTCACAGTGAATCGACCGGATCGCTCCGAGCACATAACCCTTCCAGCTGATGATCTCCACGATCTTCCATTGATCGATGATTTTGTGTGCGCTGTTGAAGGCTCCGGCTCCCATGTTTTGGATGGGGTAGGGGGTCTTCAAGTACAGCGTGTTATTGATGCCGCATACGCCTCTGCCGCAAGCGGTGAGATCATTACCCTTCGCACTTAGTCCTCAGCCGTTCGAGTCCTTTGGCCTAACCTTTTAGGCGCGCGAGCAAACGCAAAAAATCCAGAGGCCAGGTCCTCGGCAGCTGGACGGTCAGCCACGATCCGATCGAGATACTTAATCGGCACCGTCAGCCATGCAGCAACAAACTCAGCGATCCGATTACGTGTCCGGTTACGCCCAAAACCGCCAAGAACCCCCTTCAGATATCCCCGAAGCACCCAACTCAAGGCCGAGCTAGGCCCAACACAGACTCCCACCTCTACATCGTCATAATCGCGAAGAAGCTCGGCGACCCCACTGGAGGTATAGCGCTGATAGTCGTTAGGCGAAGCATGGAATCCCTGAAGAAATGGAAGCTCGATATAGACGAGACCGTCCGCCATAGACGTTCGAGCCATTTCCCGAACAGCCCGGCCAGGTTGGCGCACGTGCTCAAGCACCGCCGTTGACAGCACACCGGCGAACACCTCAGACGCAAACGGCAAGCGTGCCGCGTCGGCAATACAGTGGACGCCTGGATGAGGTTCAACGTCAATGTTCACCACCACCTCACGTACAAAACAATCCACCGTGTTAGCAGGAAACGCCCGCCCCCCGCCACCAACGTTCAGGATCGGAGTCCCTTTCTGACGAACGATCGGGGAAAGCGCAGCACCAAACCTCCGAAGATTGCGATGCGAGGCATGGTTGTACGTAGGGCTTGGAATCCGATACAGCCTGCGGACGACCGCCCTAACCGTGCCTTTGATTGCCGTTGTCATGCCACCGGATCCGAGGCCTCGAGCACGCCTATTGCAGGAATGAGATCTCCAAGACCTTCGATGATCGCAGCCGGAGCCTCACCTGCAGGACGAACGTCCGCGGACTTCAACCAAATCGCACGCATACCGAGCCGCTGTGGGCTACGAACATCGATGTCCCAGTCGTCACCCACCATTACCAACTCTTGAAATGGTAGTTCCAGGCGTTCCGCCGCTGCTCGATACATCGCAGGATGCGGTTTGAGCCAGCCCGATTCCGTGCTGATAACCAATACATCGAGCCTCTGAATAAGCTCCAGAACTCCTAGTCGTTTGATCAACAAGTCATCGCCGTACAAAAGATTCGTGATCATCGCCGTTCTGACGCCAGCTTCCCGAAGCAGCTGTAACACGTTGGCAGCCTGAGGAACCGCCTGCATCGCATCAAAATGAGGCTTGAAGTAAGCAGGCAGCAGCACATCAATTACCTCCGACGGGGCTTCCCAATCTAGACCATCGAAGACTTCCTGAAAGATCCGGTGAGCGTCTGGCGTCGCGCATTCGCCCTGATAGGCTTCAATCAAAGCCTCCTGCATGGCCTCCCCAAGCGTCTCAGCAAGCTGCTCATCAGTAAGTTCGGTGCTCAAGAACGGCCGAACAAGCGAAGCAACAGCAGTGGCACCAATATGATTACTTGGTGATCCCACCAGCGACTCCTGGGTAACAAGAGTCTGGCCGAGATCAAACACAACACCACGAATCGGCATGACTTATGAGTGTACGCCTATAGCACGAGCTTGCCTTATTGTGCCTAGATAACCACATCGGTGGGATACTGCTATGGAGATCACCGACGGCTGACACTAACGAGACAGCCTTTCACAGACAAGGATCTGGGAGCACCGTGACGGACGCACCACCGCCTGAGCGTGAAGGCCCTATAGAGAAAGACCCTGACCAGACCCGGTTCTGTGACCAGTGTGAAGCATGGGTGGTTTCAACAGCAGAGGTATGCCAGCACTGCGGACACACCCTTGATAACAATGCCCCGACGGAGCCCCAGACAAACGAGTCACAGCGTGGCGCTCCATCAGAAGACGCATCCCCCCTCTCTCGGGAATGGCCAGACCGAACCGATCCGCCAGCCGATCCGCCAGCCGATCCACCAGCCCCACCGGTCGCCGGGCCGCTGGGTATCGAAGATTCAGGTCTCATCTATCGTCGGATCGGGGCGTATGTTCTTGACTCTGTCCTTGTGTCCGTCGCCGCATTGTTGGTACTTGGCGCCACAAATTCGCTGGGGAGCACGGACGACCCGGCCGCCGTCGATCCGATGCTTGCCGTGTGGGCCCTAGCCCTCGAAGTGCTCTATCGGTGGGCCATGCAAGCCACGTTCGGGTTTACAGTCGGAAAACTGGCGATGGGGCTTCGACTCGTCGGCCCTGACGGTAAGCCCGCAAATGCCATCCAAATCCTAATCCGGGAGTTGGCTCTCATCGGCATGCTTGGTGTGGCCCAGTTAGTCGGAAACTTGATTGTGCCGGCGCTGGTCCAAATCGGTCTCATTTACACGGTCATTCGACGGCCAGACCGACGAAGCCTGCACGACCTGACTGTTCAGACACGCGTTGTCCGTGTAGCTAGCCCAGACCGTCAGGACGAAACCGTTTAGCCCGGAGGATCCTTAAGGCCGCTGCCTGTTGCAGCAACAACCACCACGTCAGCAGCACCGATCGATCCTGAGTGACGGAGGAGTCGGACTGCAGCAAAGGCAACAGCAGTCGTGAACTCAAGATCGAGACCTTCGAGCCGGGCTACATCCACCCGTGCCGCCTGCGCTTCATCGTCCGTCACACTCAGTACTGACCCCCCCGATGTTCGAACAGCGTTCAACACCTCCGACCCGCGGGCCGGCCGGCCAACCGCAACCCCACCCGCCCGGGTAGGGATCGATGTAACTGGCAGCGGCCTGCTCTCCTGCGCTTCAAAGGCAGCGGCCAATGGTGCGCACGCACGCGCCTGCACCGCATGTAACTTCGGAAGTCGCACGTCAAATCCGGCTGCTTCAAGTTCCCGGTATGCCTTCCATACCCCGAGTAATAAGCCCCCGTTGCCCACCGGGAATATCACATGGCGCGGCGGATCAGCGCGCATCTCACTGGCCATCTCAAAACCAAACGTCTTCGTGCCTTCCACGAATGCGGGGTGGCGAGCATGCGAAGCGTAAGCCACGCCCCCCATATCAGCAGCGACACGAGCAGCGGTGGCAACATCTTCCCGTGACCCGGGCACAGCCACCACCTCAGCCCCGTATCCAGCTATCTGCGAGCGCTTGGCCAAAGGAGCAGACTCCGGCACAAAAATTTGTGCGTGTATGCCCGCACGGGCCGCGTAAGCCGCCATAGCGGCTCCAGCATTTCCGGAAGAGTCTTCAACGATAGCGCTGGCGCCGTCGGCAACCAACGTGGCGATTACTGCAGCAGCCCCCCTGTCTTTGAACGATCCGGTCGGGGCCATGTACTCCAACTTGGCCAGAACACGTTGCAGGCCCTGTTCTGAACCCCAGCGAGTCAACGGAACGATCGGGGTGTCACCTTCCCCAAGACTTACGTCCTCAACACGCTCAGCCACGTTAAGCACCGGCCGGTACTTCCAGATACCGGTCCGCGTCGAATCCCTGAGCGCAGGCCATCCTGCCTTCGAGGAGGGCAACTGTCGCAATTCAAGCGTTGCAACACGATCCATCTAGTTCACCCCAAGGCGCACGAGATCTGCATCGGACAGACCAAAAAAGTGAGCCACCTCGTGGATGACGGTATTACGAATTTCAACTCGCAACTGTTCCGTTTCACCAAAAGCATCCTGTAAGGGACCCTGGTAAATCGTAATCTTGTCGGGCAACACCATGTTGTAATCCGAGGTTCGTTCGGTCAGAGGCACCCCTGTATACAGGCCGAACAGTGTGTAGCCTTCCTGGACATCCGCCTTCCGCAAGTCATCGTCCGAAGGCCATGCTTCAACCACAACATCAACATTCATGAGTTGCGCTCGGAGGACCTCGGGAATCGAAGCTATCGCTTCGTGGACCACAGCCTCAAACGTTGCACGATCCATGCGTACGCAGCTCACTAGAAATAGAAGGGGTTCGTTTTCAACCCCTAGTGATAGCATGCTTGACCGTTTCTCAGGAAGCCTCGCCTCCGCATGGATGATGTTCGCGAGCATTCACTAGACAATGGGCTCACCGTTGTCACGCGAGAGCTCCACGCCACTCCCATTGCTACTTTTTTCGTCTGGTACCGGGTAGGTGCACGCAACGAGCCAGCAGGTCTCAGCGGTGCCTCTCACTGGGTTGAACACATGATGTTTAAGCGAACCGAACGCCTCGCCCCTGGGGATGTCGGGCGAATGATCGAAGGGGTCGGTGGAACATTTAACGCGTTCACGTACGAAGATGCGACCGCCTACCACGCAACGCTACCAACGGATCATCTTGAACTGGCTCTCGAGATCGAATCGGATCGGATGGTCAACGCCGTGTTTGCTCCAGATGACGTGGAGTCTGAGCGAAGCGTCATCATTTCAGAGCGTGAAGGGAACGAGGCCTCCCCGGTGTTTCTTTTGATGGAGGCTGTCGAAGCCGCGGCGTTCACAACACATCCGTACGGTCACGGTGTAATCGGGAGCAAGGCAGATCTTCGGTCAATGTCTCGCGATGACCTGTATGGCCATTACCAACGCTATTACGGACCAAACAATGCCGTCGTTGTTGCAGTTGGGGATTTCAACACCGAGCATCTCCATGAACAGGTGGCCCAACACTTCGGCCAACTCAAACCGGTCATCCTGCCCGCACCGCTTGACACACATGAACCGGTGCAAGAAGCCGGCCGACGGGTCGAAGTTCGCCACCCGGGCCCATTTCCAATATTGATGATGTGTCATCACATACCAGAACGCGATCACCCGGACCACGCGGCCCTACTTGTGCTGAACTCGCTCCTGTCCGGACCGCCAAGCGGACCTTTCGGCGGAGGCAGTGTTCTTAAAACATCTCGTCTGTACCAACGTTTTGTTGCGTCCGGCCTCGCCGCCTCCGCCGGCGCCGACGCAGGATCAAATATCGACCCAACCCTCCATCGAATTCTCGTGGTTCTCAAGCCGGACGGATCGCCGGAGACCATCGAAGCCACAGTTGAAGATGAAATACAGAAGCTTCACGATGACCCCCCGCAACCAGAAGAATTGACGCGTGTCATCCGGCAAACTCGGGCCAAGCGCGCCATCATGCTTGAAAGCGTCACCGCCCAAGCGGTACAGCTGGGCATGCTTGAAATGGTCGGCCGTTGGCAACTTGCAAACACGTTGACTGAAGAGTTGGCCGCGGTTACACCAGCGCAGGTACAACACGTCGCCCGGACCTATTTCCAACCAGCATCGCGAGTGACCGGATGGTTTTTTCCAGACGACAACACTGGTGCCACGTAGATGGCCACCCGTTCCCAGCACAGACTCAACGAGTCAACGATTTCCCGCTCCGAGTTAGCGAATGGGGCTACGCTCCTCGTCTATCCAAATCCAAGTTCGCCATCGGTTGCTATTTCTGGCTATCACGCCGCCGGTTCCATACTTGAGACACGTGACACCGCAGGACTCGCAAGCCTGACAGCTGATGCGCTTAACCGAGGAACACCCTCCAGGTCATTTCTCGAATTTAGCGAAGCTCTTGATGATGTAGGGGCTTCACTCGGCTTCCACGCTGACACAGAACATGCCGCCTTCGGTGGACGAGCGCTCGCAGAAGACCTTGAACTCCTCCTAACACTCGCCACCGACAATCTTGCTAACGCAACATTTCCAGATGTCGAGGTTACCCATCTACGTGACCAGACCCTGGCAGGGATCGCCTACGCCGAGGACAATCCCGCAGCCATGGCCAACCGTCGGTTTCGTGAACTCCTTTACTCTGACGAGAATCCAAATGGGTGGCCGGCCGAGGGCCATCAACAGACAGTCAGCCGCCTGGAACCCCACAATCTCCGTGACTTCCATGCCCGCACGTATTCCCCCTCAAATCTTGTTATCGCCGTAGTCGGTGCTGTGGAACCCGCGCGGGTCTTCGATCTGGCCACAGCCACGATCGGGACATGGCCCTCCTCGCCATACCCCCGCTGGTTCAGGTCGGAAGAATGGCGCCAGGCACTTACCTCAGCCGAGGCTTCCGCGCCCACGTCGGAATCGTTGTGTCGGCGCGAACATGTCCCCATGCCTGGCAAAACTCAGACTGAGTTTGTCCTTGGTTGGCTGGGGTTTCGACGTTCTGATCCTGAGTATTACGCGGCCGTTGTCGCGAATTACATTCTCGGCCAGATGGGACTTGGCGGTCGCATTGGCACCAATGTCCGAGACACTCAAGGTCTCGCGTATCACGCCACCAGTTCACTGGACGCCAGCCTGACCACCCAACCATGGACGCTCCGCGCTGGAATAAATCCAGCCAACCTTGATCGAGCAATCGAGGCCAGCCTCGATGAGGCACTACGCCTCGCCGAGACACCCCCCGAGTCTGAGGAGCTCAATCTCACAAAGCAGGCACTTATCGGCTCCCTGCCCCTTCGCCTTGAACGGAATGAGGGAATTGCCAGTGTGCTGCTCACCATGGAACGCTACAGCTTGGGGCTCAATTATCTGGACGAATATCCAGATCGAATCCGTCACGTTTCAGCCGCCGCTGTTTCTGGAGCCACAGCAAGAATCATGTCCGATCCTGGCTACACCTTGGTTACCGCAGGGCCTGAGTTCGAGGATCCTTCTGGCTAAGCCAAGAACGCGTCAAGCACTGGCCGACCGCTAGTACGAAGAAACGCGGGGCGGCCCAGGGTCCGCTGCCAGCACCGTGGCATCAAAGCTACGTTTCATCAGGTCCAGCTTGATTCCTTGGTGGGCAGGGCTGTCCCAGAGACTTTCGTGCTCGAAAGGATCAGCCTCCATGTCGTAAAGCTCACCGATGTCATGGCCATGGTAAACATTGAGTTTCCATCGGGAATCCCGATACATGGTGGCAAACGTGTGGTCCGGCTTGTCGATAGCATCAAGGTACTCACAGCGAACGAACTCGCGATGTCTATCGGGTGAGACTTGGCCTTCCAAAATGCCACGTAGAGAGCGACCCTGCATGCCAGATGGAACAGGAAGATCAGCCAGTTCCAGCAGAGTTGGCGCAATATCCGTTAATTCGACTAGGGCATTGCTACAAAGATCAGCTTGAACCCGGCCTGGCAAGCGCCAAGCGAGCGGAACGCGCGAAAGGCCGTCGAAGAAACGACAGCCTTTCTGCAATAAACCGTAATCACCAGCGGATTCGCCATGGTCACTCGTGAAAATGACCACAGTGTCGTCCGCCTGACCAGACTCCTCCAGGGCCTGAAGCAGCCGTCCAAATTGCTCGTCAACCTGCTCAATCATGGCGTAATACGCCGCTTGCAGTCGTTTGCCATCGAAGGTCTCCGGCCGCAGGGCCTCGCTCTGAAAGTCGATCCCAGAACTCGTCAGCCGCGCCTGGTGCGCCAAGTCCGAGTCCTGAAAGTGCGGGCCGGGGAGTGTCTCGGGATCGTAGCGCCGGTAGTACTCCCACGGCGGGTTGTAGGGCGGGTGTGGGTCATACACGTTCACACTCAAAAACCACGGTTGATCAGCGGGACGATCCTGAGTAATGAAATCAATCGATGCCTCGGTCGCCCATGTCGTCTGATGAAGTTCGGGTGGTGTGTTGTCATTCGTCGGCGAAGGCTCCATAAAGGACCCCATGGTTGCGATCCAGCTTTCATAGTCGCGCTCAGGAGGATGGTTGCGTGGATCACTTGCGCGCAGCAGGACGGTCTCCGGGTTTCCGCCTTGCGCCGCAACCCACGCCGCATAGTCGTGTTGCGCAAGCGGCCAGTCATGACGCGGCGAGTGGCTGTACTTAAAGTATCGATACCCATCATTCACTCGGGGTTCTCTAGCTCCGGCCGCACCAGCCAAATGAAGCTTTCCGACCAAGCCGCCATCGTAGCCTGCGTCAGCCAGCAAACGAGTGACGAGATTCGCGGTGACTTCGGGGTGTACCCAGCCGTTACCGTTGCTGGGATTGTGGACGCGACTCGGATACATCCCCGTCAGAAAACTCGCACGACTGGGCGTGCAAATGGGGCTTTGACAATACGCCTGGGTGAACGCTGTGCCTTCTTTTACAAACGCATCAATGTTGGGCGTATGAATATATGGATTGCCGAGCGCGGCGATCGTATCGAACCGTTGCTGGTCGGTGCAGTACCAAAGAATGTTGGGGCGTTGCTGGGCCATCGAGTCATTCTGCGTCGAGTAAAGATGAAGTGATGGAACCCTACCGCACAGCCCCGTCCTATGCTCAGCAGCAAGGTGTACCGTACGGCCGTCGCACCATCCTCGGGGCTACGATGGACTCCCGATCCAGGGTGGTTTTGCTCGCTAGATTCAGCGGCCAGTTTCCGCGTCGCGCTCGCGAACCTCGCGAAGCACCTGGTCCGTCATTTGCTCAAGATCAAAGGCCGGGTGCCATCCCCAATCATCGTGGGACGCTGAAACATCCATAGCGCTTGGCCAACTATCAACAATCGGCGCGCGAACCGGATCAGGAACAAACTCAAATTTCACGTCGGGGATACGGCTAACCACCGCGTCTGCCATGGCCTGCACCGACGGTGTTCCCGCCGCAATGTTGTACACCCGATGGCGCAACATCGAACCATCCGCGTCATGAAGACCAACCAGCGCGTGAACCACATCATCCACCCACACCACGGGAAGTTGGGTCGTGGGGTACACATCAAAGCGATAGGCGCCGCACTGCACAGCTCGGGCGTACAACTCACAAACAAACGCGCTCGCGGCGCCGCCAACAGGGGCGTCAGGTGCAACCATCGCGCCTAGCCGCACACCCCGAAAATCCAGTCCATGCCGCAGGTGGTAATACACGCCCAGCCGTTCACCAGCCACCTTGGTCGCTCCATACAAGCCTGAGGGCCATTGCGGCGTGTGTTCATTGACCGGTTCCGGCACACCCGCCCCGTAGGTCGCAATCGTGCTGGTGAAAACAACGCGGTTGACGCCCGCAGCCACAGCGGCCTCGAGAACGTTGCGCGTACCTTCAAGGTTAACTCGCCACGTGCGCTCCGGATCTTGTTCAGCACCACCCGAGAGGATGGCAGCCAGATGAAAAATCGAATCAGGCCGAGCCTCGGCGACTGTGGCCATCACCAGATCTCGATCGTCCACCCCACCGGCGCACACGTCAGCCTTCGAAAATTCAGGCGTCGGATAGAGAGGTTCGCTATTTACATCCAGCACGACAACCTTGTCTCCTCGACGGATCAATGATGCGGCCAGTCGGGACCCAATATTTCCGGCGCCACCTGTGATCAAGACCTTCATTCGTCTCACTCACCTTTCCATCAAAACAACGATCGCGTATCCCGGCGTACGTCGCAACTTCACAACCCTCAATGTTGACATCAGGTGGGCTATTCGATCAGGAGCTTGATAATCGCTCGCGCCCACCTCGGCAAAAAACATGACAAAGTTCATGCTCATTCGTGTCTGACGTGCTAGATTGCCGCGGTGGCCAAGTTTAGTCTTCCGTCTGCCGAGGTCAGTGAGGCACCTGTTCGAACAAGATCTTCGATGCTCGATTGGTCAATTTCAACAAGCCTTTATGACACAGGGTCCACTTCGGCAAATTTGTAATGGCGGATTCTCAATGACATCCCCTAGAGCTGGTGGATGTCCGCTGCGCGCAAGCCACGAAGGCGGCGCCTAGGAACAGCCGATGAATATTTATGTTGGCAATTTGCCATTCAGTACAACTGAAGAAGAACTTCGGGAGAAGGCCTCCCAGTATGGCGAAATTTCGTCATGCACCGTCATAACAGATCGTGAGACCGGAAGGTCCCGCGGTTTCGGGTTCCTAGAAATGCCCAACGACGATGAGGCCAAGGCGCTCATCGAAGGCTTGAACGGCCAGGACATGGGCGGTCGCACGCTTACAGTGAACGAAGCACGCCCGCGCACGGAACGACGTGGCGGTGGTGGCGGTGGCTACGGCGGCGGTGGCGGTGGCTACGGCGGCGGTGGCGGTGGCTACGGCGGCGGTGGCGGTGGCTAC
>MDTE01059747.1_pt1 | contig 11577 bp, 11 predicted proteins | sample 811231 | NCBI WGS metagenome assembly MDTE01 (sample SAMN05326651, study PRJNA326480) | marine metagenome | isolation source: seawater | place: Indian Ocean: Red Sea | collected 2010
ATTTTTTTCATGGGATAAATATACTTTATAAGATTTAAATAATAATATAAATGTCATATACATATTATAAAATAATAAATGTGCCTTTGTGGTGAAATAGGTAGACACAAAGGACTTAAAATCCTTGCCCGTAAGGGAGTGCCAGTTCGAGTCTGGCCGAGGGCACCATTATTATGGACTTGAAAAAAATACATTTTGCAATTGACAAAACTAATAAGGCTATCCTGTCAAAAAAAATTCTGTTAAAGAAGTATAAAAGTCATTCCCCGCAAAAATCTGATGTAATAGTAGTTATTGGTGGAGATGGTTTTATGCTGCAAAGTTTAAAAAAATATCAAAAATATAATAAACCATTTTATGGAATGAATAGAGGTAGTTTTGGTTTTTTAATGAATAAATACAAAACTAAAAATGTAATAAAAATTATTAAAAGATCAAAACCAGTAGTAATTTCAGCTTTGGAAATGATAGTTATAACAAAGAGTAACTATAAAAAAAAAGTTATATCAATAAATGAAGTTTCTTTACTTAGACAAAGTAAACAAACTGCATCATTGAAAATAATGAATGGTAAAAATATAGTTATTAGAAAACTAATAAGTGATGGGGTATTGATATCGACTCCGGCGGGGAGCACAGCATACAATCTTTCAGTAAATGGACCTATATTATCTTTAAACTCAAAAAAATTAGCAATCACTCCAATTAGTCCATTTAGACCAAGAAGATGGAAGGGAAGAGTGGTATCATTTTCTTCTAACATTAAAATTCACAACCTAAATATAAAAAAAAGACCTATTAGCGTAGTAGCTGATAATGTTGAAGTTAGAAATATTAAGACTGTTAATGTTAAAGTTAATTCATCCATTAAATTTAAACTTCTTTACGATAAAAATAATAATTTAAGCCAAAAGATTAGATTAGAAAGATTGAAGAAGAGATAATCGACTACAATTATCTAAATTTTTTAATTATAGATAATTGTTTTTTTACCCAATATTTTTCTCTGAAATAGTTAATGCTAGACAAATCTTTATTTTTGATTAAAAAATTAACTACTTTATCATTTTTTACTAAGTATCCAAATTTGTTAATTATTTTTTTTATCAAAATATAATCTTCATGATAATCAAGAGTAAGTCTAATATTTTTTTTTCTAAATATTTTTTTTACAGCAATAGTCTTCTTTTTTAATTTTGCCATTTTTACCAATGGATCAATAATTTCAACATTGTTATATCCACGTCTCTCAGTGAATTTTTTAAGTTTTGCAAGACCCTTTCTACTTATAATGTAGAAAAAATTTCCTGTTATTATATCTTTTGGACAGGTTAATATCTCATGCTTAATCTTTTTTTGTATTTCTTTTTTATAAATATTATAATCAAATAATGGATCATCACCTTCAACAATGCATGCATATTTAATATTGTATTTTTTAAAGCATTGATGCCATCTTTTAATTTTACTTAAATTATTGCCACGAAAAATAATAATTTTATATTTTCTTTTCACATAAGAACATAAAAAATCATCACTTTTTTTTTGAGTAGTAGCTAGGATTATTGGTAGATTAATTTTTTTTGCTCTTTTAATTATTATGTCAATCACTCTTAATTTTTTATGAATTTTTTTAATTATTTTAGAAGATAATCTACTTGAATCAGTTCTTGCTGTTAATATGAATGCTTTATCCATTAATTTTATTTAGTTTTTTTAAATTAGATGTTTTCAAGCAGACCACTATCAAATGGTATGGTAACCCCATTAAAAGATTTTATTTTATTTTTAACAACAAATTCTACAAATAGACCTATTTCATTTGGTTCAGGTATATTTTTTCCAGGCATTGTTTTTTTAAATTCTTCTAAAGTCATATTATCTTTTTTTAGAAGATTTACTAATCTTTCAGTTTTTATAGGACCTGGAGCAATATTTATAAAACTTATATTTGAATCTTTGTAAACTTTGCTCAAAGATTTAAATAAGGAAACAAAACCAGATCTTAAAGAACTTGACATAATTAACTCAGTTCCAGGTTGTCTAATTATGAAAGATGATATTAAGAACACATATCCATTTTCTTTTACTTTAATTTCTTTTATTAGATTAAAAAAAGATAAAAAGAGCCTATTAAAATTTTCTAGCCAAATTTTATCATCTATTTCATCTACTTTTAAATCTGGAGGTCCGCCTGTATTTAATACTAGAATATCCGTCTCATTATGTTTTTTTGCAAAATTCTTCACACTTTGTATTGAAGTAGTATCGATATCTTTGCGGCCTACAGCTATTACTGAACTACAATTTTTTTTCAAATTATCAGCTATAGCTTTTCCAATACCTTTTGTTCCACCCAAGACAATTGCTTTCATTCATACACCCATTTTGGAATAGGTAATTTTTTCTTAACACCACTTCCCATCGAAGATTCTATCTTTTTCCATAATTTAATTTTCATTTTAAGTTCATTAATTTTTATTGCATGTGAGTTATCAGGATAATATCTTTTATCATTATTTTTGATATAGAAAAAGATTGGATCGGCACCAAGCAAAATTGCAGGAATTATGACCTCATCCTCCTTATTATGTAAAGTAAAAGATACTTTTCTATTTTTAATTGTTTTTTTAATACTTTTTATGGCAAGTAAATTAGATTTATTTATTTCTGTTGATAAGGTTGTATGTATAAAATTAATATTTTTATATTGTTTTGAAGCCTTTTTTATATCTTTAATCGATGCAACACCTGTAGAAAGGTAGACTTTTTTTTTCGTTTTCAGGGCAGATTCAATTAAATTTTTATTGTAAAATTCATAACTGAGTATTTTCCAAAAATCTATTTTAATATTTGAAAAATTTTTGACAACAGCTGGGTCAGTGATAGCTAAACCGAAACTAATTCTTTTTTTTTTTAGATGTTTGGAAACTTTTTTATAAAAATTTTCACTTAATTTTCTTCTGTGAGGTTTTTTATGATCATAGTAGCTTGAAGATAGAATTTGAAGAGTAATTCCATTTACTCCACATGAAATAGCCTTGTTGATCATTTTAAAACACTTATTAGGATCACCTAAGTGATTTACTCCAACTTCAGCAATATATTTTGTCATAAATAATAGTTAATTTATCAGATTAATAATAATTGTATTTTTTTAAATCTACACCAGTAATTCTAGCCATTTCATGATTTGAGTTGGAATAAATTTCAAAAATTTTCTTTTTTAATTCAAGCTCATTTCTTAATGGTTTTTGCATTTTACGTTTTATAGCCGGTTTAAAAATTTGATAAATAAATTTTAGCAATTTACTTTTTCTAAAATTTTTTTGATAAAAATTATATTTCTTCATGACAACATGCAACTTGCTTAAAGCATAATAAAAATAACTAATATTCGGTCTTTTTACGATGTATTGTTTGGTATCATCTTTAATTATATGATTAATATTTACTTTTGTACTTAATTCTTCTTTTAAAATATCAATTTTTATATTTAAAAAGTTTTCTAAATCTTTTTTATAATTATCAGGATCATGCATTAACTTTTCAAGGGGTAATAAAAGAATCTCACAATTAAATATTTTTTTTACCGATTTAACTAAACTCGCTAGTTCAAAAAAATAGTAAAAAGATTTGTCATTATTATCGCAAATCTTTTCTATTAAACTCTCAAACGATATATCACTAAAATGATTAAAAAAATTGTAATGACTTCTTATTAAATCAAACTGGTTCCTGATAGTGATAATAAATTTTATTTTTATTTGAATTTGCTTTTGGGTTACAATTTCATCAATTATTTCTTTAAATAAATATAAATTAGATAAACCATTTAAGTGAATGCCTCCTAACATTCCTCCATCAGATAATATAAACGTTTTTTCTTTTTTTGAAAAACTATCAATTAAATAATTTTTATATTTTTCTCTAAGATAATAATGAGGAAGAAGTTTATCTTTTTTAAAAGGATTTTTTTCTGGAAAATAATTTTTTTTAAATAATTTATAAAAAACAGTATCATATTGCATGATGCCAAGAGAGTCGCAAAGTACTTTTGATAGTAAGTTACAATCAATTTTTCTAAGTATTTTATCTTGTAAAAATGTAGTCCCAGATTTGCTAAAACCAGGGTGAACAATCAAATTTATCATAAATATAAATATATAATTTGTGTTGTATCATATTACTGGTGCCCCCACACGGACTCGAACCGCGAACCTACTGATTACAAATCAGTTGCTCTACCAATTGAGCTATGAGGGCGCATGGAAATAAATAGGTTATTTATAATAATTCTTCAAGAAAATAAACATTAATGAAGAAATTAGAGAAAAGTTCACTCGGTATATATGTACTTTTCTTAAAAATAATAATAGATAATTATATTGTTTTTAATATGTGTGGAATAGCTGGGATAATTAATTTAACAAAAAAAACAAAACCAATTGAGATATCAGATATATCTATTATGAAAGATAGTATCTCAAGTAGAGGTCCTGATGCAGAATCAGTATGGAGATCTAAAGATAAAGATATTATTTTAGTATCTCAAAGACTTGCGACACAAGACAACCGACCAATTGCTAATCAACCATGTTTTAGTAGTGATAAGAGTGTTTTAGCAATACTTAATGGAGAAATTTTTAATCATGAAGTATTGAAAGAACAACTCATAGAAGAAGGATATAAATTTTTAACTAAAAATGACACTGAAGTTTTAGCAAATGCCTATCATTTTTGGGGAAATAAATTTTTAGATAAAATTGATGGTCAGTTTGCATTTGCGGTTTTTGATAAAAAAAAACGAAAAGTCATAATTGCTCGTGATCAACATGGAATTTGTCCATTATATTATTATACCGATGGTAAAAAATTTTATTTTTCATCAACGCCTGAATCTATTCATTTACAATTAAAATTGCGGATAATAGTTAATAAGAGAGCAGTAAAAGATTTTATGGTAGCTGGTAGCATTTATGGCGGTGATACATTTTTTCAATATATTAAATATTTAGATGCAGGATCTTTTTTAGAAATCTACAATGAAAAAAAATTCAATAATCCAAGAAGTTTTACAAATATAAAAGAAAAAATTAAGGTAGATAAAATTATATCGAAAGATCAATATGTTGATAAAGTATTACAAGCTTTAGAAGAAAATGTTGAAATTACGAGCAGAGGTGACAAAGAAATTGGTCTTCATTTCTCAGGTGGACTAGACTCAACTTTACTACTAGCTTTGTATAAAAATGTCCTACCACAAAAAAAATTAAAAACTTTTACAGCGAGCTTTGTAGACATCGAGGATAACCTTTTAGTAGGACATCATGATCTAGCTAAAAAAATTGCTGACCATTATGGATATGAGAATAGAACAATCCGTATAAGTTCTGAAGAAATGCTAAAATCAATAGGAAAATATTCCCTACCAAGCGATAGCATTATAGATACTGCTATTAGATTGATTTCAGAAGATGCAAAAAAGAAAAATGTCGAAGTTGCTCTTTCTGGTGAAGGAGCAGACGAATTATTTTTAGGATATGATCACCAACTGGCAATGGTAGGGAACTTTAATAAAAATTTTAACTTTTTATTGAAAAAATTTAAATTCAGAAATCATCATGCAAATAAAACAGATTTATCAAGAGCTAAAATTGAAGATTTATTTTTAGGAGGAGGAGCTGATATTGATTTCAATGAAAATATAAAAAACATATTTTCTGAGAATATGATTAAATTTCAATCATATAAAGATCACATTAAAGATATTATTAAAAGTTTAAATTTAAGAAAAGATAAAGATATTGATAAAATTCTTTTTTTGATTGATTACAAATTAAAGCTACCTCAACTTCATTTAAGAAGATGTGAGGGTCCATCAATGAGCGCTGGGGTAGAAACTCGATTTCCTTTTTTACAAAAAAATTTAATAAATTTAGTATTAAATATACCTATTGAATTTAAAATAGGTAATGATTTATCTGATAAGCATCTACTAAGAGAAGTTGCAAAGAAAGTTATTCCTGAAAAATTCTTAATTCCAAAAACACCCTTTGGATTACCCGCATCAAAAAATCAATATTTTAGTAATTCGGGATTGGTATTTAGAAAAGCTGCCTTTAGACAGATTTTTTTTAAAAATTATTTATCTATGAAGGAGGAAATTTTAGATAGCAAGTTTATAAAATTAGGTTTTTTTAAAGAAGAATATATAAAAAAAAGTATCAAAGTTCAGTCAGGTTACGAAACTTGCTTTTTTGATAAATCCCTTTGGAAAATATGGAATCTTTGTCGATGGTATGAAAGATTTAAATTTGTTAATTAATTTTTCTTATTGTTGAAAGAACTAAGTTATTTCTTTCTACAACAAACACATCGGATCCAGCAAATTTGTCAAAACAATTAGTTATTTGATTAGTACTATCATTCATTACAGTTCTATTAGTCATAATTATGTATTCTGCCTCAGAATCATTAACAAATTTGAAATTTAATAGATTTTTATTCTGAAAGTATTTCTTTGTAATTTCAGGGCTTACCCCACATGTAGCAACCAATATTGTCTCATTTTTTTTAAATACAGAATTTTTTATAAGTTCTTTAATAGAGGATCCCCAATAATCATTCTCAAACTTTTTATATTTATATTTGTTTTCCCCAGTCAGAATATTTAGATAAGTATACTGATATGGTGTTAAAGTAAAAAAATTAAATAGAAAGTAAAAAATTAGAAGCGAAAAAAAAAGTAGAGAGATTTTTGATTTTAGTGTATTAAAGTTTTCTATTAAATAATAAAAAGTTAAAGCTGGAATTATACAAAAAAAAGGTATTGTCCATAAAAATAATCTTATCCCATCATAAATTGCGTACGGAACCAGAAAAAATATTATATTAGGAAATGTTAAGATTAGTACTATTGCAAATATTTTATAATTAAAATAATTAAATCTTTCTTTAAAAAATTTTTTTGCAGAAATTATCAAAAATAAAAAAAATAAATAGCTCACTAATATATATTCTGGAGTCTTAAAAAATAAATTTATTAATAGGTAAGTTTTTGGTACTTCACTAGATGTAAAATAGTTTCCATCTAACATATTATATGGCCATCCAGTCCAGTAGCTTGGAGATAGAGTGTCCATTAGGAAAGTAAATGGTAAAGTGAGTATATTGGGATGGGCATCTATCCAAAATAAAACTAATACAAAATAAAAAATCAAAAAACTCTTTATCAAATCAAGATAAAATTTTTTCATATTAAAATTTTTACAAATAAATTTTTTTAAGAAAAATATTTCTACTAAGATTACTATTGTAAATGCCAACAAAGATCCTAAAAAGACTAGTTGTATTCCAGTAGCCAAAGCGGCTAGCAAAGATATAGATATAATGTAATTATTAGCTTTTTTTTTTATATTTTGCTTTTTTAAATATTTTAAAACCAAATAAATTATCCATACATGGCAAAATGCAAGAATAGTGTCACTACCATTAAAAGCCATATGTCCAAAAAAAACTGGGAAGAAAAATAGTATTAAAAAAACTATTTTACCTACTTGTTTATTAAACAATATCTCATTAATTTTACTAAAGCCTACTATTGCAGATAGAGAAAAAATTAAATTTATAATATGGCCTATTTCAAATTGATATTTAGAAGGAAATATTGTGGTCAAAAGGTATTGTAAAGACCAATATATTGAAGAATAGTTTTCTCTATAAATAAAATCTTTATCTATTTGACCAAATGAAAACAAATAATCTAAAGTTATTTTTCCTTGGATAAAATGAGTGCCTTCATCCCAAGATCTACCTATGATTAATGCACAATAGAGAGAAAATAAAAATAAAATAAAAAGTAAAATTTTCTGTTTTATTCTATTCATTCATTTAGAAAAAAAAGTTAGTTTTTCTCAATTTCCTCAAACTCTTCTTTGAGTTTTATATATAAATTATATAAAAGTATTTTATCTTCATCATTTAAAATTTTATCTTTGTCGAGTCCTTTTTTGATCTCTGATCGTATTTTATCTTTAACGTGATCTATATTCTCTTTTTTATTCAGCAATATAAGTTTGTTTATAGTTTCAAATTTTTCTGCAAAAATTAAGTTATAGGTCATATTTATTATTATGATTATGGAGACCATTATTGCTATTAATTTAATGAAAAAACTCTTTAAACTAGCTTTATTATCGTTATTCATAAGACTAATATTAATTTACAGTATATTAAGTTAAAGTAAAATTAATTCTTTAAAATTTATTATGATATTTAAAAACTTGTTGAGAATATTAAGAAGTTATAGATTTTCCTTAATAAAGATAATTTATTACGAATTGTTATATTTAGTTAAAGGTTATAGAGGTAATAAATTCACATTTTCAAAGAATAATATAATGAGTGACAATATCCCTTGCCCATATTATTTTTTACATGAAATAAATAAGGAAATAAAAAACAGAGATTTTAATATATTTCTCGATTTGGGTAGTGGCTCAGGCAGAGTGATAGATTTTTTTAGTAAGTTTTTTATAAAAAAAAATTTTATAGGAATAGAATACTTTAAAGATCAATTTTTACATTCAAAAAAAATTTTTGAAGCAAATCGAAAAGTAAATATAATTCAAGCTGATTTTACAGAAATTGATTTTTTACAATATAAAGCTGATTGCTATTTTTTTAATCACCCAATAAAAGATGATAAAATTTTTATTAAAACTATAGAAAAAATAATAAATTCTGGATTTATGAAAAAAGATCTTTTGTTAATATTTGTTAATTGTAATAATATTATTGTTAAATCTTTTAAAAATATTCAATGTATAAAAAAATTCTATATAAATGATAGTACTGGCTATTCAATATATTGTGTTAGTAGATAAATTAAATGAAATTAAAAACTAGAAAAATAAATCACTGTTTACTTTGTAAAAACAAAGATATTAAAAAAATATTTTCCTTAGGAAATTTATTTGTAAGTAATTTTGTTAATAAAAGTAATATTAAGAAGGGAATAAAAGCACCACTTAATTTGTTATATTGTAAAAAATGCACTTTAATTCAATTATCTCATATAGCTCCACAAGAAATAATGTATAGAAGATTTTATTGGTATAGATCAGGAGTTACTAAAATTATGCGTCTTGGGTTAAAAGATATTTATAAGGATAGTTTAAAATATGTAAAACTTAAAAAAAATGATGTAATCCTTGATATAGGAGCTAATGATGGAACATTACTTAACTATTATAAAAAGAAGAATTTAAAAACAATAGGCTGCGAGCCAGCAAAAAATTTACAAAAATCACTTAAACGTAATTGTCATTTTTCAATTAACAGTTTTTGGAATAAAAATGATCTATATAAACTTCTTTTAAAAGAAAAATTAAAAAAACCCAAAATCATAACAGCTATTGGAATGTTTTATGATTTGGAAGAACCAAACAAATTTATTAGAGATGCTGCCGACTCATTAAATAGTGATGGTATTTTTATAGCTCAATTGATGTGTTTAAAATCGATGGTCGAAAAAAATGATTTAGGAAATATTTGTCACGAACATATAGAGTTTTATTCACTTAAATCGCTTAAATTTTTATTCGAAAAAAACGGTTTAGAAATTTTTAAAATGGAGGAAAACGATATTAATGGAGGCAGTTATCGTATATATTGCAGAAAATTTAAAAGAGGGAGTATTAAATTAAAAAGTGAGAATGTTTTAAATTTAATGAATAAATTTATAAAAAGAGTCAAAGCAAATAGAAATATGACAACTAGATTCATTAATAAAAAGATAAAACAAGGTAAAAAAGTATTTTTATATGGAGCTTCCACCAAAGGTAACACGGTATTGCAATATTATGGTTTAGATTATAAAAAAATTCCTTTTGGCGCAGAAAGAAGTCCTGAAAAATGGAATAAATATACAATTGGAACAGGTATAAAGATAATTAAAGAAGAAAGAGCAAGGAAACTAAACCCTGATTATTTTTTCGTTACACCCTGGGGATTTATAAAAGAGTTTATTAAAAGAGAAAAGAGATGGCTTAAGAATGGAGGCTCTTTTATTGTTCCATTTCCAAAATTTAAATTAATAAGAAGCAAATGAAAAAAAAGAAAAAAGTTTTAATATTAGGTGTCACAGGTCAAGACGGATCGTTGATAGCAAGGCTATTACTTGAAAAGAAATATGTTGTTCACGGTCTTATAAGAAAATCTGCAACTGGAAATTTAAGTAATATCAAAGACTTGTTTGAAAAAAGAGACTTTCATACACATCCAGGCGATCTATTAGATTTGTTTTCCATTGAAAAATTAATTAAAAAAATTAAACCAGACGAAATATATAATTTCGCAGATCAGGATCATGTTAGATGGAGTTTTGAAATACCTTCTTATTCCTATGATGTTACAGCAAGCTCTGTAGTCAAACTTTTGAATATAATCAAAGAAATCTCTCCTAAATCAAAATTTTTTCAACCATTCTCTTCTAATATATTTGGAAATAGTAAAAAAAGAAAACAAAATGAAAAAGAAACTTTTTCCCCACTAAGCATTTATGCACTTGGAAAAGTGTCAGCATATTATGCCTGTCAAATGTATAGAGAAGTTTATAATTTGAAAATATATGGTGCAATTTTTTATAATCATGAATCAGAAATAAGACCTGAAGAATATGTTACCAGAAAGATAACAAGATCCGTTGCCAAAATATATTATGGTAAACAAAAAAAATTATATTTGGGAGATATAAATTCAAAAATTGACTGGGGTTATGCCAAGGATTATGTAAAAGCAGCTCACAAAATCATGCAACTTTCAAAACCAGATGTTTTTGTGATTGGATCTGGAAAAAGTTATAGCGTAGAGCATTTTGTAAAAAAATGTTTTGAATATGTTGGTCTTAATTATAAAAAATATCTAAAAGTAAATAAAAATTTATTAAGACCTTCTAAAAATACCACGCTAACAGCTGACACTTCGAAGGCAAAAAGAACTTTTAAATTTAAAATTGAAACTGATTTGGATAAATTAATATCTATTATGATGGAAAATGATTTAAAAAAAGAAATTGAGTTAAAATAATGTCTGAAAAAACTTCAATTATATTGTGTGTTTATAATGAAGCTAAATACATAGAAAATACAATTATAGAACTAGAAAAAACTATTTCCAATTTAGAAATTGTTATTATCGATGATTTTTCTTCGGATGGCTCAATAGAAATTATTAAGAAGCTAAACAAAAGCAATAAACATAAAACAATCTTTAGAAAAAAAAGTCGAAGTTTAGGTTCAGCGTTTGTAAGAGGTGTAGTTGAAACTACAGGAGATTATATAGGATGGGTAGATGTTAACATGACCGAGGTGATAAAAAAATTTCCTAATATGGTAGAAGTTTTGCGTGAGGGTAATGATATTGTAATTCTTTCTAGATATATAGAAGGAGGAGGTGACAAAAGAATACTTCTAAGAAAATTAGGAAGCAAATATTTTAATTGGTTATGTAAATTAATTCTAAGAACCCCAGTTAATGATTATACAGGTTCCATTTTTTTAATGAAGAGAAAAG
>MDTE01179647.1_pt1 | contig 11577 bp, 10 predicted proteins | sample 811231 | NCBI WGS metagenome assembly MDTE01 (sample SAMN05326651, study PRJNA326480) | marine metagenome | isolation source: seawater | place: Indian Ocean: Red Sea | collected 2010
ACGAAGTTCGTGGTTAACACTTGTAACCGAATGGTGGTGGAATCGGAGCGCAACGACGGGATTGCCGTTGTGTTCCGGGGCAGATGTTTGGAACCCTGCCCACCGGAACACCGATCGAGTATTCTGCTGTTTCCAGTTCGTTTCCACAGTGGGGCTCCGACGTGTCACAAAAAATTTGCCTGATTGGTTTCGGAACGGTCGGTCGCGGCCTGGTGGAGATCTTGCGGGACAAGCGAGACCTGTTGGCAGAACAGTTCGAGTATCAGCCGACGGTGGTTGCCGTGTCGGATGTGTTTCACGGCACTTGCCATGATCCCGCTGGCCTGGATCTCGATCGTGTTCTGGATCTGGTTTCTCGCAAGGGCGCCGAACCGGGCGCACTGACCGGATATTCGGACACCGTGTGCGAATGGGACAGTCTCGAGACGATCCGCCAATGTGGTGCCGATGCGATGGTGGAAGTCACCCTGACAAACATCGAAACGGGTGAGCCGGCGTTGTCGCATTGCCAGGCGGCGCTCGAGGCGGGGGCCCACGTGGTGACGACCAACAAGGGGCCCGTGGCGCTGGCCTGGCGGGACCTGTCGCGACTGGCGAGGTCGCGGGACCTTCAGTTTCGATTTGAAGGGACCGTGATGAGCGGCACACCAGTGCTTTCGACGGCGACCGAAGCGTTGGCGGGGTGCGATTTTGGCCGGATCCGTGGCATTCTCAACGGAACGACGAATTACATACTCTCGGAAATGGAACAGGGGCGGCCCTACGAAGAGGCCTTGTCGACGGCCCAGGAGCTGGGTTACGCCGAGGCGGATCCCACCGCGGACGTCGAGGGGTATGACGTTGTCGCCAAGGTGGTGATCCTGGCCAATGTGGTGATGGGAGCGGACTTGGACGTAGCCGATGTGGTTCGAGAGGGGATCACCGGGCTGGATGCGGATTCCGTGTCGTCGGCTCCCGGCCGGGGCGGGCGTTGGAAACTGATCGGCCAGGTGGAACGGGTGGGCGAGGAGGTGGTCGCAAGTGTCACGCCGGTGGAATTGCCACTGGAAGATCCGCTCGCGTCGGTGGGGGGCGTGACCAATGCCGTGACATTGGAAAGTGACCTGGTCGGTCCGGTGACCATCGTGGGGGCTGGTGCCGGGAAGGAAGCCACCGGGATGGCATTGCTGAGTGACCTGGTGGCAATCCAGCGAGCTGGTTAGGCACCGGTTCCAGGCAGTGCGAGGCTCAGTCGCCCGTGTAGAGGCCGCCGTTGACTCCCAGGCTCTGGCCGGTCAGGTAGCCGGCCCCTGGCGAGGCCAGGAACAACACGGTGGCTGCGACGTCCTCGGGGGTTCCGGGCCGGCCCAGCGGAATCCGTTCGAGGTACTTTTGGAGCACCTCGTCGGGGATCGACCGGGTCATGTCGGTGTCTATGAATCCCGGGCAGACCGCATTGACCGTGATTCGGCGCGGTGCGAGTTCCAGGGCCAGGCTCTTGGTCAAGCCCAGGATGCCGGCCTTGCTGGCGGCGTAATTGGCGACCCCGAAATTCCCCGTTTGGGCGACCATCGAGGAAATGTTGATGATCCGTCCGCCGTCGGTGATCAGCGGTAGGACTCCGCGGCAGTTGAAGAATGTTCCGTCGAGATTGACTGCGATGACAGCTCGCCACTCCTCGTCGGTCATCTTGGCCAGTGTGTGGTCACGATTGATGCCGGCATTGTTGACCAAGACGTCAACATGGCCGAAATGTTTTTGCACCGTGTCGTAGAACTCGGTGACGTCGTCGGTCTGTGACACGTCGGCTGTGACTGGGGCGACCCGTTCGGGAGGGAGACCCGCCTCTTCTCTCCAGTTGGCGACCGCCTGGCGATGCGATTCTGCGTCGTGGGTGGGGCACCCGGCCACGACGGTGGCGCCGGCTTTGGCGAATGCCAGGGCTGTCGCGGCACCGATGCCCTGCGAGGCACCGGTGACCACGACGACGCGATCCGAGAATTCTCCGACGGCTTCAGGCATTACATTTTCTCCACGACCCAGATGTTGCGGAATCGCACGGGGTTGCCGTGGTTTTGTAGCCGCAGGCGTCCCGGGAGATGATTCCGGTTGGGAAGTGTTTTTGAGGAGGCGGGAGTGGGAGGGACGATGTAGCGGTCGTGGATCAGGACACCATTGTGACGGACGCTCAGTACGGCGGGTCGTGATTGTACACCGTTGTCGTCGACCCGAGCCGCGGTGTGGACTATGTCGTAGGTCTGCCAGGTGAGTGGTGGCAGGCACATGTTGACTGTCGGCATCACGAGCTCATGGATGCCGCCACATCGTCCGACGTGGGAAAGTCGTTCGTACTTCCGGTTCTCGGTCGTCCATCCAAACGAATCGACCACCTGGATCTCCCAGAGTTCTTGCAGGTAGACACCGCTGTTTCCCCGTTGCATTCCCCGGGCGGTTGGCATGAACGGTGTTCGAAATTCGAGGTGCATTCGGTAGTTCTGGAAAAGTCGCTTGCTGCGAGTCCCCTCGGCCAGCAGGTTGCCATCGACAACCTTTCCGTCAATCCATTGGTCGGTTGTCGTGCCATCAAAGAGAACTGTCGCCGAGGGAGGTGGTTTGGCACCGAGAGTCGGCGAGGTGCGGAGTGTTCGGCGACCGGTGACGGTGCTGCTCTTGGCCTGGTTGAGAAACATCATCGCGTGTCCGGTGAGTTGGCCGTCACGGATCGTGATCTTCACGTTCTGGTTGGCGAACATCAGTCGTTCTCCGTGGACACCGTTGAGTGTCGTTGTGTCACCGTTGCGTTTTCCCTTGAGGTAGTATCGGGAGTGTCCGTCCCAGCCAGCCCCGGGGAGTCCGCCGCCGTGAATGATGCCCTCGAAAAGGCCCTGGCCCAACGCGATCACCTGGACTCCCACGGGGTACGTCCCGCCAACCCGGCCTGTGTATTCACCCTGGACGGTGAAATCGACGCCGGCGGCCTTTGGGCTGGTGTAGGTTGGTAACGGGTCAGCCGCTGGCAGGCTGGCGACTTGGAAAGTCAGTGCCACGGCGACGGCGGCGATCGCGTTGTGAACAGTTGTCATGGCGAGTGGCTTCAGTCGGAACCGTATGGGAAATGGTCGTCGAGTTCGGCGGCGGCCAGTTCGACCAGGAATCGGGAGAGTCGTTCGACAAGGGTCTCCATCAGTCTTTTTCCCGACTCGGCCGTGGCTGGGTGTGGGTTGCCGACGCCCGTGTTGGTTGTGAGCAGGTGCCAGGGGCGGGTGATCGAGATCCAGCCGCGATTGATGGCTTCGAATCTTGTCGATCGCACTTCTCCGGAGTCAGCCGTCATTTTGCCGGTCTGCGGGTCATGGTCGACAAGATCCGGGAAGTAAGCCAGTGCCAGGGCGGTCTCCATCTCACCGGCATGGTCACCGGGGTCGGTGAACAACTCGGCCTGGACATCTGCCGAGATGCTCCGAAACCAGTCGCACAGGAACAGGTGCACCGGTCCGCCGACGAGTTCTCGAAGCGTACTCTTGATCTCGTTGCCCCCGTGGCTGTTGAGGATAAGGACCTTGGAAATGCCGGCACGGTGGACCGATTCAACCAGGTCTGAGATGACCCGGCACAGTGTCGAGGGGTAGAGGTTCATTGCCAGTGGAAAGGCGTGCTGGTTGGTTTGGGTTCCAAAGGGGATCGTCGGCAGAACGACGACACGTGCACCGAGATTCCAGGCCGCTTCACCAACGCGAGCGGCGATCTGGTCCGCTTCGAAAATGTCGGTGCCGTAGGGAAGGTGCAGGTTGTGTGGTTCGGTGGCCCCCAGTGGGAGTACGGCCACGTCGTATGCCTGGTCACGGACATGCCCGTAATTGGTTTCGGCGAGAATCCAGTGACGCATGGGGGATCAGTCTGAAGGAATCGATTCGTAAAGTTGTTCGACCACACCGTCGAGAAACTTGGCGAGTCGTTCTGCTGCATAAATCGCTTGTTCCCGCAATCGCCAGAGATCCTTGTAGCTGGCGGGCCGTTTCCACAGCGAGCCCAGGGCGGCTCCAATCCGGCGGCCAGGTGTGGCCGCCAATACCGAATGGATTTCCGGTGGCAGGTCTGTCTGCAGGTCGTCACTGATGACCCGGACGGCCATGAAGCCCACACCCTGGTCCCGGCACACCTGGGCAACCGCCAGGCTCTCCATGTCGACAGCCATCGCGTCGTGACGTTCACCGAGGATCTGTTTCTCTTCGGACGTGCGGACGATTTCGTCGACGACCACCAGGCGGCCGGCGTGGACGCCGGAGGGGAGTTGCGCTGGCGGGGTGAAAGACAGTGGCATGTCGTGCCCATGCGTGTCAGTGATGGCTGTGGCCATGACGATGTGGCCGAGTTGAAGTTCCGGTTGGAGCCCGCCGGAGAAGCCACAGGACACCACGTATGCGGGAGTGTGCGCTTCGATCAGTGCTTGTGTGGCTCGCCGAGCCCTGGCGAACCCGGGGCCGGATTCCACGACGGCGACGCGTGCGTCATCGTAGCGGCCGCCTCGAAACGTGAATTCACCACCGGTGTATTTCTTGGGGGTCAGGCAGCGGAGGAGAAAGGGGGCCAGTTCGATGTTCAATGCCGAAACGAGCCCGATGTCGGCATGGGCCATGTCGTCTGCGTGCTCCGGCGTGGAACTGGCTGGTCCGGTGTCGTTGCTCACGCGGTTGCCTCTGCCTCGAAGGCGTCGATGACCTCCAGCAGCCGGTCGATGGCTGCGTCCGTTTGTGCATTGTACAGGCTGGCCCGCAGGCCTCCCACGCTACGGTGTCCCTTGAGACCAACGACACCGGCAGCCTGGCAATGCGAGAGGAAGTTCTGGTCGGTCTCGGGGCTGCCGGTGGAGAAGACAACGTTCATTGCAGACCGTGCGGCAGGATCGCACCGACACTCCAATACGTCGCTGGTGTCAATCCGGTCGTAGAGCCGTGCGGCCTGGTCCCGGTTTCGTTGGGCCACAACGTCCAGTCCGCCCTGCTCTTCCAGCCATTCCAGGACCAGTTCGGTGACGTAGATCGAAAAGGCTGGTGGTGTGTGGTAGAGCGACCCGGCAGCGGCGTGCGTGGCGTATCGCAACACCGGAGGGAGTTGTGTGGGGCCACGTTGCAACAGGTCCCGTCGTACGAGGACCAGGGTCAGTCCCGCTGGTCCCAGGTTTTTCTGGGCTCCGGCGTAAACCAGGTCGTGCTGGTTGAGGTCCAGTGGGCGCGAGAGGATGTCGCTGCTCGCGTCACAAACGAGAGGGACTCCGGGGGGACGTGATGGCGGTATGGGGAACTGGGTTCCGGCGATTGTGTTGTTGGATGTGTAGTGCAGGTAGGCCGGCGCATCAGAGAGAACTGGAGGTCCTGGCAGATCGCGGAATTGGGTGGATTCGGATGAGGCTGCAACATGGACACGCCCGGTCGCAGACGCGGCTTCGATGGCTTTTGTTGACCATGTGCCACTGTTGATGTAGTTGGCAATGTGCTGATCGTCTCGCAGGTTGGCAGGCACCATGGCGAATTGCAGGGACGCGCCACCTTGTAGAAAAAGCACTTCAACGTCATCGGGAAGGGCTGCGAGGCGGCGGATGCGTGCTTCAGCGGAGGTGATGACTTCAGCGAAGGCATCGCCTCGGTGCGAATGTTCCAGGACGCCGATGCCGGTTTCGCCTAACGACAACAGTTGTTCGCTGGCCTGTGCCAGGACGGATTCCGGGAGGACGGCGGGCCCGGCTGCAAAGTTGAAGAGTCGTTCCACGTCGACGACTTCCCGTGCGGAAAAAACCTGTTAGGCGACCCAGCAAGTGTGATAGATGTCACGCCGTGGGGCGTCAATCCTCTGGTGGACGACTTTCGAGTTCCGTTGGGCTTGTATATCATGCGCCGAATGAACGCCGCTGCTGACCACTCACCTGTGCGGTCCGGTCCACGGGCCGAACCCTTTCAGGCGCCCCAGGGTGACCTGGCCGTTGTGCCTGGCTCGGGCAATCCGATCCTGGCTCAGGCCATTGCGGACTGCCTGGACGTGCCGCTGGTCCCCTGCCACTCGCACGTTTTCAGCGAGGGCAACGTGTTCGTTCGCGTCAAGGAGAACGTTCGTGGACGGGACGTGTATGTGGTCCAGGGAGTTCACTATCCGGTGAACGACAATTTCATGGAATTGTTGTTCTGGATTGACGCATTGAAGCGGGCCAGTGCGCAGTCGGTGACCGCCGTGATACCGTTCTTTAGTTACGCCAAGGGCGATAAGAAGGATGAACCACGGGTGTCGATTCGGGCTCGCGTGTGTGCCGATGCCATCGAGGCGGCCGGGGCGGATCGTGTTCTGACGATGGACCTGCACAGCCCGCAGATCCAGGGGTTCTTTCGAATTCCCGTCGACCACCTCTATGGGCGACACACGCTGTGTGAGCGGGTGAGTGCCATGGAGATTCCGGACCTGGTCGTGTGCAGTCCGGATACCGGTTTTGCCAAGGATGCTGTCGATTACGCGCGAGTGTTGGATGTTCCGGCAGTTTTTGGCAGCAAGCAGCGGACCAGTCACGACGAGCAAGCTGAGGTGCTTGAGGTCGTCGGTGACGTCGAAGGCAAGAACGTGCTGGTGGTCGATGATTTCACGATCAGTGGTGGTTCGTTGATCAGTGCAGCTGACGTGCTCAAGCAACGAGGGGCCGGTGAGATCTATGCCGCGGTGAGCCACGGCGTGTTTTCCTCGGGGGCTGCCGAACGGATTGGGGGCAGCGTGATCAAGAAAATGTTGATCACCGACACGATCGAAACAGCGTTTGAGCCGCTTCCGGAGAACGTCGAGGTGGTCAGCGTGGCACCCCTGTTCGCGTCAGCAATCCAATCGGTTCACGAGCGGACCAGTGTGAGCGAGTTGTTCCCGGATCCTCGAAGTTGATGTCTGGCATTTCTCTCGTTCATTGATCCCCTCCCTCTTGTGGCACCGGCGTCATGGCGGATTCCGGAAAACCCGAACAGGTTGATTCACAGGCGAGCGACGACGTGTCGCCGGCGAACGGGGTGACGGGCAAGACGGCGAAAAAGAGTCGCGCCAAAAAGTCCGGCGGTGGCGGCAAGTTGACGCCGATGATGCAGCGCTACACCGAGGTCAAGTCGCAGAATCCCGAGGCGTTGCTGCTGTTTCGGATGGGCGATTTTTACGAACTGTTCTTTGAGGATGCCCAGTTGGCCTCCCCTGTGCTGGGACTGACTCTCACCAGCCGTGATAAGAACTCTGACAATCCGGTGCCGATGGCCGGGTTCCCCTATCACGCTTTGGATGGGTATCTCCACAAGCTGATCCGGGCCGGTTATCGAGTGGCCATCTGTGACCAGGTGGAAGACCCCAAAACGGCCAAGGGGCTGGTGCGACGTGAAGTGACCCAGACGGTGACTCCGGGGACACTGACCGATCCGGCTCTGCTGGACCCCCGGAGTTACAACTACCTGGCAGCGGTGGCATCGACTCGCGACGGGGTGGGCTTGGCGTGGTTGGAGTTGTCAACAGGACGGTTCCAGGCAACCACGGTGTCTTTGACGGAACTGTCTGACGAGTTGGCGCGGTTGTCACCCGCCGAGTGCCTGGTGGCCGAGGATGCTGTCGAAGACCTGGGGGTGGGGTGGCTGGCCGACCAGTTGGGGATCAGTCTCGCCTGCCGTGCTCCGTGGCAGTTCGGGGTGGAGACGTGTCGACGGACTCTGCTGGAGCACTTTGGGACACGGACCCTGGAGGGGTTTGATTTCAGTGACGACGACACCTCGGCGGTGACCGCTGCCGGGGCGTTGCTGAGTTATGCCGCTGAAAATCATCTGAGCGCACTGCCGCACGTTTCGAAACTGGAGCCTCATTCGGGCAACGGTTTCTTGATGATCGATGAAGCGACACGGCGTAGCCTGGAATTGACTCGAACGCTGCTGGGGGGCGACCGCGAGGGAAGCCTGTTGTCGGTGATTGACGAGACGGTCACGTCGATGGGGGCGCGATTGTTGGGTGAATGGCTGTCCAATCCGTTGAGGGATGCCGGTCGAATCGCCGGACGCCTGGATGCGGTGGAGGAATTCCGGGGGCTGCCTGCGGTCTGTCGGGATATCAGTGAACAGTTGCGGGGGATCTACGACCTGGAACGGTTGACATCCCGCGTGGCTACTGGACGGGCGTCTCCTCGCGACCTGGGGTGCCTGGCGGGCACGCTGGCACGGTTGCCGGCGATCAAGAGCCTGCTCGAGGGACGGCAGGCGAGCGTCCTGCAGGAGATGCACGGAAGCCTCGACCTGTGTTCCGACCTGCTTGACGCCATTTCCACCACGTTGGTCGACGAACCACCGTTGCTGGTTTCCGACGGCGGCATGATCCGGGATGGGTTTGATGAGGATCTGGATCGCTTGCGTGACCTGGCCCGAGGGGGCAAGGAGTGGATCGCGGCGTACCAGGCAAGCGAGAGTGAACGGACGGGAATTCCGAGCCTGAAAGTGGGCTTCAACAAGGTCTTTGGCTACTACCTGGAAGTGACAACCGCGCAGTTGGACAAAGTGCCCCCCGAGTACATTCGCAAGCAAACGTTGAAGAACCAGGAACGGTATGTGACTCCGGAGTTGAAGGAGCACGAAGAGAAAGTGTTGCGAGCCGAGGAGCAGGCGGTGGCCCTGGAACAGGGGTTCTTTGGGGCGTTGCGCGAGGCGTTGGGAGCGGAATGCCTGCGGTTCCAGGCGACAGCTGGAGTCCTGGCAAAGCTGGATGTCCTGAATGGTTTGGGTGTGTTGGCGTCGTCGCGTGGTTATTGCCGCCCGGAATTGACCGAAGAGCCCGTTCTGGATCTGCGAGAGAGTCGGCATCCGGTTCTGGACCGGATTCAACCGACCGGTGAGTTCGTGCCCAATGATGTGCGGGTGGGCGGGGCGACGGGACACGTCCAGATAATTACCGGGCCGAACATGGCCGGGAAAAGCACTTACATTCGGCAGGCGGCGCTGGTGACAATCCTGGCGCAGATGGGGTCGTTTGTGCCCGCCAGCGAGGCGCGAGTGGGTGTGGTGGACCGAGTGTTTGCGCGCGTGGGAGCCAGCGACGAGTTGAGCAAGGGGCAGAGCACGTTCATGGTCGAGATGACCGAGACAGCCAGGATTCTCAACGCCGCCACCGGTCACAGCCTGGTTGTGCTGGACGAAATCGGTCGAGGCACCAGCACCTACGATGGGATCTCGTTGGCCTGGGCCATCACCGAGCATCTTCATGACCGGGTCGGCTGTCGGACGCTCTTTGCGACGCATTACCACGAGTTGACCGAATTGACACGGACGTTGACCGGTGCGGTGAATCTCAACGTTGTGGTTCACGAGCAGGACGAGGAGGTGGTGTTTCTGCACAAGATCGTCGAAGGGTCTGCAGACAAGAGTTACGGGATCCACGTCGCGCGGTTGGCTGGAGTGCCCGGTGATGTGATTGATCGCGCTCGCGTGATCCTGGAGACTCTCGAGGCCGACCATCTCGATGAGGACGGGCGGCCCCGGATGCCGATGCGGTCGACGGACCCGACTTCCAGTCGGCAACTGTCACTCTTTGAGACGCCGCCTCATCCGTTGCTGGAAGAACTCCGCGGCATGGATATTGAATCCATGACCCCGCTGGCGGCGCTCGAGAAACTCGATAGCATCCGGAAGTCGTTGATGGATCCGAAGTGACGCGGATTGCGCCGGTCGTGGCTCAGGAAACCGCGCTGCCCACAAACCGTTGCTGCACTGGAAGGACCTGGTCGAGGACTCGGCCAAGCACCTCTCCGGGCAGACCGATGGGGTCCACGTTGACGAGCAATTCGTCCGGATAGTAATCGAGGACGGGTGTCGAATCGGACTCGTAGACCGTGAAGCGGTGCCTCACGACCGACTCATCCGCGTCGTCGGGGCGTCCCTGCTGAAGGCCGCGGTCGAGAATTCGCTGCACCAGCGGTTCGAAGTCGGAGCCGGCCAGGTGCAGGACAAGTTGGACATCAACATCCGGCGAGATCAACTCGCATTGCGCGATATTTCGCGGAATGCCATCCAGCAGCAAGATCTGTCGGGTTGGATCAAACGTGCCTTCCGCGATGCAGGATGCGAGTTTTTTTCGCCACAACGCGATTGTGAATTCGTCGGGTACGAGGTTTCCGCCGGAAGTGTGTTCGGCGACGGCCCGTCCGTCTTCGGAGTCGGGGTCCAGGCTGCGGAAGATCTCTCCACTGGAGAGATGAAAAAAACCTGGCAGTCCGCCAAGAACAACCCCCTGTGTGCCCTTGCCACTGCCGGGCGCGCCGAAAAACAGTATCGTGGTGGGGCGTGAATCTGTCATCGTTTCGGGCCGGTTGGCCGGTCGCGTTGACGAGTTGGGGAGTGTTCTACCGAGACAGGAAGGCCACAACCTTTCCCACGTCGACTGGCAAGCTGACGTCTTCGGAGGTTGGGAGTGCGGTGACCGTCGCCGACAGGCCGTCGGTGTCGACCTCGATCCAGTCGGTGTCGTTGGCTGGGCCAGAATCGATCAGGGACGAATAGAGGGATTTCAGGTTGGGTCGGTTGCGTACCGAGATGACGTCGCCGGCGTTGATCCGGATGGATGGCACGGTGACGGTACGTCCGTTGATCTGGAAATGTCCGTGGGCGGCGCCCTGACGTGCCTGTGGCCGCGTGTCGGCAAATCCGGCGCGACGAATCACGTTGTCGAGTCGGCGTTCGCAGAGGATCAGCAGTTGTTCACCGGTGTTTCCCTGCAGTCGTTTCGCCGCATCAAAATACCGCCGCAGTTGCCGCTCGCGCAGTCCGTAGTAGTACTTGATCTTCTGCTTCTCGAGCAGGCCGAGTGCGTAGTTGGAGGGTTTGCGGCGACGTTGCGACATCCCCGGTGGGTAGTCACGCCGTTCGGCCGCGCGGACCGCTCCGGAACTCTCGAAAATCATCGCGCCCAGGCGCCGGTTGATGCGTGCTTTTGGTCCGGTGTGCCGACCCATTCCGTATTTCTCCGAGGACAATCCGCCGCTACTGCAATCCCTGAATTTAGGACGGTGCCCGGTTGATTTCAAGGCTCAGGGGGTCGTCGGGGGCGGTCATGGGTTGGGAACTGGGGTTGGATCCGGGCTGGCTCCGGTGGCCGCTGCTGCCGCCTCGGCCTCAGACGCTGCTGCGGCCTCCGCTGCCGCTTCTGCCGCCGCTGCTTTTCCGTCATCATCGACCACAATTGAGTCGACGAACAGTTTGGAGTTTGGGACGTAAACGATCCTGTTGTTGTAATCCAGCACGGTGTAACGGAGGTCGATTGAGCGGACCCGGCCCTCGTACTTGCCCACGAGGATGATGTCGCCCTGGTCGAACGGCTTGTAGATGATGACCATGATTCCGGCCAGGAGGTTGGAAATTGTGTCCTTGAGTGCAAAACCTAGCGCGAAACCGGTGAGGCCCAGGCCGGCGATCAGGGCACCGACGTCGATGCCCAGCGTGCCCAGCGCTGAGACGGCCCCGAATAGCATCATGCCGACCTTCACTGAGCGGCCGAGGAAATTCGACAACTCGTCGTCGATCTTGTTGCTTTGCCCCATGCGGCAGATGATTTTCATCAGCA
>MDTE01197467.1_pt1 | contig 11577 bp, 10 predicted proteins | sample 811231 | NCBI WGS metagenome assembly MDTE01 (sample SAMN05326651, study PRJNA326480) | marine metagenome | isolation source: seawater | place: Indian Ocean: Red Sea | collected 2010
GGTGAAGCCGCGGGGCAGCGGCTTGCGACAGCGCAATTGGACTGTAAAAGTACTTTTTGGAAACAATCGGAATAATTGACCCAGGCTACGTAATTGACCCATGCACCAAAAATGACCCATCCTTCTTGAATTGAGGGGATCTGTTGATATGTTAGGTAAGAGAGGACTATTACACCAAATAGCCTGTCCAAATTCGATCAAAACTCTGTTGGTAGGGGAAGCACCGTGACAGATCAACGTAGGACCTGGTTTTCTTTGTTTGCTGCCGCTCTGGTTTGCTTGTTTGCGGCCAGCGCCGACGCCGGATGGTATCGAACAAAGGTGACCGTTGTCACGAAAGGTGGCTCCCATGGCAGTCATGGAGCGAGCACGGGTAGTTGGGGGAGTTCTGGAAGTCATGGCTGGGGCAGTTGGGGAAGTCATGGTGGCTTGCTGCACCGGTTACATCATCGCTTGCATCACAGCCACGTATTCGGTTCCCACGGTAGTCATGGATCGAGCGGTGGGTCACACGGAAAGGTCTATTACGGCAGTTGTGGCTCGCATGGCGGTGGAACCCATGTTATTCCTCAGCACGAAAGCACCGCTCCAGACCCTCCTGCACCGACGGATGACGATCCCGCGGAAGCGAAGTCTCCTGATGACGATGGTAGTGCCACATTGATCGTAGATCTTCCGCAAGACGCTCGACTGACAATCAACGGTTCTGCTACGACCAGTACTGGTGCCAAGCGGACGTTTGTCTCACGAAATCTAGAGAGCGGCCTGAATTACACCTATCACCTTCAGGCGGAAGTAACCCGTGATGGTGTTGTGATCAAGGACAGTAAATCAATCACGCTAATGAAAGGAGAGCAAACGCGTCTTTCCTTTGCATTTTCGGAACCGCAAGTCGAGACCGTGTTGACGGTTCACGTTCCAGAAGATGCGCGGGTTTTTCTTGCCGGCCGTGAAAGCAGGTCAATGGGTGCCGCGAGGACGTTCCGGACACGCGATCTCGCTGCGGGGCAGGCTTGGGAAGACTACCATGTGCGCGTAACTTTGGAGAAAAACGGTAAGTTACTGCAAGAAGATCGTCGTGTAACGCTGCGTTCTGGCGATAAGATGGTCCTGAATTTTTCGGATCTCTCCAATCCAGCGACAGCGCGCGTTGCAGCAACACGCTAGAAACAGCAACGCACTGATTCCTATGCAATGCCCTCGCGTCGGAGAATTCCGTAGCGAGGGTTTTTGTTTTCCTCCGATCAACGAAGAGGAATCTATCTTCCAGAGTGAGGTATTGCGTCGATAATAGGAAAATAGAAAGGTTCCATTATGAGCGACGTACATGCCAATGGTTGGTCACCGAACCGCTGTCGATTGGCCAGCCTGTTTCTGGTGTTGCATTTGATCGCAGTGTTCATTGCACCATTCAGCTTTGAAACTGTAATGGATTCCGGAATTGGGTCGCCCTTTGTGTTACGCATTGCTGAGTGGTTTCGCCCCTACACGCAAGCGCTCTATTTGCATCATGGTTACGCATTTTTTGCGCCCGACCCTGGTCCGAGCCATCTTTTGTACTGCCGGGTGTATGCTCCGGAGAGTCAAACGCCTGAGGTGGAAAAATTGCCCGACCGTAATAGCCAGTGGCCGCGTTTGTTGTACCACCGTCATTTCATGTTGAGCGAACAATTGCATGCGAACTTTGTTCCACCTCAACCACCATCACGCGAATTGTATGATCCGGAGCTGTTTCCGCTCGTAACGCGTGTCTGGTCCATTCGGCGACGGGCTTACGACCAGCAGTGGAAGTCCTACCAACGCCATCTAAAGGCAAGGCACGGAGCCGAGCGTATTGAAATGGAACGCGTTGAGCATCGCCTCATTTTCCCCAACGAACTTCGGGACGGGAAAAAGATTACAGATCCTGATCTTTATGTTGTGTTGCCTGAAGATCGCAAGGGAGAAGGGCGACCGTGAAAGCGCTAATCCGATCGTTCTCAGAGCTGACACAGGAAGCACTGGCTGGATGGAACCGATTCTGGTTCACTCCCCAGACGCCGTACACACTGGCATTCATGCGAATTCTAGTTGGACTGATGTTGTTTTATACGCATCTGGTCTGGGCATTGGATCTCACCTCGTTCCTGGGTGCCGAGAGCTGGGTTTCTCGACCCGCTTGGGATGCAGTGAACGTGGATGCGTATGTTTGGAGTTATCTTTGGCTTGTTCAATCACCAGCGGTTCTGTGGGGGTTGCATGTCGTAGCTTTGTGCGTTTTTGCCCTGCTAACCATTGGCTATCGGGCTCGCTTGATGGCGGTCTTGGCCTGGTTTATTGCGATCAATTATTGCCACCGATTGACGGGCGCACTGTTTGGCCTGGACCAAATTAACGTGATGCTTGTGATGTATCTCATGTTAGGTGAGAACGGAGCAGCTTATTCAGTGGATTGGTTTCGACAATTGAGACGCAGTTCACGCCCAAGAGATTCCGTTGAACCCACTGCAACGGTAGGGACGAATATAGCAATCCGCCTGATTCAGATTCATTTGTGTCTGGTCTATTTCTTTGGAGGTATCGCAAAAATGCATGGCACTGCCTGGTGGGATGGCAGTGCAACGTGGATGGCGGTTGCTAACTATGAATACCAATCACTCGATATGACCTGGTTGGGGCATTACCCATTACTGACGGCATTTCTGACGCATGTCACAATGTTGTGGGAAGCCTATTATTGTTTTCTCGTATGGCCACGTGTGACACGGCCCGTGGTGCTTTTCGTAGCGGTTTGTGTGCACGTTGGAATTGCCGTTAGTTTGGGAATGGCGACGTTTGGACTTGTCATGTTGATTGCCAATATGGCTTTTGTTTCTCCACACATTACTCGCCGGTTAGTGCCCTGGTGGCACAAGTCCGGCTCGAGTAACTTGCCGATAGCAGACGTAGGCACGGCTTGATAATCGACGCAAATGGGCCGGCTGCCAGGTGTATTCACCCAGCCAATAGCTCAGAAGATCCTCTCGCTTCGTCGTGCAGGCCATGGAATGTATGGTGGCAGTCAATACCCGTGGCTCTTGACTTGAGGCTTCTGGTTAACGGGGTCTTGGAAGGTTTGGACTGAGCAACGTATACTTCCCATCTCTGTGCAGTTTCTCTTCTTCAAGGACATGTAGACGTGTATCAGGATCTGGCAGTTGTAGGTGCAACCGGAGCAGTGGGGGCACTGGTTCGGCAGTTGTTGGTGGAACGAGCCTTTCCCTACACTTCCATCAAGTTCTTGGCCTCCGAACGTTCCGCCGGGACTGAAATAGAATTTGATGGGAGAAACTACGAGGTTGAAGTTCTGCGCCCCGAGGCGTTTGAATCAGTTGATTTGGCAATTGCCAGTACTCCGGATGAAGTGTCTCGTGAATTTGTTCCCTGGGCGGTGGAAAAGGGGGCGGTCGTTGTTGATGAAAGTGGTGCATGGCGAATGCAGGATGGAGTTCCGTTGGTTGTTCCTGAAGTCAATCCCGACGCGATTCGACAGCATCAAGGGATTGTCGCCAGTCCCAATTGTTCCACAACGCAAATGGTTGTGGCGATGAAACCGCTTCACGATGCTGCGAGGATTCGACGGGTAGTCGTGAGCACTTATCAGGCTACCAGCGGAGCAGGCGTAGCAGGCCAACGAGACCTTGATGCAGGTACCAGGGCGGCTCTGGCAGAAACAGCTTATTGCTATGAATCATTTGCCTATCCCATTGCGTTTAATGTGATTCCGCAAATCGGCGGTGAGAAAATGGATGGTTATACGTCGGAAGAGATGAAGATGGTGTGGGAGACGCAGAAAATTTTTGCGGATGAGACGATCCGTGTGTGCCCGACTTGTGTGCGCGTACCCGTTTCCAATTGCCACAGTGAAAGTATTCTGGTCGAAACGGACAGAAAAGTAACTGTTGGTGAGGCACGTGCGTTATTTGAGGCGACACCGGGTATTCAGGTGGTCGATGATCTGTCAGCTGCAAAGTACCCAATGCCAATCGAGAGTTCGGGATCAGACGACGTGTTCATTGGTCGGATACGCGAAGACCTTTCGTCACCAAACGGTTTGTCATTCTGGTGCGTCAGTGACAACCTGCGCAAGGGTGCCGCGACGAATGCGGTCCAAATTGCTGAGCTTTTGTTGGCTTCAATTCAGGTTGCTGGCTAGAGTGGTTGCCGCATCCTGAAGGTGCATGCGGATGAGATGGTTCAAAAGCACGCTTGCCTATGATGGTACTGCTTATCACGGGTGGCAGTCACAAGATGGCCAGCCAACGATACAGCAGGCGTTTGAGACGGGTATCTTCAAGGTCACGAATGAGAAAGTACGCGCTACCGCGAGCGGCAGAACAGACGCCGGAGTGCATGCAGCAGGGCAAGTCGTTGGTTTTTGTGTTGCTACAGATCTGTCTGCGGCGACGTTTCGGCGCGCGCTACAGGCCAATACGCCGCATGACATCTATGTGTTGAAATTGGAGGAAGTTCGCGCGGGCTTCCATGCAATCCGGGATGCGAGATTCAAGAGATATCGCTATTTGATCCAGGACGCGAATCACCACGAAGTGCTGGCCCGGCATTGCGCCTGGCAGGTTCCCTGTCATTTGAATATCGGTGCCATGCAGCAAGGTGCATTGATTCTGCGCGGAACACACGATTTCCGATGTTTTGAGGCCAGCGGGTCGCCACGCAAGAGTACCGTAAGAACAATCAGTCGGCTAACTGTCGAGTGGATCGACCGGGATGAATTTCCCAGGATTGTTCTACAGATCACTGCGGATGGCTTCTTGTACAATATGGTACGCAACATTGTTGGGTCACTGGTTGAGGTAGGGCGTGAAGCAGTTGCTGTAAGTTGGCTCCACGAGGTGCTGGAGAGCCGGGATCGCAAGAAAGCCGGGCCGACTGCACCACCGCATGGTCTTACCTTGATGGAGGTGGATTATGAACCAGGCGTATTACTCGATCCGACAAATCACGTGCCTTCTTGAACGTTTTGGTTGAATGAAAGTAGCGCATGTAATCACTCGAATGATCGTCGGCGGTGCGCAGGAAAATACGCTGCACACCTGCCGTGATCTTGTGAATAGCTATGGCGACGACGTGCTGTTAGTTACGGGTCCGTCAACAGGGCCAGAAGGCGATCTGTTGACGAAGGGCAGGGCGGGTTGCCAGGTGGTGTATGTGCCATCGCTTGTCAGGCCGATCAATCCGTGGAAAGACGCTTTTGCGTATCGATCGATAAAGCGGCACTTGAATGCATTTCAACCAGAAGTTGTTCACACCCATAGCGCCAAGGGAGGGGTTTTGGGGCGTCTTGCTGCCGCGTCATTGCGCGTTCCCGTAATTGTCCATACGGTACACGGAGCGCCGTTTCATCCCTACCAGTCGCCACTGGCACGATGGCTTTTTCGTTGGTGTGAGCGTTATGCGGCGGCTCGTTGTCATGCTCTGGTAACCGTAGCTGATGCGATGACCGAATTGATGGTGTCCGCTCGTGTTGCGCCCCGTGACAAGTTTCGCAAGGTCTACAGTGGTTTGGATGTTGATTTGTTCTTGCGATCCAATGAAACTCGCCAGGAAAAGAGACGAGAGTTGGGGTTTCGCGACGAACATGTGGTGATTGGGAAGATCGCGAGGCTCTACCATCTCAAAGGGCACGATGACCTTATCAAAGCGGCTGCTGCGGTCGTCAAACAATGCCCGTTGGCCCGCTTTTTGTTCGTAGGAGATGGAATACTAAGGGAGATGCTGGAGCGTAAGATCCGGAAGGCAAATCTGGAGAAGTATTTTCATTTTACCGGACTTGTTTCTCCGCAGGAGATTCCGTCATTTATAGGGGCGATGGACGTACTCGTTCATACGAGTTTGCGGGAAGGGTTGGCGAGGGCAATCCCTCAGGCATTCATTGCCGGAAAACCTGTAATTAGCTATGACATTGATGGTGCTTCGGAAGTGGTGAAGACAGGCGAAACAGGATTCTTGCTGCGACCTGGAGATATCGCTGGGTTAGTGTCCTCACTGCATCAGCTAGTCGCTGACGCGGATTTGCGAAGCAGTTTCGGTATCGTGGGTCGGCAGCAATGCGCCGAGAAGTTTTGTCATCAGGCGATGACACGCCAGTTGCGTGGACTGTATCAAGAGTTGTTGGCCGGGAACTAACCGGCGTACTGTGGGCAAGCGGCTTGATGCCTCCAGCTGATAAGGCTTTCGAGAGCACCAGTTTTTGGCTACACTGAGAGTTGTGACGACTCGACGAGATTTGTGACGAAACGGTGGCCAAATGTGTTGAACTGAACCATCTGCTGCGACAGGGCAGGGCGTAGAACGCCATTGTGTCCGGGCGTTTTTCCGTTCAATGACATTGGGATTTGTCCGTTTGTTAACTCAGAGTTGCTACAACGTAGTTCTTGGTTGTGACGAATGCCCCTTCTCGTTTTTTCAGCGATAGAGCTTAGGCCGTGGCCGCGACTCGTGATTATCTGGGTAGTTTCCGATTGATCAAAATGATTCGCGCTGGTGGAACCTGTCAGGTGTGGGAGGCATTTGACGACCGTTCCCAGAAGCGCGTTGCGCTCAAGGTCCTGCAGCCTGAAGTCCGATCTGACAAGCATGAAATCGGTTTCTTGCGACACGAACATGAAGTGGGGCATGCTCTTAGTCATGATCATGTGATTGAGGTATACGATTTTCGCATAGAACGTGAACAGCCTTTTCTGGTGATGGAATTGAGCCGGTCACGTAACCTGAAATTACTTCTGCACGATCACGGTGCAGACGGTGTCGCAGTAATTCTAAAGCCGATGCTTGAACAAGCTGCCATGGGCCTTGATTACTTTCACCAGCAAGGTTGGACACATTGCGACATCAAGCCAGATAACTTTCTGGCCAATGAGGAAGGTCGAGGTGTCAAACTGATCGACTTTGCCCTGGCGACCCGCATTCGTTCGGGGTTTGGAAGGTTGCTGCAGGGGAAAACCAAATTGCAAGGTACTCGGAGTTACATGGCTCCCGAGCAGATCCGACGACAGAAACTGAAGGCAACAGTTGATGTTTATGCGTTCGGTTGTATGGCCTACGAACTAGTGAGTGGCAAAGTGCCCTTTACCGGAAGTACCTCACAAGAGCTGCTTCAGAAGCACATATCCTCACCAGCTCCGGCCCTCATCGCAGTCAACAATAATGTGACTCAGGAATTCAGTGACATGGTCTTGCACATGTTGGAGAAAAAGCCTGAAAGGCGGATGCAGTCACTAAGTGATTTTCTTGCCAACTTACAGACGATGCGTATTTTTAAACGGAGCCCGAAGGCACCGCAAAAAAACGAAACGCAGTCCAGCAACGAGTCCGAAGCAGGGTAAGGCATATGGATTCCAAGCGTTCCCTGTCGTTTGAGCAGCCGATCCATGAGTTGCAGCAGCGGATCGATTTGCTGCAGGAAAATGAGCCCGATTCCGCTGACAGAACTGAGGAAATCCGCAACTTGAAGCGGCAGCTCGCGACTGTCACGGAGCAAGTGTTCAAGAACCTCAGTGCGTGGCAAACCGTTGAAGTCGCTCGTCATGAGAAGCGGCCGCATACTGCCGACTATCTGCGTTTGGTTTGCGACGAATTCGTCGAGTTGCATGGCGACAGGAATTTTGGTGACGACCAGGCGATTCGGTCAGGTTTTGCCAAGATCGAACAGTACAAAGTGATGATGATCGGGCACCAGAAGGGGCGGACCTACAAAGAACGTAGTGCCTGTTATTTTGGTTGTGCTCACCCGGAAGGCTATCGCAAAGCGATGGCAAAAATGCAGCTTGCCGCAAAATACCAGATTCCAGTAGTCACCTTGATTGACACTCCTGGTGCGTATCCAGGTATCGGTGCCGAAGAACGGGGCCAGGCATGGGTGATCGCCGAAAACATGTATGAGATGTCTCGCTTGCGAACGCCCATCATTTGCGTTGTGATTGGAGAAGGTGGTAGCGGTGGTGCTTTGGGGCTAGGGGTTGGCGACCGCATCGCCATGCTGGAACACTCGTATTATTCAGTAATTAGTCCTGAAGGATGTGCAGGAATTCTCTGGAAGAGTCACGAGTTCAAGGAAACAGCTGCGGAGGCACTCCGGTTTACGTCAGCGAACCTCAAGCGGCTTGGAGTCATTGATGACATCATTGAAGAGCCGTTGGGTGGCGCACACCAGGACCACCAGCAGACGTCTTTGAGTCTCAAGGAATATTTGGTGCGCGTCTTGCGGGATTTGGTGCCACGTTCGATGGATGAGATCATTGCGAGCCGTTACGAGAAGTTTCGCAGGATGGGTGTTTTTCTCGAAGATCCGGCAAGCGTAAACCCACCTGAGCAGGGTTCTGCTTAGCCAGGGAGTTTCAGGTGGTTGCATTGGTGTCTGAACGACGTTGTTCTGGACCGCTACGCAACGTCCGATAATGTTTCTTATGTTCGGTTGGGCAGCCTGTTTTCCCCGGCTACACGCTGTTTTTCCCATCCGCCCCCACTCACGGATCAAGCAGGTCTGTAGGCAGGATTGGGGTCCTGTGCATGGTGTGGAACGGTTCCGCTATCCAGGCCGGGAATACAAGCCGTTCCTGAAACACAAACCGTGTTGGCGGGAAAGCTGACGATTGACTTGGCTTTGGGAATAGGCGGCCACGGTACTGAGAACTGTCGTTCGAGCAAATCAGCAAATCAGGTGACAAAGACGCTCCTGTGTTGCCATTACGGAACACTACGTGAGGCAGTGAATATCGGCTGAGCACCCCCTTCTCCGCTGCTAAATCGAACACTCGCTAAGCGAACGACCAGAGCTAGAATGCCTGCGAAGTGTCAATCAGTAGTGTTACGGGGCCGTCGTTGACGAGAGACACCTGCATATGTGTGCGAAATTCACCTGTAGCAACTCGGATCCCGAATGACTCGACTGTTGCGACAAACGATTCGTACAGTGGTTCAGCGGCTTCTGGTTGCGCCGCGGCGACAAAGCTCGGTCTGCGGCCTTTGTGGCAACTTCCGTAAAGAGTGAATTGGCTTACTACGAGCATTTCTCCGTTGATTTCCTGTAACGAACGGTTCATTTTGCCATGTTCGTCTTCGAAGATTCGCAGTCCACAGCACTTGTTAGCAAGCTGCTGGACTTCATGACTACCGTCTTCGTGGCCAATTCCTAGCAGAACCACCAGGCCCTTTTCAATCTCGCCAACTACCCTGCCCTGCACGAGCACACTTGCTTGCCGGACACGTTGAATACAGGCTCGCATAGTATGAAAAGTCCATCACCTGGTGCGATCAATATCCCAAGATAAACGCGTAGTCAGATCTTCTGGTTAGGCCTTGGCTGGATACTCGCCTGGCGTATGTCTTGCACTTTGGCCAGTATGAGACGGATGACTTCGTAGTTTGCTCGGATGCTTCGTACTTGAACTCCAAAGCATCCAATGATGATCCCGGTGCCCATGAGCGAGCAAACGTAGTGTGGCCAGACCCAGTTGTTGGATTCGTTTTGCAAATATCCTGCGGGATCCGCTGCGGCGCCAAATGCTGCGATGGCGATGGCAGAGAGTATACCCGCAAAAGACCAGGGAAAGGCTCGTTTTTTGAGTGCATTGCTCGATGTGAGAAGTGCAGGGTCCAGGCCATAGGTTTCTACGACTTCTCGGCACCAACGATTGGTGCCAATGAAATAGGTGACGCAGACCGAGTTTACGAGCATGGTGATCAGGACAGATCCGATACCTATCCAGAAATGCCAGGTCATGCGCCGTTGCTTGGCAAGAAAAACGGCCCTCAGATCGTCTCGTCGTTTCTCTAATGTGGGCGTTGAGGGCGAGTCGGTTCTTGACGTTGCGGACTCAAGTTTCTGGAAGATCTCCGCATATTCTTTGGCAGTATCGCCGTAGCCAAATATCGTATGCCCGAGCAGCAGATTGGCAATGACGAGGCACGATGCAAAGAGAGCGAGTGTGAAGAATATCCGGGTCATCGTTTTCGAAAGAGATAGAGGGGATTCTTGTTTGCCGCGCTTAGTTTAAGGTCGCGTAACATGCGAGACCAGACGGGATATAGTCTGAATGAGGCTGTTCTTGCGTATCGCTCTAACTGCCAACCCGAGGGAGCGGTTTGCGGTGACGCAATTGCGTTGAAGCAGTAGTTCGTATCGCTACGGTCGCGAATGGTCGTGGAAGTCACGTGAAGGCCTGGATAGACAGTCTGGTTAGCAAACAGCGTTAACCCAGGCAAGGACGAGCTCGTTCCATCGACATTCAGGAGGCAGGTGTTATTGGTTAACCGAGGTCTATGTGCAGTCCCGATGACTTTATGGTTCACTTGCAGGAGGAAAACGAACGCATTGTTCGTGGTTTGTCTGACAAGTGGATCTGCGAGCCGCTGCAAAATCTGGAGAGCAAGAGTCGTAAATCAGATCGCAGCAGCTACTTGCCACGCCGCCACTGTAGCGTCTGCCCTGCTAAAACGAACCGGTACTAGTAGCGAGGACTTGTTCTCCGCTCGGACACCGGCAAAGGTTTCTTTGCAGAATCCCGAGGGACGCCGAAACGCATCAAGAAAGTTTCGGTGAGATCTTCAACATCTTGATTTCCAGGTTGGTAATCAAACCAGGCTCGATCCACTTCGGACATTTTGCGAATGTCGAAAAAGTCGATGGATACGATAGCCCGTGAGGTTCCTTTGTCTTCTCGGAAAAAGACAATCTGATAAGGAAATAGGGGAACGGGTTTACTTCGTCCTAACAGCAGGCGAACTCGATCTGGTTGAATGACATTATCTGTTTCCTTTCGATTTTGCGAGGTTGTTTGCTGCGCCGCATTAGATGCCGACAGTACAGGAGGCTTCCGTTGTCCGGTAATTTGCCACACATCGACCCGGTCAATTTTTCGCGTTTGCGCTAACCCAAATCGGAATTGCTGCTCGAGCGAGACCAGTAATGAAGGTATACCTCCTCGCGCCATCCAGTCTGCTAGTTCCACGTCCAAAGCGGCAGTTCCAGCTGGCATCAACCGGTTTTGTGTAAGGGCTTCGTCGACACGTCTAAGGTCGATGCGTGCCAGGACAGTACGGTCCATAAATCCACGTCGAATCCAGAGAAATCGTTGATTCCGGACCTGCTGAAGACTGGCGACGCCGTTCGCCATTTGGACTCTTAGGTCCATACGGATTAGCGGTGACAACGGCGTGCCACTTTGTCGATAGGTGCCTGTTCCCACCAGTTGTTGACCAGCCAGGTCGATGGTTTGGCGAATTCTGGTTTCAAAAGATGGCAATTGTAGAAGTTGTTTCGCTGCCTTGAGGACTAGCGTTTTACCAGGTGTCTGTTCTGCAAGTGCTTGATAACAAAAGGCTTGCACGCATAGTGCAAGCGCGATAAGGCGGCCGGGCTGTCCTGGTAGAGTGTACGGTTTGGACTTCATGGCGCGGTTAAACCGGATTTGCCAAAGATATTCGTTGTAACAGGCCGAAATATTATCCCACGGGGAGAATTCCCCATGCTGCGCGGGGTAACTCATTGACGTTTTGCCACCACGGCGAGGCGGAATTTTAGGTTGGCCCGAATAGCAA
>MDTE01047516.1_pt1 | contig 11576 bp, 7 predicted proteins | sample 811231 | NCBI WGS metagenome assembly MDTE01 (sample SAMN05326651, study PRJNA326480) | marine metagenome | isolation source: seawater | place: Indian Ocean: Red Sea | collected 2010
GAGCCTGAGCCTGAGGTTGTTTCTGATGATAAGCCTGTGGTAACTGAAGGGAGTCCAGAGGCAGAAAATTGCTGACTCTAAAAAAAAGAATAACGTCTAATTATTATAAAGTAATGAAGTGTATTAACTACTTTAAATATATTTAATATACAGAGCTTATAAGGTAATAATAATGATTATCTAATTACATTAATCTCGGATAAAGGTACAGTTAATTGTGTTTCACTATCACCATCGTAAATAGTTATATTTATATTCTTTTTCATCCCTTTGTTAATCTTATCAATGTATCCATTCAAAATTTCTCCTGAAGGAGACTTCCATTTTATTTTTAAACCTTCTTCCACTTCATCCAATGATTTAGGAATAAATGAATCCTCAATGATTTCTTCTGATTTATTTGTATCCTCTTCTTTCTCAGGTTCAGGTTCAAAAGAATCCTCTTCTTTAGCTTTATCCTCTTCTTTAGCTTTATCCTCTTTTTTAGGTTTAGCTTTAGCTTTATTCTCTTTTTTAGGCTTCGTTTTTTTAGAAGATTTCTTAGATTTCTTTCCTTTACTCTTAAGGAATTCTAAGTATTCCATCCAATTTTCAGTTAATTCAATGAAATCCACATCTGAACTATCTGGTTCTTTAATAATATTACCTACTTCAGCTTGCTCTTTCGGTTTCCAAGGTTTTGGAGATTTAGTAGCTTGAAGGTTACTAAATAATATTGATCCCCATTTTGTTGTGAAATCATCAGATACTATTTTTTCATATTCTTCCTTAGTAATTTTACCTTCATTTAAATACATGTGATCTAATAAACTAGTAATTAATTTATTTTCATTCACTGTTTTTTTCCCTTTTCTAGTCTTTTTCTTTTTAGATTCTCCATCTATACCACTAATATCACAAATAGTAACAACTGCTTCTTCCATTTCAAGGTATGGATTTATATTATCAATAAATTCTTTAACTTCAATATAGTCATCGTTTAATTCACGAATTAAAGTAACATATTCCTTTCTAAGTATTTCCTTTGAACTTTCAGGTAGAGAATCTCCTTTTAAGTTTTTGAATAATCTATCACACTTACTTGTTTTTTCTACTCTTTTATTATAAAACTTCTGAATACGTTCTTTCTTATTTTCAATATTGATCTCATAAACACGTTTCTTTATGGTGTCAATTTCTGCTTCAAGTTTCTTTATTCTTGTTTCTTCTTTTGTCAATTTACCTTCTTGATCAATGTATTTATTTAAAACATTCAAGTTTATTCCTTCTTCCATCTTATTTTTTAATTCTTCAAGTCCATTACTATAGTTCAAATACTTCGGAAACTTAATATTTATTTTCATACCACACTCTTTACCAGTATCGCCGCATGTTAAAGATATTTCTTCATATGTTTCCTTAAATTGTTTAGTTGATGGACAACCTTTACATGATATATATTTATCTTGCGCAGATAAGAATTTTAATTTTTCATCATAAAATAACCCAATACATTCTAAATATTCACTCATTATATTTATATTTAAATATATTTATATTCTTTATTATTTTTCAAATTTAAACTATATCCCCAACTCTTTTAGCTAATTCATTTACTTTATATTCATATTCTTGTTTGTTTCTATGTTTGTGTATTTTCCTATAATTTAGAATATATAATCCAATAAAAATAGAAAGAAGCCCAACTACATTTATAAATAAATTAAAAGTAAATATACTTTCAGATTCTTTGGGGACATGTTTAATTAATAGTTTTTTCTTTGGAGGAGGGGGTATATCCACAATATTAGGTTTAAAATTAAGTTCTTTTTGTATCAGTTTATAATCAATTAATCGAGGTTGCATTATAAAATGAATCTAAAATATAATATATTATAAGATTAATTATTAAACAAAATAAATTATATAAAATCATCGTTCCTTATACAAATTAATAAATATGTAATTAAACCAATTACCAATGTTATTAACCAAAACGGTAAGATCGTTTTATCACCGCCACCAACACCAAAGTCTTTAAACTCTCCATTTTCTTTGAAAAAAAGTCTAGATTTTTTCTTATAAAGAATAATACAAGCTATGATAAAAATAAAAATAGCGACTTGTAAATTATTATCTATTTCAAACATTTATATTATTCAATATAAAAAATATTAATAACAATCTTCATCAACTATTACCCATTCAGAAGATTCTTTCTCAGGATCATACATTAATGTAACATATACTTTTTCATTTTCTTTGAAGATTAAAAAATCTTCATTATTCTCTATATAATAAGTTAATCCACCAAGTACATTTTTTATAAAATTAGATAAGTTTTTACTTTTATTATTATTTTTAATTATTATATCTTTAGTTCTATGATTCAATGCAAAGGATAATTCATCGTATTCGGTTGTTAAATTTCTTGAGTCTACCAATATCTCTTTTATCTTTTCTTTCAAAATTTTTTCCCCCTTTTCCTTTGAAATATTCCATTTGTAATTTTTGTGAACCATTTTACTATTTTTAGATATTTTTGATAAAAAGAATTATTTTATCTAAAAAAATAATTCATATATTTTTATATTTTATTAATTGGAGCATCAAATATTTAACTACATATACATATGTTCCGGTGGTTTTCCAATATCCTCCTTACTTGTAACAAGGACCTTTACAATATCTTCTGTTATTTTAATAGGTAAAGTAAAATCCTTAATCTCAAAGTTTAATGAAACTTTTTCAGCCTCAGTACCATTATTACATAGATTATAGATGTTTATCTTAGATACAATTGTCTCAAGGCATCTCTTCAAGTTTCTAACACCTTCTTCTTTCATTGTATAATTTTCAATTATATAACGGATTGATTCTTCTGTAAATTCAATCTCTTCTTTTTCAAACAGATATGTATCTAGAATCTCAGGAATAATATATTCCTTACATATCAGTAATTTATCATCTGGCTTAAATCCTTTAGTATTAATTACATACATTCGGTCTTTAAGAATTCTATCAATCCTACTTTCATCATTAAATGAGAATATAAAGAGAGCCTTTGATAGATTAAGGTGAATCCCAGGGAAATAATTATCTTGAAATAAACTATTCTGAGAAGGATCTGTAAGGTGTGTTAGAAGGTGTGTAATTTCTTCACCCTTATGTGTTTCACTAATCTTATCTAGCTCGTCAAAGTAAATGACAGGATTCATACATTTGGAATCTATCAGGATATCAATTATACGTCCCCAATGAGATCCTTCATAAGTATAAGAATGACCATCAAAATATGAAGAATCAGAGGCACCCCCCAATGCGATAAACGCAAAGGGTCTATTAATAGCTTTAGCAATTCCTTCCTTAACCAATGTCGTCTTACCATTCCCCATAGGCCCTTGTAGAGCGAGAACATTTCCATGTGATTTAGGGTTTCTGATCCATTTTCCAAGAACTTGAAGTATATGCATCTTAGCATCCTTATGGCCAAAGATTGCTTTATCAAGTGTTCTCTGAGTATTAATCAAATAATTTGTAAGTTCTTCCTTTGAACTATCGTTATTTATAGGTAATTCAGTATACTTACCAAATGGAATCTTAATAAGACCATTAATCCACTTATCCATCTTACAATATTCTCCAGTAGATACATCCATTTCATTCAGTTTATTAATATTTTCAATTGCGATTGACTTTGTCTTAATATCCATATCAGAATTAAGAATCTTAAACTTCATAGGGACATTTGAATTATTAATATCCTTAATATCTTCTAGATCTTTAAGATGCTTAACCTTTTCAGTCTCATCCAATCCACGGAAATAATCTATTTCAACATCTTCATTAATATCACTTTCAACCATTTCAATAAACTTATCATCGTATTCATCATACTCTTCATCTGATGTTTCTAATTGTGATTCGGCGTATTCAGACATATCACTCATCTCTTCTTCATACTCTTCATCTTCATCATCTTCTTCCTCTTCATCATCTTCTTCATCTTCTAATTCAATATCACCTTCTTCTAATTCAATATCATCTTCTTCTAATTCAATATCATCTTCTTCTAATTCATCCTCTTCTTCATCATCATTTTCAACATCGTCTTCAACATCTTCTTCAACATCAAGGACAATTCCAGATTCAATATTTGGATCTTCTCCAGTAAGGTTAAGCAGATCCAAAATAGATGGATTACTCTTCTTTTTCTTCAAACTACTTTTCTTTCCTTTAGGGATACTATTCTGCATAAACATATTTACAAGGAGTACCTGTGATAATAGTTCAATTAAGTTCTCACTACTTCCATGTTTCTTTTTCTTTTTCTTTGACTTTTTAGGACTTGACATTTTTAATGATAAAGGTGTTGTTTTCCCACGTAGCCTACTTATTTCTTTTTGAAACATTTCATTATCAAATTCAGCATTACATGAAGTATCAATAATATCAGATAGATCACCATTTTCATTGATTTCTTCAGTCATTTCTGTTAATTCTCCAATAATGTCTTTATCATCCAATTCTTTTTTCTTTGATCGTGTAATCATTGAGTGTTCATTAAGTTCCGACATTGTCTATATTTAATTTAATTATAATAATTCTTTAATTATTTTCAAATTTAAACTCAAATTAAATTAATTTAACAACTAATTCTTTTATTATCTTAAACTATTTATAAGTATCTTCAACGTATTATAAATATCCATATTTTTAAATTTGAAAAGATTTAAAAAAAAAGATAATAGATAATATATATACACATATGAATCAAGAATATATTGAACCTGAAACAAATAATGTTACTGGAGTTCAATTTAGTATAATGGGTCCAGAAGAGATAAGAAAAAGGTCTGTCGTAGAAATTACAAAACATGAAACATATGATAAAGATGTTCCAGTTATTAAAGGTCTTTTTGACCCTAGAATGGGAACAACTGAAATGGGGAAAACATGTGGAACATGTGGCCAAAATAATATTAACTGTCCAGGACATTTCGGACATATTGAATTAGCTAGACCAGTATATCATTATCAGTTTATCAATATCATAGTTAAGATCCTTAAGTGCACATGTATTCAGTGTTCAAAATTACTTGTAGATAAAAGCTCTCCACAAATCCAAGATATTCTTAGAAAACCCAGTAAACATAGATGGAATGATATCTATACCCTTTGTCAAAAGGTTAATAGATGTGGTCAAGAAAATGATGATGGTTGTGGAGCAAAACAACCAGATAAGTTAAAATTAGATGGAATGGACGGTATTACAGCCGTATGGAGTAAACTAGATGGTGATGAGAAATCAAATCGATCTCAACATCTTGAAATAGAAAAAGTAAAAGAAATATTTGAAAGAATTACCGATGAAGATATTAATGTAATGGGATTTTCAGAACAATGGTGTCGCCCAGAATGGTTAATCTGTTCGGTCTTCGCTATACCACCTCCATCTGTAAGGCCATCCGTAAAACAAGACGATTCTCAAAGGATGGATGATGACCTAACACATAAACTCTGCGATATCATTAAATGTAATAATACACTAAAACATAAGATAGAACAAAACAGTAGAGTTGAAGTTATTGAAGACTGGACAAAGGTCCTTCAATACCATATCGCAACAATGGTAGATAATGAACTCCCTGGTATTGCTCAAGCAGTACATAGATCAGGAAGAGCCCTTAAAGCAATTAGACAAAGGTTAAAGGGTAAGGATGGACGGATTAGAAATAATCTTATGGGTAAGAGGGTTGACTATTCCGCAAGAAGTGTAATTACACCAGATCCGAATATTGAATTAGATGAACTAGGTGTTCCAGAAGCAATCGCTCAAAATCTAACCTATCCTGAAATTGTAAACGATTACAATATGACCAAAATGGAAAAACTACTAAATAATGGTGTAGATACTTATCCTGGAATTAAATTACTTGTTAAAAAGAATGGGATGAAACTTACATTAACCAAAAGTAATATCAATGATATTGAACTTAAGAACGGTGACATTGTACATAGGCATCTTATGGATGGAGATCATGTATTGTTTAACAGACAACCGTCCCTTCATAAAATGAGTATGATGGGTCATAGAGTTAGAGTAATGAAGGGAAACACATTCAGACTTAATGTAAGTGTTACACCACCTTATAATGCTGATTTTGATGGTGATGAAATGAACATGCATGCCCCACAATCTATTAAAACAGTTTGTGAACTTATGAATATAGCTTCAGTCAAATATCAAATAATTTCTCCGAGGGAAAATAAGCCTATTATTACAATTGTTCAAGATACTCTATTGGGTATTAATAAACTAACAAAAGGAGAAACAATTAATTATAAAAGCATCGATGTAGATGGTTATTATTTCTCTAATAATACTAACATCTATAAAAAGAAAAAATCAAGTGATCCTATCACAACACAAAATGTTGAAACATCCTATTTTACAAAGAATCAAGTTATGAATCTAATCTCCACATTAAGCACTTTTAAATTAAGTGGTGGGAGTCTCCCAGAGAATACAACAACTATTAATATTAATGATAAAGATGTTCCACTCTGGTCTGGAAAAGATATTATCTCTTATATCATCCCAGAAAGTATTAATCTAACTATGAAAAATAATTCATATGATACTCTTCCCGATGATGGACTTAATAAAGTTGTTATTAAGAATGGGAAATTAGTTTCAGGGGCACTTGATAAAGGTATATTCACAAAGACGTCTAAAGGGCTTATTCATACAATCTATAATGACCTTGGAGCAGAAAGAACAAAGGACTTTATTGATGATCTACAAAAAATTGTATCTTATTTCCTCTTAATTGAAGGCTTTAGTGTTGGTATTGGTGATATGATAGCTGATGAAATTACCAATCAAAAGATAAGTGATGTTATTAAAGAAAATAAAGATAAAATAGATCAAATCCAACAAGAGTTTCATCTAAATATTTATGAAAATTATTCTGGAAAAAGTAATAAAGAATATTTTGAAGGGAAAGTAAATAATATCCTTAATAAGACTTTATCTCAAACAGGTAATATCGGCCTTGAAAATCTCGATCAAAAGAATAGAGTTACCAATATGGTTAATTCTGGATCAAAGGGTAAGTCTACAAATGTTGCACAAATTGTAGCGTGTCTTGGTCAGCAGAATGTTGAAAGTAAACGTATCCCATATGGTTATATTGATAGAACACTCCCACACTACAACAAATATGATGATTCTTCAGAAGCAAGAGGGTTTGTTGAAAATTCATTTATATCTGGACAAACTCCACAAGAATACTTCTTTCATGCTATGGGTGGGAGAGAAGGTCTCATTGATACAGCTGTTAAGACATCTGAAACAGGTTATCTTCAAAGAAAGCTAATGAAGTCAATGGAAGATTTAAGGGTTGATTTTGATTTCTCAGTAAGGAATAATTCTGGTTGCGTAATTCAATTTGTCTATGGTGAAGATGGAATGGACTCATGTGCTGTTGAAAATCAATCCTTAATCGTTATGAATAAAACAACAGAAGAAATATGTGAAATGTTCCTCTTTGGTAAAAAGACCGTCTGGGGTAAGTATCTTACGAAGGGAGCAATTAAAAAAATGAATAAGAAAACAATCTTCAAGAAAATGGAAACTTCTCTCTATGAAATACTTGACCATAAAGAATACATATTTGATATAAATAAACATGGCAAAGTATCAAATAATGTAGTTTATCCAATACATATTGAACGTATTATTTCAAACCACTGTAGGATGAGTGCCGACCTTTCTGACACTGAACCAGAATATATTCTTGATAAAAACTTCATATTGAAACAGAAATTAGAAATCAATGATAGTTTCAAAAATAATAAACTCATCCAGATTCTAATTGACATACATCTAAACCCAAAGGTACTCATTACAAAACATAAAATACAAAAAGAAGAATATGATAATATCATCCAACTGATTTAAATGCTATTTGAAAAATCAAGGATTAGCCCGGGGGAAATGGTAGGGGCAATCGCTGCCCAGAGTATTGGGGAACCAGCTACACAAATGACACTGAATACTTTCCATTATGCTGGTGTAAGTGCTAAGTCTAATGTTACTCGTGGTATTCCCCGCCTTAGAGAGTTGCTTGGAGTAACTAAAAACTTAAAAGCTCCATCAACAATCATTAGACTCAAAGAAGAGTTTGGATCACAGAGAAATAAATCACAATATGCAAAAAATAAACTAGAATATACAGTCCTTAAAGATGTAGTTACCAAAAATCAAATCTTCTATGATCCTCTAAATAATATATATGAAACAGAAATTGAAGATGATGTCGGTATGATGAACATCTATAAAGAATTTCTCACATTAGAAAAAGGAGAAGACTATGAATATGAAGATAAATGTCCATGGATCATTAGATTTACATTTAATAAAGAATTAATGATGGAAAATGGAATTGTAATGGAAGATATTCATATTGCTCTAATGGAGTATGATATTGACAAAGTTGACTTTATCTACTCAGATGATAATTCAAAAGAATTAATTGGAAGAGTATCAATTAAAGCAGAAATCACAGGGAAAGAGGATGAACAACTCAATGGCCTTTCAGATCAATCAGATGTTCTATCTATCTTCAAAAATATTCTTGAGGATATGCTTAACAACGTAGTTATTAAGGGAATTAAGAATATCACAAATATTGTCATGAGTGAACATGAAGTATATGGTAAGAAAGATAAAGAAATATCAAAGGATAAAACATGGATCCTTGAAACAGATGGAGTTAACCTACTTGAAGTATTTAATTCACAATATGTTGATTACATAAATACAATCAGTAATGATATTATTGAAGTGTATGATGTTCTAGGAATTGAAGCAGCACGTGAACTACTTATTGAACAAATTACAGAAGTTATTGAATATGAAGGAAGCTATATCAACGATAGACATATTGAACTTCTATGTGACATTATGACAAACAAAGGAATCCTCACTGCAATTAACAGACAAGGTATTAATAGAGGTGACATTGGACCCCTCGCAAAATGCTCATTTGAAGATACAACAGATCAACTAATTAAAGCCGGTATTTTCGGTGAAAAGGATAAACTAAATGGTGTATCAAGTAATATCATGATGGGACAAGTTATTAAAGCTGGTACTGGTATGTGTGATATATTCCTTGATGAAGAAAAACTCATCAGTGAATTGGAAAGTATAGATTCAACAAAAGAAGATTATATTGAAGTAACTGATAGTAATATTAATAATCTATTGAAGGATGATAGTGAAGAAGAAGAAGAGGACGAATATTGTGGAGATGATAACTTCTCATTCTCTGTTGACCAATAAATTAACATTTATCAATAAATGGCAATTGATATAAATATATATTTTTATTCATTTTAATTAATTCACATTCTTTCTTAGCTCGAAGTTCATCTATATTAACAAATGAACTTGATCCCCCTCTAATATTATTTAATAATATATCTCCCTCCTCTTTTTTTATCGCTTCATTCATCTGTTGTATAAATTCTTCAGTATTTCCTTTATTTAAATCATCATTAATTCCTTCGTATAAATCATTAGATGCATCAATATCTCCCGTAATATTCATCTTTTCCTTTTTCATTTTCATTGCTTTAATCACTTCTTTCTCTTTTTCTAAACGGGAATCTAACAATTTTCTATTTTCATTTATATCATTAGAATCTAATTTATATATCTTTTTAAGAATATCCATCACTTCGGATGTATTATCCTTCTCTCGACGAACCATTTCTAATGATATATATTTAGATAACATTAACTGTCTAGTTTCACAATAAGATAAAAATCCAACTAAATCCAATTTATTCATAGTATCAATCTCTCCAAAGATAATAGGTTCATATTCATCATACATATATAATAATGATTCATTCTTATCTTTTTTATCACAACTTTTTAAACTTGAATAGCTTACATTACCAAATATTTTATCAAAAAATGTTAAAGGCTTATTTGAACAACTCAACATACGAGATTTAATAGATTGCTTTAGAAATTTAGCTAATTCTTTATTTTCTAATACCTCATTTACTTTTTGATCTATCACATCTTCTTCTAAAACGATTCCATTTAGTTTTAATCTAGCTTTTACTTCATCTTCAAATCCTTTATCTAATTTTTTAAAACCTATACATGCATGAAACCAATCTAATTCATAATATACCAAGCCAGTATTATGTATATATACTTTTTCTAATTCATTCCTTTTTGCTTCATATTCTTCAAATCCTATAACCGGTTCCATATTCTCCTCGGGTTTATTATCATCCATATTCTCCTTGGGTTTATTATCATCCATATTCTCCTCGGGTTTATTATCATCCATATTCACTTTATCAATAAAACTAAGACCTGGACTATCTTCTTTTTTAACATCTTCACCACCACCCATTTGATCTTCACGCACCTTATTACATTCTAAAAGATACAAGAATAATAAACTAACATAATAATTCATCTGCTGTTTATCTACCAAATTATTACAGTTAATATTCTTATAATTAAATACTATTTTATCTGCTTCTTCTATTTTATAAGAATTATAATCAAATATAAATTGAATTGTAGGAGACATTTTAAATTCTGGATTATCATCAACTATTTTCTGAAGTCTAATATAATCTATCATATTCAAATAATGTTTATAATTATCTTCTGCTATACGACCAGTTGGTATAAAGTCTAATTTATCATGTATTAACATTAATTCAACCTTATTACTTATCTTCTCGATATTGCCACCAACCTGGTATGACTTTTTACGTCTATAAGATTTCCTTTGTCTATTATTATGATGATTACCCCCTCTCTTTTTCTTCTGAGTCCTTATTTTTGTCATAATATATAATATATATAATATTATATTAATTTGATTATTAGTAAATGATAAAAGAAATATTTAATTTATTTTTGGGCTTTCCAATAAGGGACACCGTTATCTCTAACCTGTAATACATGTAATACTTGTTTTCCACTCTTCTTTGGACGATAATATATCTTAGAACCAACCGGTTTCTTTAATACATTATAATAATATGAAGCAGATGGTCTCTTTTGATTTTTCGCACCTCTTACAACTTTTTCAGACTTCTTATTTGGGTGAATACCTTGTTTAGCTAAACTTTCTCCTTTAGCATCTTTCCCGTAGGTTGTTTTCTTAACTCTCCCCTGCTTATAAGTCGCAACTTTTCCAGGACGTCTTTTATTAGAACGTCTGTATCTAATATCGCGTTGGAGCCTACGGCTAGCCCTCTGTCTCATTCTTCTTGCTGATTTTGTCATTCTTCTACGCGTTGAGCGTCTAGCACTGCGTCTAGCACTGCGTCTAGTACTGCGTCTAGCACTGCGTCTAGCACTGCGTCTGGCACTGCGTCTCGCACTGCGTCTAGTACTGCGTCTGGCACTGCGTCTCGCACTTCTTCTTTTAGCGCCCCCATCTAATCCCTCATTAGCAGGATATCCGGATACCCATTCGGGTACGTTAGCCCCCTCAATACCAGTTCCGGAAAAATGGTATGATGTCATCGGTTCACAAGTAGTCATA
>MDTE01098466.1_pt1 | contig 11576 bp, 8 predicted proteins | sample 811231 | NCBI WGS metagenome assembly MDTE01 (sample SAMN05326651, study PRJNA326480) | marine metagenome | isolation source: seawater | place: Indian Ocean: Red Sea | collected 2010
GATGTTTGGCGGCGGTGGAGGAGGTCGCGGTGGCGGTGGCGGCGGCATGATGGGTGGCATGATGGGTGGCATGATGGGTGGCATGGGAGGTGGCGCTACAGCGAAGAGTCGCCCTGCCCGCGTACGCATTGTGAACGGCCGAGTCGTGTTGTCTGCCAGTAATACCGAGCTGCGGTTTGTGGGAACTCAGCCCACCGGCGAACTCTACGAAGCTGGTTTCGGTGAGTTATCTGGCGTGATTAGGGTGAGTGGTTCAACCGTAACGGAGATTTCACTAACGGTGCCTGCCGACTCATTGTGGAGTGAAGACGAAGAGCTTCTTGCGAGACTGCAAGGAGGCGAGTTTTTGGCGGTGAAAGAACACTCCACTATTGTTTTTCGTTCGACTGAGGTTGTTAGGGACGAGGATGGTTTCACGATCACTGGAGATTTAACACTGCGGGGTGTGACTCAGACGATTCGGTTTCCAGCGAGTATCGATGTTGCGAATCGAGGCCTTTCGTTGAAGACTCGATTTACCGTAGACCGCACAAAATTTGGTATGGATTTTCCGGTTGATCAATTGAATAAAGAAGTTTCTGTTGACGTACAGGTTGCACAGCGTCGCGGGCGGCGTCGATCTTCCGCAGACCGTAGCAGTTCGCGAAGTCGTGCAAAGAAGAAGGCCAGTAATCAGCCCAAGCTCAGTGATGCAGAACAGTTGGCGCAGCATGCTGCGAATTGGCTCAAGAAGTTTGATTTGAATGAGAATGGTGTCTTGGCTAAAGAGGAGTGGTCGCAAGAGGGGTTTGTTTACAGCGCAGCAGATGCTAACGATGACGGCAATGTCACTTTGGCTGAGTTGCGTGAGGCAATGGGGGAAAAATGAAAATAGTTAGTGGTCGGCGACAAGAAAAGAACCGGTGATTTTCGTTGGCTCCCGTCATAAGGGAGACATGGTGAGAACGGTTATGACTTACTTTGCACCCGTTCCTGGAGTAGGCCAGGTGCTGGCACTAAATTTGTGACGGAACTTAGGGGATTTGGTAGACTAGTTAGGTTTCAGGCGAGTGATTAGACATTGATGGGGTCCATTCATAAACCAGTTAGTTTCAAGGAGTTTCTCGGATGAGCAAGAAAACCACACGTCGCAAGTTCGTGACGACAACGGCTGCCGCTGGTACCGGATTCTGGGTCGCCGGCGGAGTTGCACCAAGGCCGAGTCGAGCTGCCATAGATGAGATTAGCTTTGCGAGTATCGGTGTTGGCGGTAAAGGCGCAAGTGATTCACGCGCGATTGGACGTCATGGAAACATGGTTGCGATCTGTGACATTGATGAGGGGAACCTGGGGAAGGCGGCGGCCAGGTTTACAAAGGCGAAGAAGTATTTTGATTACCGCAAAATGCTTGACGAGATGAATAAAACCATCGATGCAGTGACGGTCAGCACTCCTGACCACAATCATGCTCCTGCGTCTATTCGTGCCATGCGGATGGGGATTCATTGCTTTACGCAGAAGCCGATGACCCACACAATCCAAGAAGCACGCTTGATGGGCCAGATTGCTCGCGAAAACAAGTTGGCCACACAGATGGGAAATCAGTTCACTGCCCATCCCAACTTGCGGTATTGCGAGGCTGCTTTCAAAAAGGGAAGTCCTCTCGGAACAATTAAGGAAGTTCATATCTGGACCAACCGACCGGTTTGGCCGCAAGGTTTGGGTAAGCCCAAAGACAAGCCAGCCACGCCATCCACTGTGCATTGGAACGAATGGCTTGGCCCAGCGAATGAGCGGGATTACCACCAGGCTTATCATCCGTTCAAGTGGCGAGGATGGTGGGAATTCGGGACTGGTGCCCTCGGTGATATGGCTTGCCACACCGTCAATATGCCTTTTGCTGCATTGGACCTCGCGAATCCTACCTCCGTTGTCGCGGAAACATCGGGGCACAACGAAGAAACCTATCCCGCATGGTCAGTCATCGACTTCGCGTTTCCCGCGAATGATTGGCGTCCAGGATTAAAATTCCGTTGGTATGATGGGAAGAAGTTGCCACCGCAGGAGTTGCTGCAAGGCAAAAAGATGGTTGGTAGTGGTGCCCTGATCGTTGGTGAAAAGGGTACGTTGTATGCCCTTGGTGACTATGCGGAACAGGGTTTGCACTGGTTGGGCGTAGATCCTCCAAAGGTGGAATACAAGAAGTCTATCGGCCATGTCGAAGAATGGGTTGCCGCGATCAAAGGTGGTGAACAGGCAAAGTCGAACTTTGCTGAGTACGCCGGTCCACTTACCGAGACGATTTTGCTGGGTAACCTGGCTGTTTGGGCTGCGAAAGAGCCTGGCAAAGGCAAGCAGATTGAATGGGATGCCCAAAAGCTGGTAGCGACGAACGCACCAGAAGTAATGCATGTTGTGAAGAAAGAATACCGTCAGGGTTGGGACATCTTTCCTTCGGCATGAGGCTAGTTCTGCTTTGGCAGGACATTTGTTGACAATTGAAGACGGTCGCCAGTATTCAAGCTGGCGGCCGTTTTTTTGTTTGGTCGTAAGATTGCGTTTAGCCGAAATAGGCAACTAGTCGGTTCGCCAAAGGTGGACAGAGTCGGTCGATCCAGACGAGGAGTTTTCCTCCAGTTGAGAGGATCAGCTCGTGCTGGCCACGTTTCATCGCCCGCATTGTTCGTCGCGCGACCTTTTCTGGCGACATAGCGTTGTGCAGGTGTGGTTTGGCGGAAGACGGTGTTCTTATAACCTGATCGAAGAACTCACTTGATGTCGTGCTTGGACTCACTAAGAGCACGTCGATGTTCTGGCCGGCCAGTTCGCATCGCAGGGCGTCGCTGAATCCGTGGACTGCGAACTTGCTGGCGCAATACTCACTCTTTCCAGGCACTGCTCGATGTCCGAGAACGGATCCGACATTAACAATTAGTGCATTGTTTCCTTGTCGCAGCATTGGAATCGATTTTCGGATAAGTTCCACTGGGGCGATGAAGTTCACGTCAAGGACGCGACGTAGTCTTTCTGGTGTGGCTTCGGAGAACGGTCCTAATGCGCCCAAACCGGCATTGTTTACAAGGATATCGAGGCCGCCCATGTCGCGTTGTGCGGTTTCGATAACATGTTTTTGGACCTTGAAGTCGGTGATGTCTCCGGCCACGATAATTGGGCGTTTTGCTTTGCCTGATTTCGAAATGATGTCTGAGAGTTGGCGAAGGCGGTCCTCTCGTCTCGCTGTGACAAGGAGTTGCGCGCCCTGTTGCCCGAGTTGCTTTGCCAGGGCAAGGCCAATCCCACTAGAGGCTCCAGTAATGATAATTCGAGCTCGATCAAGCGTGCGTCTTGCCATCGGTTAGGCTATGTCTTCTGCCGAGGAATCAACATGTGGTCCATTGTCGTCTGGATGTTCGATCTGGTGTTGCCGCACGGTGACTGCGGGTCCAGCAATTCGTCCGAGGTGTTTTCCTGGGAGACGGCAGTGAATAGTTACACGCGTTTCATGGAAGCGTTTGGAGAGTATTTCACCATGGGCAGCGAGGTATGCCATGAGTTTGCCATTTTCAACACCCGTCTCGACATCTACGTCGTGAAAAGTTCTGCTTAGTGCGTCGCTAACGGTCTTGGCAAGTCGGTCGAACCCCTCCTTCGTGCGGGCACTGATGGGGACTGCATTCGGGTATCGGCGCAGGAGAGTCTCGAGATGCTGCTTCTGAGTACAGAGGTCAATTTTGTTGGCAACGAGTACGGTGTCTTTGCTGTCGATTCCGAGTTCGTGCAACACTTCGGAGACGGCACTAATCTGTTCCAGTGCAGATGGGTTGCTGGCATCCGCGACGTGTAAAAGAAGATTGGCCTGCCTGGTTTCTTCTAGTGTTGCTTTGAAGCTAGTAATAAGTCGGTGCGGTAGATCGCGGATGAAGCCAACGGTGTCGCTTAGTAACACAGGGCCCCAGCTGGGAAGTTGCCAGCGCCGCGTACGTGTGTCCAGGGTTGCGAATAGCTTGTTTTCGGCAGTGACCCCCGCTGCAGTTAGTGAGTTCATTAACGTGCTCTTGCCAGAGTTCGTGTAGCCGACGAGCGACACTGTCATTTGGTCCTGGCGTGCAGAAACTTGTCGTTCTTTGCGGTGTTCGATTGTCTTGATCTCAGACCGCAAGTCGTAGATGCGTTTTTCGACCAGACGCCGATCGATCTCGAGCTGCTTTTCACCAGGGCCCCGCATGCCTACACCCATGCTGTAACGAGACAGGTGTGTCCACAGGCGTTTCAAACGAGGTAGCGAGTATTCAAGCTGAGCTAATTCGACTGCGAGGCGGGATTCATAAGTCCGTGCGTTCGAGGCGAAGATATCCAAGATGAGCTCGGTTCGGTCAATGACTTTGACTTTGAGCGTTTTTTCTAGATTGCGTGTTTGGCTTGGTGTCAGATCGTTGTCGAAAATTACCACGTCGGCATTACAGGTCTCCACGAGCTGATGCAGTTCTTCCAGCTTTCCTTTTCCCAGGCAGCTACTGCTATCAAGCTTCTGGCGTTTTTGGGTAATGCCGCCAACGATAACGACCCCTACGGTTTCCGCGAGTCCGGCTAATTCCTCAAGCGGTTCTCCGCTGACTGAGTCGTTGGGCATGATGACACGCACCAAGAGGGCATTTTCCTGGTCGACTGTTTGAGAGCGTTCGTGGTCGTGCACCGTGCGTTCGTGACTCCAATGAAATGGATGCGGCAAAATTACATTGTAGACATGCTAATTTGTGATTGGCAGCCATGCGGAAGCATCGTGCGTTGCGGAGTATGGCAAGGTACGGGTTCGTCGCTGGGTTGCGATCATGCGGGCCTAAGGAGTGCTGGCAGGTTTTGTCGCCACTCGTTGTGTTGGGGCTTCTGTTTTTCGATGTCATGTTGACGGTCTGCGATCAACTGGTTCCGGATCTCGCCGTCGACATGTTGCAGGAGTTCCTGTTCAGTGAGTGGTGGCGACTTTCCTTGTTGGTCGCCTGCGACTACATCCGCCCAGAAAAAGATGCGGTCGCCTGTGTCAAGTCTGGCGAAGACCCGGCAATCCAGCCAGCAAAGTGCATCTTTCAGTAACGGGCAGCCAGTTTCTGTTTCTGAGACGCGCAGGCCGGCCAGTTTGTCGACACTTCTGCCAGAGCCGAGTGCAAACTTGAGGGCCAGGTCAACCTGGTTCTGGTGCAAGAGGTGTGTTGCAAAAGCGCCGGTTTCGTCAATGAGTTGACGGGTGAAGTGGTTTGGTGCAATTCCGGCCATGAGAACCGGGGATTCGCGGTCGAGTGAAGCCTGCAGGATCCAGGTTGCGAGCAGTCCTCCCCGCCGTTGAGGCGTACCAGCGGTCACGACCCACACCTCCCGATTCGTCAGCCTGAAGATCTTATCAATTTTCTGTTGTTCTATCGTCATTGAGTCGTCCTTTTCTCGGCAGGCAAGCCTGAAGTGGCCTGAAAATCTTTGGAATCGAGGTCCATATCGTCAAGATACGGGATGGATGGCCTGTTTTAGGTGGACAGTTAGGGGAATGTGAAAAACTGCCGTGCCTGTTTTTTGGGCAGCGGGGGCGTGCCTGCCGGGTGGGCATGGATGCAAGTTGTTTGGGCACTAGCACTGAAATGACATAAGTCCAATGACTGTAGTGACATGCGAGCAACCCTTGACCTCGGTGGAATGATTGTGCGGGTCGAGCAAACGGCTCGGCTAATACATCGTTTCTTGCACTATGCATCCCAGTCAAAGGAGAGCACCATGACACAGTTAGGCTCATCGCACAGACAGACGGAAACCCTGCGGATCAATGCGGCGAGTTTGCCCGGAGAAAGTGCGCTGGCAACTTCCCCCGGCATTCAGTCTCCCCCTGCCACTGCCGATCGGCAGCAGGAGGCGTACCGAGTTGCTAGCGAAATGTTCCGGCAGAAGCCGGATTGGGTAATGTTTTTTCGAGAGGTGCTGGGGGTTGGTGGAGTGATCAGCAGGTTGTTTCCGACTGCAGCGGAAAAGCAAGAATTCGAACGCACCGAAGAATATGCCCGCATTCAGCAGATGCTTGCCAAGTTGCGTGAAAAGCGGCAGACTGGCGGCGACGAAGAGCCGACGCGCGTGATCACAGTTCGCATGCCATCCAGTTTGCACGAATCGCTTCGCGCGGAAGCTCACTGCAAACAAACGAGTATGAATAAGCTCTGTATTTCCAAGTTATTGCAGGTAATTGATGAGGGCTTGATTCCTGCCGAAGTATTGCAGAGAAAATCTGCCTGATAGACAGGGGCGGCTGCGGAACCCGTGGTTACCACCGCTCTTTGATCAATGAAAACGAAGTGAACCTGTAAGCCGGGTTCTGTTACCGTTGATTAAACGGTCGATGGCCATTTATCTAGGGCGCCGATTGCTCGGCGTCTCAAGCGGCCTACCCGGAAGTCGATAGCGATTCGGACTAAATCTGCTTCCTGTTTGGCCTTGCTCCGGGTGGGGTTTGCCAAGCCAGACAGGTCACCCTGTCTGCTGGTGCGCTCTTACCGCACCGTTTCACCCTTACCTGTTCCGCAAATAGCGGTCATCGGCGGTCTATTTTCTGTGGCACTTTCCCTGACTTCGCAACCGGTCGGCGTTACCGACCACCCTGTCCTGTGGAGCCCGGACTTTCCTCTCGCACGCATTGTGTGTGCCAGCGGTCATCCAGTTCACTTCGAGTTTTCGAATTGATCAACCAATTAGAGAGATCGGAAAATTGTCAGTTGGCAACGTCCTGATCTTATCAGAATCGACGGCTGGAGCTACGAGGGATCGTGGTCAAATAGCCTGATTGGCGGTGATTTACGTTTTGACTTGTCTCCCAACAACGAAACCATCAGTCTTATGGGGTTATTGGACTAGTTTCAGCGGCCGCGCGGTGGCGATTTCCTGGAATGTATCGACCAAATCGTCAGCATACGTTTCGACAGGGACTCCGCCTGGAATGCTGTAATGGACACCCCCCGAAATCTCAGCGACTTTCTCCATTAAATCCAGGTCGGCCCTGCTACCCAGGCTGATGGTTACTACGGGGAATTGCAAGTGTCGACACTGTTGTGCTTCTGTAAGCACTTCCTGGCGAGCTTGTTCGGGTTGGTAGCCACTTTCTGTTCCGCCTATCCAGTTAGCGCCCCCATCCGTCATAAGCACGATGATTTTTGATGCGCCGTTACGGCCGTTTTGTTCCAGTTCCTGACGAGCGTTCTTGAGGCCAGCTGCGATATTCGTCCAGCCTTGGTAGTGCCCGGCCTGCCGCGTACGAGTGACTTCGTGAACTTCTTGCAAGTCTTCGGTCAAACTGCACTCTGTCATGCCGAAGCCGTTTTCCGAGTTGTAGACACTAACGCCAACGCGATCTTTAGTGCTGACCTGACCAACATCGTCAAGGAAAACGTCGACAGCATCTTTGACAGCGGTCAGTGGCTGGGCGCTTACCTGTGCCAGAAATGGTGATTGGCTGGCACGTGGCTTGTTCTTCAGCCAGAAGTTAATTGCAGATTTGACGCCGAATTTTCGCAGATTCCCGGAATCACGGACTTGCTGATCGTACCAGGGCAGGTCTGCACGGTGATTTCGGCAAGCTTCAATGACATCATCCCAGCTGCCTTCCGAAGGGTAGTCGACTCCGTCCAGGCCAAGGCCACGGCGCATATGTCCATTGTTGAAAAAGTTTACCGTTTCAACCTGGCCATTAATGCTAAGCTCGCATCGATAGATTAGTCGATGCTGATATTGCAGCGTGGCTGAGGTCCCAATGCTGTTGTACTCTCGGTAGCCACCGTTCGACTTGTAGATTCGGGCCAACTCGATTGGTACCGAAGAGTTCACCACGACCTGATTTCCCTTCCAGGTGACCGCAGCAGGGAGAGTGAGGAAAGGGATCGTCACCCACGTGGGCTCAAATCCCATGTTTCCATACACGGGTGCTCCCATTTCGTGCCAGATCTGTTCCAGATTCAGGTTTACGGCGTCTTCCCCCAATTGCTGCATTGCACCGTATTCGCTGTCGTCATTCATTGACCCTGACAGGTCAAGCGTCAGCATGATGTCACGGGGTTGATACATCGCAACTGCACTACGGTGTACTTGAAACTGGCTTCGTCCAAGTACACGACCAAAAAACAGAGGTTGCCGTGGGTAGGTCATCGAGACCAGTACCGCTGAGTGAGGAGATTCACCTGTCTCAAAGCTGCGCGTCAACGCATTCCAGTGGCCAGTTTGAATTTCGAGATCGTCGGAGTGTTGGGCCAGGAATTCCAGCTTTTTTGTTTCTAACGCGTTTTCGTTGGTAACGGAGGAACCGGGGCCAATCGGGTTGCGGACGAGATATTCCACAATTTTTTCTTGGGTCGCTTCATGGCCTTCAGATAATTGACTGGCACCGGCCAAAGCTGCCGCGTCAACTGATCGATCAAGTTGAGACTGGGTTGTGTAGATGTGGCCAAGATCGATTGAAAGGGCCAGCAGTGCAGTCAGGCCAGTCATAAATAAGGCTGTCAGGACCAGGATGTTTCCACGTCGCATACTGTGAATACGATGGGGACCGGCTTTGCGATTGGGGCGGTACAACAGGGTCATATTGTGCTGCCTTTGCGAAGAGACGAATTCGGACGGTACTACAACGGAAAGGAGTTTCTCCATTAGGAAACATAGCTCAAGAAACCGGTCTGGCAGAGAAAATCGAGTGGGTTTTCCGGTCGCAAAAGGACGCAATGTGCCACGTCTTGACTTGCCCGCATCCAGGTGGATTTGCCGGTTGTCGGGGTTATGCGGTTTTACTCTTGATTTCTTCAAGCGTTACCGAGCGATGCTCGGCGGCTGAAAGATAGCATGCATCGACGAGCGCCATCGTATCGAGGTTGTCACGCCCGCTGATCTCAGGTTCTGCACCTTTTTCCAGGGCACATAACAATTCCGCCATTGGACCGACAAATGCATCCGGGAACCAGCATTCTTTCCAGCGCGGGCGAAACCACTTTTCCGGGGAGTGGGTGGTCGTAAAGTCGAGCGTGCTGGGCGTTGGCGTTGGATAGCTGGGCCAGCCTATCGTTCCTAGCGCCAGTCCGCTGGTCCCCTCGACGCGCCAGCGGATATAGATGTCTGATTCAGCACCCTCGCGGGCAGGCCCTGTCCAAACGTCATCGCACCCTGCGACGCGGAGACCATTTTCGTATTCCAGGATGTAGAGGCAGATTCCATCATGGTGGGAAAATAGTTGCGCGGTACGAGGGTCGGGACGGAAGCTGGCAAATACGCGCAGCGGATTGCCGAACAGGAATCGGAAGGCATCGAGGTGGTGGATTGACATGATACGTAAAGTGACCCAGCCCAGCCGTTGCTGCCACTCCATCCAATGGGGTATTGCTCGCATGTCGATTGTTGCCAGCACCGGATCACCGAGCAATTCTTGCCCTAACAGGTCTTTGCAGGCACGGATGGAATGGTCGTAACGCATGTTTTGGTTGACGGCCAAGGTAATACCGGCCTGGCGGCAAGCATCGACTATTCTTCTGGCTTCGGAGTAGTCCACTCCGAGGGGCTTTTGGGCTAGCACGCCGCGAATATGGTCGTTGTGTTTGACCACCTCTTGAATAACTGGCCACTGTTGGTCCGGTGGTACGGCGATGTCGATGACTTCAATGGCTGGGTCTTGCAGTAATGCCTGGTAGGAACTGTATGCCGTGTTGATCTCATGACGTTCTGCAACCTGTTTTGCTTTTTCCTTTGTACGTGAAGCAATCGCAATAGGATTGAATCCGGCTTGGCGGTATGCGACCAGATGGCAGTCGGCCATGATGAATCCAGCCCCGATGCACCCAATTGCAATCTCCTTGTTGGAGGGGAGTTTTGCCAGGTAGTTCAGTTTGGGAGTGGCTTGATTTTCGCTCATAGTGTCTATGCCAGTTAGTATGACTTTGGGGGCAACTGCATGCGGATTTGGTTTGTTTGCTCAACGCGTCAGTTTGTTCGTATCCAGCGGCAATTTATTCTACATGTTGATGCTTGCGACTCAGGGGACGCGTCTTGCAGTCACAAGATCGACATGCAAGGGCACCTCGCCCCTGCTCTGCCCTGCATTCGAGCTGTGGATGTCATGGTGTAATGACCGGAACGTAGATGGCAGTTGTATGCGTTGGGTCTATAAGGAAGTCGTTAAGTGCGAAAGCCGGCTGCGGTAGACTTGGTTTGGTTATAGGTTGTCTACATCGTGTTTGGACATCTCAAGTTTCCTTCCCGCGATGTTGTTGTGCACACGGACTCTGAGAGTTCTGTGTGCGTTTGATGACTCGAGGTGTTGTTTCACTTCTGCGAGAGCGATAGTACTTGCCAACGGTTTGATTGCAATACGGATGAAACCAAGGCATGATGAAGACCCTGTCTCGGGTAAAATGGTTCTGAAGGATCCACTTGTTGAAGTGGCATTAGCCACTGCTTGACCCTTGTGGCGAAGATTGGGGTTGCACGTGCAAAAAAACACGCTGCTTGAGTTGCAGAAGCTCGGAGCTCGAATTCAGCATTCCGGTGACGACGTGATTGCTGTGCGTTTTGTGGGCCCGCGTTTCGGTGATGATGCGCTAGTCGAGTTAACTGATTGCGCAAAATTGAAACATCTTGAACTAGTTGATACACAGGTTAGCGACAAAGGCGCGCTTGTGATTGCACGTTTGAAATCGTTGGAATCTCTGGATTTTGAAGGGAGTCGAATCACCGATGAAGGGATGTCGTCATTCACACATTTGGCAAAGCTGCGCCACGTCGTATGCTCGCGTGTGGTGACCAATGCAGCATTCAAGGCTCTCTCGTCTTGGCCAATGCTACGATCCATTTGTGTACGTGATAGCCGTGTTACGGATCTTGGTCTTCGAGAAATACGAGCATTGCCCCAGTTAAGGCAACTTGATTTGAATGGCTGCAGCATCACGGATATTGGGTTGAAGCACATCGCGAACTGTGTCTCGTTGCAAGAACTCAACTTGACCAACACGGAAGTAACTGACGAAGGCTTGGGGTACCTGTCGCAATTGACACAGTTACACAGTCTCTACGTCCGCGGAACCGATGTGACATTTTCTGGCGTAGTAGACCTGGTTACGGAACGCCAGCAAAGAGGGTTTGTTGTTGCGCTACAGATGTTGGGGTTGGTTGCGTTGGATGAACAACAGCCGGTGCGTTTAGACCTGGGACGCACCAAGATACGTGATGAACACCTCAGATTCCTTCAGCAGTTCTCGAAGCTTGAGCAATTGACACTCTCGAATACCAGTATTGGTGACTCGGGAGTTGCACATCTGGCTAGTTTGACGCAGTTGCGAGGACTCTACATTGCCCGCTGTGCAGTGACGGATCGAGCTCTTGAGCACATTGGGAAGTTAAGGAACTTGCAGTCGTTGAATTTGTACGGCACGAAGGTCACGGATGAGGGCTTGCGGCATCTAAGGCAGCTGAAGTCTTTGCGGGATATCTACCTGACGGATCTCAAGCTTAGCCCTGCGGCGGTTGAGGACCTGAAGCGATCCTTGCCCTTGGTTACGGTTGCAGGGCCCTGATGAATCACGAAGAGCGGCAGGCTGGAA
>MDTE01196355.1_pt1 | contig 11575 bp, 6 predicted proteins | sample 811231 | NCBI WGS metagenome assembly MDTE01 (sample SAMN05326651, study PRJNA326480) | marine metagenome | isolation source: seawater | place: Indian Ocean: Red Sea | collected 2010
ATGCGGAGGTAGCCAGATCCCCGGCACCGACACCGGTAGCGGCGACCAGAATTCCCGGACCAATGATCGCGAGGAGATTTGATTTTGAGGGCATGGAGTTTGACGGCATGGTACTGCTCCGGTAGTGAGATCCGCGTATCTTACCGGAAGGGACGTCCGCCGGCTCCAGGTGTTCCGAGTTCCCACGGGAGCAGCGCGCTGCGGTGCACGGCTGCGAACCGGTCGCGGACGTTGGCGTGTCGACCCTTCAGGCGGGACTTCCTGGTAGCGAATGGTTAAGATAGAGAGGACGTTTAGGGAATACGTTTCCCGCCACTGCACCGCCTGACGGCGCAACGGCGAATCGCCGCTGGAGCGATTCTGTTGAGGATGTTGTGATGGTGACAGGTTTTGTTGATGATGTGCGCAGCATGCCAATCTGGAGACGGTGGCTGGCCCCAGTTTTTGCGGTCTGCCTGGCAGGCAGTGCCAGCGTAGCCGCTGCAGAGACGCCTCCTCCCGGTGCGTCGACCGAGGAAGACCCCCGCGCGTTCTGGGCTTTTCGTCCGCTGGTGGCGCCGGCGGTACCGCAACTGCCAGGTCCCCTGGCAGAACAAGTGCGTACGCCGATCGATGCGTTTGTCTTGCGACAACTTGCCAAACGCGACCTTTCCTTTTCAGCCGCAGCGCCACCGACGCGGCTGGTGCGGCGCGCCTGGTTCGATTTGCTTGGGTTGCCTCCCTCACCAGAGCAGGCCGAGGCCTTTCTTGCGGATACCACGCCACAGGCCTATGAACGTGTGATTGATCGCCTGTTGGCCTCTCCTCATTTCGGGGAACGTTGGGGGCGGCATTGGCTGGATGTCGTTGGCTATACGGACCTGGTGAGCTATGACGGCGATACGACGGGGATTTTTGGGTTTATCAAAGGTCGTTGGCGTTATCGCGACTATGTGATCGACGCCTTCAACGAAGACAAGCCGTACGACCGTTTCCTGCGCGAGCAAATTGCCGGTGACGAACTGGTCACCTGGCGCACTGCCAAAGAGTACACTCCAGAAATGGTGGCGACGCTGGCGGCGACCGGTTTCTGGCGAAACGCCGAAGATCGCAGCGAGTCCGCCAAGGAACTCGAGTACAAGTGGTCTTTCTTGTACAACACGATGCAGACGTTTGGCACCGGCGTGATGGGGCTCACGTTGCGGTGTGCGCGCTGTCACGATCACAAGCACGAACCGATACCCCAACGCGACTATTTTCGGCTGCTTTCCCTGATTACACCAGCGTTCAATGTTGAGAACTGGAAGAACCCCAAGGAGCGTGCCATTCCGGCAATTTCTGCGGCGCAGAAGAAGGTGATGGATGCCGCCAATGCCGCGATCAACAAACGGGTGTCAGACTTGGAAGCACGCGTGGCGATGGTGAAGGCAGCCCGCCAGCAGCAACTGATCACGGCGAAACTGCAGTCGGTTCCGGCGGCCCAGCGAAAGGCCCTCCAGGCCGCGCTCGGCACACCGGACGACAAGCGAACTGCAGCCCAGCGCGGCCTGTTCAAGCAATTTGGTGACCAGGTCACGGTCAAGAACGAGGAAGTGGATCAGGCGTTGACTGCGGACGACAAGTCGGTGATTGCCAAACACAACCAGCAGGTGGCAGAACTCAAGCAACAGGTGCAAACCCATGGCTGGATTCAGGCCATCTACGATGTGGGACCGCCGCCGGCGACGCACCTGCTGGAACGGGGGGAATTCAAGACTCCGGGTGAGGAGGTGCGGCCCGGTTTTATCGAGGTGTTGTCGGCGGGACCGGACGCGTTTGCATCTTTAGGCCGGCCGGTTGCCGGCAGTAGTGGGCGCCGCACTGCCCTGGCCCACTGGCTTACCCAGCCTGGTACGCCCGCCGCGGGGCTGGTTGCCCGGGTGATCGTCAATCGGCTCTGGCAACACCTTACGGGGGTGGGCATCGTGCCGACTTCGGAGAATCTGGGGATGTCGGGTGATCCACCGACGCACCCCGAATTACTGGATTGGCTGGCGGCCGAGTTGGTCCAGAACGGTTGGCGCACCAAGCCGCTGATCAAGAACATCATGCTGTCCGCAACCTATCGCCAGGCCTCACGTCGTGAAAACATGTCAGCGGTGAAACCGGATCCGCGGCAGCTCGACCCGGAGAACCGATTCCTCTGGCGGGCCCGCCTGCGGCGACTCGAATCGGAGGTCATCCGCGATGCGATGCTGACCGCGTCGGGAAGCTTCAACGCGGACATGGGCGGACAACCCGTGCCACTGAAGTATCGCCGGGATGGAGTGGCTAGTTTCGATGAAGAAAAACTTTCGACCCCCCAGACGGCCTGGCGCCGCAGTATCTACCTGTTTCAACGTCGCGTCTACCATTTGACGGTGCTCGGTGTATTTGACCAGCCGGTCATTGCGGGAAGTGTGTGTCGCCGCAATACGTCCGCTGTCGCGTTGCAATCGCTCAGCATGATGAACGACACGTTGGTACTGGAGCAAGCGGACCAGTTCGCCGGCCGTGTGTTGGCGCAGGCGGGGGATTCGCCTGAGCAACGCATCGAGCTGGCTTTCCGGCTTGCTCTGTCTCGGCGTCCCAATACTGAGGAGCTGGGCTGGAGTTCGGAGTTGTTGCGACAGCAAGCCCAGCGGTACCAGCGTAGCGGTGCGGCCCACGCCGACGCGGAGCGTCAGGCGCTGATGCACCTCTGCCGGGTGCTCTTCAATTCGAGCGAGTTCTTGTATGTGGAATGAACCTGCCATGGATATCAATCAGGTACCGCTTTCACGTCGCCAGCTGTTGCAGCGATCGGGAATGGGATTCGGATCGTTGGCACTGGCAGCGATGCTGGAAGACGATGGCCTGCTAGCGGCGTCGACGACCAGGCCCCGGGTCGATCTGCGGCCCCGGAGAGGGCATTTTCCTGCCCAGGCCAAGAGTGTGATTTTGTTGTTCCAGTCGGGTGCTCCCAGTCAGATGGACCTGTTCGATCCGAAGCCTGAGTTGCAACGACAGCATGGCAAAGATGTGGGAATCGAGAGCCTGCAGGGCCGCGCCCGCGAACCGCTGATGGCCAGTCCGTTTCGGTTTCGGCCTCACGGCGAATCGGGAATTGAGTTCTCTGAACTGGTTCCGCATCTGGCCGGCGTTGTGGACGACTTGTCTGTGATCCGATCGCTGTACACGTTTGATCCGTGTCACGCCGGTGCGCCGTTGATTTTTCTGACCGGAAAACTTGCCTTCGGTCGACCCACCCTGGGAACCTGGGTGAGTTATGCTCTGGGGACCGAGAACCAGAACCTGCCCGCGTATGTCGTATTGCACGATATCGAAGGGCACAACACGGCTGGCGCTGCCCTCTGGGATAATGGTTGGTTGCCGGCGCTCTACCGCGGCACAGAATTCCGGCCCAAAGGGTCACCCGTATTGAACCTCCGCGCTGCCAAAGCGTTGCCGGCCGGTGCCGATCGGGATGATTTGCAGTTGATTGGTCGGTTGAATCAACGTTACGCCGATCGCTATCCCAGGGCCGCGGACCTGGAAACCCGGATTCGCAACTACGAGTTGGCGGCTCGCATGCAGCTGGCCGCAGAGCAGAATCTGGATCTGTCACGGGAGACCGCTGAAACGAAACGGCTTTATGGGCTGGAGAATCCAGTGACAGCCGAGTACGGAACCCAGTGTTTGATGGCGCGACGCCTGGTCGAAGCGGGTGTGCGGTTTGTCCAGATCATGAACAAACCACATAACCCCTGGGACCACCACGGCAATTTGAAGAAGCGGTTGCCAGCAACCTGCGCGGCCACGGATCAGGGATCGGGAGCGTTGATCGCCGACCTGAAACGTCGTGGGTTGCTGGACGAGACGCTGGTCTTGTGGGTAGGGGAATTTGGCAGGTTGCCTACCTCGCAAGGCGGGACCGGCCGGGATCACAATATGCACGCCTTTACAGCGCTGGCCGCGGGCGGCGGATTGAAAGCCGGCTATGTGCACGGCGCCACCGATGCGTTTGGGCACCGCGCCGAAGTTGACGCGGTCAGTGTCCTCGACCTGCTGGCCACCATGCTGCATCAGGTCGGATTGGACCACACGCAGTTGACGTACAAGCACAATAACCTGGATGAATCGTTGACCGATGCCCGCACGACCGACGCTACGGTGATTGCCGATCTGCTAACGCGTCCGGCGCACGCCTGAACGCAGGTTGGCGAATGCGCGCTGGCAGAGTTGTGTGGGAGAACTGCGGAGATTAGCCGCTGAACAATCCGGGGACCCCGTGTGTGTCGTCGACGACACCAGCAGCGTGCAGCTGGTGCAGGTCGAGTCCGACCATGTCGAACACACTGGCCAGTGTGTTTTCGGGTGTGACCGGATTGTCGGCTGGGTAGGCCGCGTCACCGTCACTGGCGCCGATCACCCTGCCTCCCGGAATTCCGCCACCCGTGATCAGGTAGGAGAACACGTTAGGCCAATGGTCGCGGCCTTTGTTATTGTTGATCTTGGGGGTACGGCCAAAGTCACCAGTCATCAGGACCAGCGACGTCTGTGACAAACAACGCTGTGACGAGCGACGCAACATGGATTCTTGCGTGGAACCGTTGCCAACGCATCCTGTAAACTCGGTATGATAGTAGGTCAGCGTGTGGCGTGCCCGTATGTGATCACTTTCACTCATCATACCAGTCCTATGGCGAAAAGAATTTGGCCTGGCGGTCTCCTGTTGGTGGTGCTGTACCAGGCTCTGGCGATGCCGGCGAGCGGCGAAGACGAGCCGTCCGAGGCACATTGGGCTTTTCAGGTGTTACAGCGTCCGTCGCTCCCCTCGGTGGAGGAGGGGCGTCGCGTTCGTGCGCCTCTTGATCGATTCATCCTGTCGCGACTGGCGTCGAAAGGACTTTCCTTTTCTTCTGATGCTGAGCGAGTGACGCTGGTGCGGCGGGCCTGGCTCGACCTGGCGGGCGTGCCGCCAACGCCAGCAGACGTTGCGGCGTTCCAGGGGGATGCGTCTCCGGACGCCTATGACCGGGTGGTGGACCGTTTGCTGTCGGGTCCAGCGTTCGGCGAACGCTGGGCGCGGCACTGGCTGGATGTCGTCGGCTATATGGACACCACCGGTTTCGACCAGGACGCCAATCTGATTCTGGTTCCCGAGGGCAAATGGCGTTACCGCCATTACGTCATCGACGCCTTCAATAAAGACAAACCGTACGACCGATTTGTCCACGAGCAACTGGCGGGTGATGAACTCTACGACTGGCGCAGTGCGGATCGCTATACCGACGAAATGCGGGAAGCATTGATCGCGACTGGATTTTTGCGGACCGCGGCCGATTTTACGCACGAGCCAGAGAGTTTCATCGAGCTCAATATGTTCGAGGTATTGCACGACACGATCGAGATCGTGAATACCAGTCTGCTGGGCATTACGATGCACTGCTCGCGCTGCCACGATCACAAGTTTGACCCACTGACCCAGCAAGAGTACTACCGGTTGATGAGCTGCTTCACCCCTGCCTACAACCCTGAGAACTGGAAAGCCGTCTACCCCTGGAAACCCGACATTGTGCAGCGTGGCATGCCTGATGTGGCGCCGGCCGAAAAGGAGCAGATCGACCGTGACAACCAGGCTCTCAAGACGCGGGTGGCTGCCTTGAAGCAGCAGATAGCTGCGATCCACGAACGTGCTCGCCAGGCAGTTCTCGACAGGAAAATGGCTGCCTACCGGAGCGGATTTCCCGCCATACGGAAAGCCAGTCCCAAGGCGCCGGTTGAGGCTGGGTTGTCGCTCTGGTTGCGTGCGGATCAAGGCGTCTTTTCCGACCCTGCCAGCACGGAACCGGCAGCCATCGGAGCGACCGTCGGTTCCTGGCAGGACCAGCAACTGGGCGACAATGTCGAGGCGAATGATGTGACGCAGCGTCTGAGAGCGCAGCGGCCGACGCTGGTCGAGGGGTTTGGAGTCACCAATGCCCGCGCGCTTCGTTTTGACGGGAATGCCACGCATTTGCGGGCGCCCGATCACCCGACCTTGCGGCCGGAGGCGGGCCTGACGCTGTTCGTTTCGTACAAGCTTAACCGAGTACCTGATGGCGACCGGACAATGGTCGCCAAGTATGCCGAGGACGGGCGCAGCCATGGTAATTGGGGCGCGGACCTGTATCACGAGTCGGGACAGCCGGCGAACCGGGCGCGGATTTATTTTGGCGATCCCCAGAAACCGGGGGATTACGGCGGCGGCCGCGCGGGGAGCCGATCGCTCAGTGATTTGTTGCCGCATCAGCTGACCTACGTTTACGACCAGGGGCAGACGACGATTCGGGTCGATCAGCAGGCGGAGGAGACCCGCGTCGCGGGGCGCGAGCCGCCACGTCCGGCCATTGACGCGATGGAACCGGTGGACCTGCTCGTCGGCGCGCGGATTACGGGGCCGGAAACAGGCGGTACCGTTTTTCCTGGGGACATCGCGGAAGTCCTGTTGTATCGCCAGGCGCTCGCTGCGGACGAGATCGCGCAGGTGGAGAAATATCTCGAAGGGAAATACGGGCGTTCGACGGAAGCCATGAAGGTCAGCGAAAGCGAACGCAAAGCAGCGATCAGTCCGTCTCAACGGACGGCGCTCGTGGATCTCCAGAAGGAGATCACAGAAGTCGAGGGGCAACGCAAAACCGTGGGTCGGCTGCAGGCCTTGTACGACGTGGGACCACCGCCGGCGACACGCTTGCTGGAAGGCGGCAGCTACCTGTCACCGGGAGACACGGTGCAGCCAGGTGTGATTCATGCCCTGAGCCGTTCGGATCGCGATTATTTCCAGGAGTCCGCGGACAAGGCATCCAGCGGACGCCGTACAGCGCTGGCACGCTGGATGACTGACGCGGAAGAACCAGCTGGCGCGTTGTTGTCTCGGGTGATGACGAATCGCATCTGGCAGCACCTGTTTGGTGAAGGGATTGTACCTACCTCCGAAAATTTAGGCCTCAACGGGTCGGAACCGACGCATCCGTTGTTACTAGAGTGGCTCAGTGATGAGTTCGTGCGCAGCGACTGGGGCGTCAAGCAGATGTTGCGGAGGCTGGTGACGTCCACCACGTATCGACAGGCGTCGCTTGGTACGGTGCCGCCAGGTCATCCCGATCCAACGAACCAGCTGCTCGGCCGGATGCGTCTGCGGCGTCTGGATGCCGAAGTGATTCGCGACTCGATTCTCGCCGTGACGGATCAGCTGGACCGAACCATGGGGGGCCCGCCGGTGTACGTCAAAGCGGGGACTGACGGTTCGGTCACGATCGATGCAAGTAAACTGTCGTCTCCGTCTGCCGGTCAGCGACGGAGTGTGTACCTGCTGCACCGCCGGAACTACAACTTGTCGATGCTTTCCACATTTGACCAGCCGCTGATTGCCACCACGTGTGCCCGCCGGAACCCGGCCGCGGTGGTGTCCCAGTCCTTGATGATGCTCAATGACCGGTTTTTGTTCGAGCAGTCGCAAAAACTTGCCGACCGCGTGATGGAGATGTCGGGGGAATTACCGGAGCAGCGTATCAAGGCCGTATTTCGCCTCGTGCTGGCCCGTTTACCCAATGACACCGAGCTGGAATTTTGTACCTCGTTTGTACAGGCCCAGAAACGTAAATATCCCCAAGACGCAGATCAGCAGGCACTCGTGCAGCTTTGCCATACCTTGCTGAACACAAGTGAGTTCCTCTACGCGGAATGAAGCAGCCCATGTTAACTGGAAATGAGAGTTTTGCTCCGGTCGCACCAACGATGACGCGACGATCGGTGTTGCAACAGACGGGGCTGGGGATCGGGTCGCTGGCATTGAGCCACCTGGTGCAGCAAGACCGCGCGCGCGGTGCCGGTAGCGGCTCATTCGACTTGCAGCCCAAGCCGGGACATTTTCCCGCTCAGGCCAAGTCCGTCATCATGCTGTTAATGAATGGCGGGCCGAGCCAGATGGACTTGTTCGATCCCAAGCCAGCGCTCAATAAGTATGCAGGTCAGAAGCACCCCGAAGATGTGGAGAGCTTTCAGCCCGGCAGTGAGCAGGATATCGTCAAGGGAACGACTTTCAAGTTTCAGCGATACGGCCAATCGGGCCTCGATTTTTCGGCGGACCTGGTACCTTATCTGGGGAGTGTTGCGGACGACGTCTGCCAGATTCGCTCGATGTGGAGCGACAATAACAATCACCCGCAAGGTATGCGGGTGCTCAATACCGGAAAAATCTTTCTCGGTCGCCCGACGTTAGGGTCATGGGTCAGTTACGCGCTCGGTTCCGAGAACCAAAATCTGCCTGCGTACATCGTGCTGCGTGACCCGGATGGCTACAACAACGGTGGCACCACGATTTGGACCAATGGCTGGTTGCCGGCAATGTACGGGGGTTCGGAAGTGCAATCCAAGGGTGCGCCGGTATTGAATCTCAAGCCGGCGGTCAAAACGCCCGCCGGTGTGCAGCAGGCTAACCTCAGCCTCCTGGCAGCGCTCAACCAGGAACGCCGCAAACGCTATCCACAGGACTCTCGACTGGAAGCGCGGATTCAGCACTACGAGCTTGCCGCGCGGATGCAACTTGCCGCGGAGCAAACGCTGGACGTATCGCGAGAAACCGCGTCGACCCGCGCGTTGTACGGTGTCGACCAGCCGGAAACCGATGGATTCGGACGCCGCTGTTTGATGGCACGGCGGTTGGTGGAATCGGGAGTTCGGTTCATCCTGGTGACCGCCCCCATTCAACACGGTGGTATGCCGTGGGATCACCATGGCAGTCTCGATCGTGATATTCCCAAGATTTCTCGACAGGTTGACAAACCCTCAGCAGGGTTGATTGCCGATTTGAAACAGCGTGGATTACTTGATGAGACAATCGTGATCTGGAGTGGAGAATTCGGCCGCCTCCCCACGGGCCAACGTGGTACCGGGCGCGATCACAATCGGTTCGCCTTTACGACACTGGTTGCGGGAGGTGGTTTTCGAGGCGGATATGCCCACGGGGCCACCGACCCATTTGGGTACAAGGCGGTGGATGACCTGGTCAGTTGCCCCGATCTGCACGCGACCCTGCTGCACCAGCTCGGTCTCGATCATAATGCGTTGTCATTTCGACATTCCGGCCGTGACGAGACACTCACCGATTCGCCGGTGACTGAGGCACAGGTGGTGACGGAGTTGTTGCAAGGGCCATTGCGGGTTTAGAAACGGCAGGGATTGTCCCAGGGGGGATCGGAACCGCGGTGAAACGCTACATATGTGCGGTAAAACGGTCGGGGGGGCTGCGCCAATTGGCTCGACATGAACTCGGAAGTTGCGGTATGCTAGAAATGCTTTCGGGCTTGCCGAAGGTATCTACAGGTGGATGCGTGGCAGGCGTGGAAACCGTGAACTCAGCCAATAAATCGAATCACACAGACACAGTCAGGTGACGTATGGACAGGTTTGAATTGAACCGGCGACAGGCGCTGCTGGTCGGTGGCATGGGCGCGCTTTCCCTGGGTATGCCAGGAATGGTGATGGGGAGTGACGAAAAGGATGCCAGCGGAAATGCGGTGCGCGCGGAGAAGTCTTGCATCTTTGTGTTGTTGTGTGGTGGACCGAGCCATATTGATACCTGGGACATGAAGCCCAACGCGCCGGACACGATCCGAGGGCCCTATAGTCCGATTGCCACCAAGGTTCCCGGGATGCGGATCAATGAGATGCATACCGGATTGGCGCAGTTTACCGACCAGTTCACGCTGATTAATTCGATGACCCACCCTGGTGCCATCAGTAACCATTTTGATGCGATGCACAACCTGCTCAGTGGGCAGTCCTCCAAACGTGTGCAAAACGGTGTCAGTGATGATCAGCCTTACCTGGGATCCTTCGTTGCCAAACATAAGCCGAGTGAACGAAACATTGTCTCCAACGCCTGGCTGATCAAATGTGTCGGACCGCCGGTGTTTTGTGCACCGAATATTGGTATTGGGGGGTATCTGGGGTCCGCTTATGCACCGGTCTTTGTTGGTTCCGCAAAAAATCATCCGGCAATGGAGACATTTGAGCCGCCTCCGATTTATGACTTGGGTGACCCAGATCGCCTGGCCAAACGTCGTAGCTTGCTCAGCAGTCTGGAAAGCAATGCCGTGTCGAGTGACGCGGTTGGCGCGGACTGGGCAGATTTGCGAGAAAAGGGTTACGACGCGATGACACGCCCGGAGGGGCGTGAGGCTTTCGAGCTTGAGCGCGAACCCACGAAAGTGCGAGACCGTTATGGTCGTCATCCGCTCGGGCAGAACTTGCTGTTGGCGCGCCGGATGGTGGAAGCTGGGGTGCGGTTTGTGACTGTCAACGGATGGACGGGACAGGCCTCACACGACACAGCCGGACCACCTAGCAGCAGTTGGGATATGCACGGGGGCAACATGGGGATGGGCAACGCTTTCGGGAATGGTTCTTACGGTATGGGCTTCTGCCTGCCTCGGCTGGACCAGGCCTTGTCCGGTTTGTTTGCTGATCTGACCGAGCGTGGCATGCTGGACAATACGTTGGTCGTGGTGACAGGTGAGTTTGGGCGTACACCCAAGGTGTTGACCCAGATTCCACCTGGACGCCAGCACTGGCCGAAGTGTTTTTCGTCCATCATGGCGGGTGCCGGGATTGCAGGCGGTCAGGTGTACGGTAAGACGGATCGGCACGCATCGTATGTGACCAGTAATCCGATTCGACCCGAAGAACTGTCCGCTACGATCTATCATGCTTTGGACATTCCGCTCAACGAGCCGCAGAACAACACAGGCATCTCACGTCCCCTTACCACGGGTAAGCCCGTGATGGAACTGTTCGGGTAGTGGTGACCTGGCGTGGCGTTGTGGCAAGATACCGATCTATCAGTGCGTGGCCTGGCGTACTGCCTCCCCAGGTGTACGTCGAAGCAGACGAGTTACCAATCCATACGTGACTTCGAGGGAGGCACACGGAATCCGTCCACAACCGGTCACCAGCATGCCGCTGGAAACGGTGAGGCAGGACTCGTGGCACGCCATTTCTGGCGTGGGGTCTGGAGAGGGTACGCCGACCAGTAAACCACCCGTAAACCAGGCCCAGAGCCGCCACGCAGCATCTGCGGAACGCCAGCAGGAAGGAAACCCGTAACCATTGTCTCTGCGGCGCGGATCTGATTGCCGGGTCAGGAGAACGATTTTCTGCCATTCCAGCTGCTTTGTGAGAAATGTCAGGGTCCTGCCGGGGCATGCAGAGACACCAGGTTCGGTGTCTCTGGCGCATCAGGTACGATGCACCACTGTTGCCTGGCTGCCAGAAAGGTACCCGTTGAACCTCAACCTATGAGACGCGTTATGACTCGACCCTCTATTGTTGGCTTGACTGCTTTGTATTGGTTTTCCTTGCTCGCGCCGCCATGGGTTCCGCAGACTGAAGCTGCGTCACCGTCACCGTCACCGATCAAGGTATTTCTGTTGGCGGGGCAATCCAATATGCAGGGTCAGGGGGTGGTCTCCATGGATCATCCCCGAGACTACAACAGCGGCAAGGGGAATCTGGTCTGGTCGATGACGCATTCGGCCAGTAAACGTCTAATGCGTCA
>MDTE01113394.1_pt1 | contig 11574 bp, 13 predicted proteins | sample 811231 | NCBI WGS metagenome assembly MDTE01 (sample SAMN05326651, study PRJNA326480) | marine metagenome | isolation source: seawater | place: Indian Ocean: Red Sea | collected 2010
ATCGGAAATAGCCGAAGGTGTTTTAGTTGAGGAAGGTGCAGTTATATCTATGGGAGTTTAGATTGGCGCTTCAACAAAAATTGTAGATAGATCAACTGGTGAGATTACTTTTGGAAAAGTACCAGCTTATTCTGTAGTAGTACCGGGAAGCTTGCCTAATAAATCTAATCCCGATGGTCCTTCTTTATATTGTGCGGTAATTGTTAAAAAAGTTGACTCGAAGACAAGAAGCAAAACATCAATTAACGATCTATTAAGAGACTAATGCCTAACATTAATGAAATAACATTAGCCAAAGAACTTATTAAATTTCCAAGTGTAACACCTAAGGATGCAGGTGCTATAGGGTTTTTAGCAAAGCAATTAAAAAAGCTTGGTTTTAATTGTAAGATTTTAGAGTTTAAAGATAAAAATAAAAAAAGTAAGCCGATTAAAAATATTTACGCAAGACTAGGAAAAAAAGGTCCTAATTTATGTTATGCTGGGCACACGGATGTTGTGCCTCCGGGCAATATTAAAGACTGGACAGTAAATCCGTTTAAACCAACAATTAAAAAAAATCATTTAATAGGTAGAGGAGCTAATGATATGAAAAGCTCTATTGCTTGTTTTGTGTCTGCCGTAGAAAAATTTCTAAAAAAGAGAAAAAAATTTAATGGTTCTATAAGCTTTTTGATCACTGGCGATGAAGAAGGACTCGCAATTAATGGGACGAAGAAAGTAATAGACTATTTAAAAAAGAAAAGAGAGAAAATAGATTTTTGTATTGTAGGTGAACCTACAAATCCAAATAAACTTGGGGAGATGATTAAAATAGGTAGACGCGGTAGTATATCAGGAACAATAATGATTTCTGGATCACAAGGTCATGTTGCTTACCCCCATCTTTCTAATAATCCAATAAATACACTGGTAAAAATTTGTAAAAAACTCAACGAGAAAAAATTGGATAAAGGTAATAGAAATTTTCAACCTTCTAACTTAGAATTCACATCTATAAATGTGGATAATAAGGCCGCTAATGTTATCCCGGCGTCAGCTAAAGCCCAGTTTAATATAAGGTTCAATAATCTACATACTTCTAGCAGTTTGAAGAAAAAAATTAATTCTGTGGTCAAAAATTTAAGTAAAAAAAATAAATGTAAATTTAAAATAGATTTTCACGTTAATGGTGAGTCTTTTCTAACAAAACCAAATAAAACAATCTATATGGCTAGAAATATAATAAAAAAAATTACTAGAATAACACCTGTATTTTCTACCACTGGCGGAACATCAGATGCTAGATTTATAAAAAAAATTTCTCCTTGTCTCGAATTCGGATTGGTAAATAAAACTATGCATAAAATTGATGAATGTGTTTCATTAAAAGACTTAAAAAATTTAACAAAAATATACCAAAATATTCTTGAGGATTATTTTAAGTGAAGCCTTATAAAGTTAGAAAATCTAAAATAGATAATTTAGGACTATATGCTGCTAAAGATATAAAGAGTGGATCTAAAATAATAGAATATAAAGGTAAAGTAATTACGCGAAAAGAAGCTGAAGAGAACCCAAAATATGACAATGGTAAAGCAATTTACCTTTTTAATCTTAATAAAAGATACGATCTTGATGGTGACTTTAAATTTAATACCGCTAGATTAATTAATCATTCATGTAATCCTAATTGTGAAGTAACAGGAACCGGGCTTAAAGTTTGGGTATACGCAATTAAAGATATAAAAAAAGGAGAAGAATTTTCATATGACTATGGATTTAGTTTTGATGATGATTTCAAGAATTATCCATGTCGTTGTAAATCAAAGAATTGTTGCGGTTACATTGTTAGAGAAGGATCTAGATGGAGAATAAAATACAAAAAAAGACAAAAATAGATATTATTTTACCTAATTATAATAGTTCTAAATTTATTTTCCAAACTATCAATAGTATTTTAAAGCAAACTTATAAAAGTTGGAAATTAATAATAGTTGATGATTTTTCGGATACGAAAACAAAAAATATTTTAAAGAAAATTTCAAAAAGAAAAAATATTAAAGTTTTTTTTCTTAATAAAAACTACGGTGCTGGTTTTTGTAGAAATTTTGCAATAAAAAAATCTAATTCTCCTTACGTGGCGTTTATTGACTCTGATGACATATGGGAAAAAGATAAATTAAAAAAACAAATAAGTTTTATGAAAAAAAATAACTTTTCATTTACTTATACTGATTACAAAACATTTGATGGAAAAAAAAGAAAAGTAAACAATCCATCAAAAATTAATTATTATTATTTTTTAAGAAATACATCTATTGCAACAAGTACCATGATGATAAAAAGAAATATTATTGGTAATATAAAATTTACCAACACTAAAATTTGTGAAGACTTTTTTTTTAAATGTAAACTTTTAAAAAAAGTTGGATACGCATTTTGTTTAAAGCAATATTTAACTAAATATAGAATCCGAAAAAATTCCTTACAAAGTAATAGTTTAAGAAATTTTTATTGGATTTGGAAAATCAATAAAAAATATAATAAATTGAATATTTTAGAGAATTTAATTTCCTTAATGTTTATTTCAATTAATTCTCTGAAAAAGTACGGTGGAAAAAATATCTTATAATTTTAGTACTTAATATTAAATAAATATAAACCACAAGCAGGTGCGGGAGGGGCGCAATGACTCCTTTTTTTTGACTTAAAAGCTTTTTTAAAATCGGTGATGCTCCATTTTCCAATCGATAAATACTTCAAGCAACCAACCATTGATCTTACTTGATTTTGAAGGAATGATTTTGAGCAGAATCTAATTTTAATTTTATCATTAATCTTACTAATTTTTATAGGATACATCTTTTTAATAGGAGATCTAGCAGAGCATGATGATGCCCTAAAAATTGAAAAATCATGAGTGCCCTCTAAAATTTTAGCCCCCCTTTTCATTAATTTTAAATTAATCTTTTTTTTAATATGCCAGGCTCTATCTCGTTCAATTGATAGATCTCCTTGCCTATTAATTATGAGATATTCATAAGTACGCAACTTTGCGCTAAATCTCGCGTGAAAATCTTTTTTTTTATTTTTAATATCTAGGATCGATATACATTTTTTTTTCAAAAAAAAATTTACAGAATTTAAGAACATTTTTTTTTCATTAATTTTTATTTTAGATTTAAAATTTGCATATTGAGATAAAGCATGAACTCCTTTATCTGTCCTCCCAGCACCTATTATCCTTATTTGAGATTTTAAAACTCTAGTTAAAGCTTTCTCTACACTATCCTGAATAGATTTTCCGTTTTTTTGGCTCTGCCATCCAACAAAGTTTGTTCCGACATACTCGATTTTAATGAGATAATTGAACATTTAATTTATTTTCTGACCAATCTTAATCTCATTACCTTTTAAATATTCATCTATCAGCATTTGTTTTTTTCCTTCTTTTTTAATTTCTAAAATTTGTACTGCGTTTTTTGCGCAAGCGATTGTCATTTTATCATCAAGAATAGTACCTGCTTCGCCCGTTTTCTTAACTTCTATTGCTTTAATAACTTTAATTCTCGACTCAAAAAGTTTAAACCAACAACCTGGATTAGGGTGGAATGCATTGATTTTTGCAATAATTTTTTTTGCGCTTTCGTTCCAATCAATTCTAGACTCATTTTTTATAATTTTTTTTGCATAAGATGCTTCTGACTCTTTTTGTTCAATAAAATTAACTTTATTATTTTCTATTAATTTAATCGACTCAAGAATCAATTTTGCTCCAATTTCTGACATTTTAATACTTAAATCTTCATAAGACATTTCTTGAGAAATTTTAATTTTTTCTTGTAACATGATTGGGCCTGCGTCTAGTTTTGGAATAATTTTCATTATTGATATTCCTGTTTCTGGATCCATATTCATAATAGCTCTTTGAATAGGTGCAGCTCCTCTCCATTTAGGTAATAAAGAAGCATGCGCATTAATGAAAAGAAGTTTATCAATATTCAATAGTTTAGAAGGTAAAATTTTTCCATAAGCAACTACTATTACTAAGTCAGGTTTTAAAGTTTTGAAATGATTAATTTCCTCGCTCGTTTCAAGTGTATCTGGCGATCTAACACTTAAATTAAGTTGTTCTGCACAATGAAAAATAGCCGATTGATTTAATTTTTGGCCTCTACCGCTTTTTCTTGGTGGTTGAGTATAAACCTCTAAGATTTTGTGATCAGATTCATGAATTGCTTTTAGTATCGGAACCGCAAAATCTGGTGTTCCCATAAAAATTATTTTTAAAGCCATTTATTTTATAAAATAACTTTATTAAGTTCTCTTTTGTGCTTTATCAATTTTTTTACAATCATATCTTTTTTTAATTTTGACAAATAATCAATAAATAATACACCATTTAAATGATCGACCTCGTGTTGTATGCAAGTCGCCAAAAGTCCTTTTGCTTTAAGTTCTTTTTCTTTACCATTATAATCGATAAATTTAACTTGACACTCCGCGGGTCTTTCAATTTCCGCAAAGTGACCTGGTAGAGAAAGACATCCTTCCTCATGAACTGATGTTTTTTTAGACAAAGAAATTATTTCAGGATTAATTAAAAAAAGTGGATTTTTTTTTTCTTTATCTTTTGAAATATCAATTACAATTAACCTTTTTAAAATACCTACTTGAACTGCTGCTAGACCGATGCCTGGAGCAGCATACATGGTTTCCAACATGTCATCTAGTAAGGCTCTGAGCTCATCGTCAACTGTTTCTAGGATTTGACTTTTTTTTCTTAAAATAGGATCTGGTTCGATAAGAATTTTTCTTTGAGACATTATTAATTATATTTTAATTAAATTCTTTTGGGTAGAGCTGAATTCAAAACTTTATTTCTTATTGTAACTAAGTTCATTTTATTCAAAAGATTAGTTACAAAATATATAGTTTCAGGATCAAGCTCATAAGGCTCATCCTCACCAATTATCTCAACTATCTTTAATGCCAAAAAGGCTTTTTGATCATTATCTATTAATTTCAATAAATTATTTGGTACATCAAATTTATCTGCTAACTCATTATATTTAAAATTTGATGGTAAAGAAAAACCGTCTGTGATTAAGGCATCAGCTAATGCCAAATCTTTTGCGGAAACAAAATACTTCTTATTTTTAGAGATTTTTTTAAAAATTTTATCAATATCTTTTTGCACTTTCTTCTTATTTTCGCCTTCTAAAAAATATTTTAATATTTTTGATTGATGTAAAATTTTATCATTATATTTCACTTTTCCTAAGATTAAATCTTCTTCGGAAACAATTCTATTACGAGCAGACTCTTGATATTTTTTAGGCAAATTTTCAACACCAATTTCTTCAATACGGTTACTTAAAAATTTGGAATAAACATTAATTAAATCGTCTTTTTTAAACAAATCTTCCAATAAAAATAAATATTTTATTTTTGTTTCATCAGCTTCGGTAAGTAAATACTTTTGATAAATAAGTGCTCTTGCGTCACTTCCATCCAAAGTTTTATAATTATTGTTGGCATTTATAAGAGTTTTAAGATCAAAAGGAACCTGCTTGTAAATTTCAAAGATTTTATTTTTATCCAGCTGATTATTATTTGCAGCTATTTCCAATTCATTCAATTTTTTTTTGTCAGATACATCTTCTAATTTAATCAAATTTGCTGCATTTAAATATTCCCAAATTTCGGTTTTTGTTTTATTTGTTGGCTCATATTTAAAATCATTAATTGTTATACTCGAAAGATAAAAATTTAGAAGATTTTTTTCATTAACTTTATTACTTGTATTTTCTGTTAAGCCTAATAAGAAATTTATCTTGTCATCATAAAATTTACTAGATTGTTTTTGCTCGCGCAAAAGATCTAACAAAAGCTGCGCCTCAGGTTTTTTATCGTTCAAAATAAGACAGTAAATTTTGAATTTCTCTAAATAAGCATCTTTTATTTTGGCATCGATGAATTTAATTTTTTCACAACCCTCTTTAATATTTCCTCTTGCAATATTTTTATCAACTAAATACTGAACAGCTTTACTTTTGCTATCAAATTGTTCGTTTTGTTTTAAAAAGTTTTCGATTAAATTTAAGCGATTATTTTTGATCAACCAATTTATTTTTAAGTCAACAAATTCTTTATCTGACATTCCTTTTGGAGGGAAAGAAAATGAGAATAGAATAGCCTCTAATATTTCATTTGAAGATTTTGAAAGTTTAATTTTATTTAATCTTTTTAAACTAGATCTCAAATCCTCAGCTTTTGTCGTTGACCACATGTTAAGATTTAGATCATAACTTGCAGGCTCATATATGCCAAAGATATTTGGATTTTCTAATTCAATTTCTGCACCCTCTTGAATTTGAATTTTTTCAGAGGCTTGAATGGTCTGGGCAGCATCAGGATTTGATTCTTTCAATGAAGGTTTTTCCTTTGTTTTAATTGATGAAGAAGGATTGCTAGATTGATTTTGCCAAATGTCTATTTTCTTTTCTTCTCCAAAAAGAGATGAATAAAAGGAAATAATTAATAAGCTGATTATAAAACTAAAGCTTTTTAATTTCATCAGTTACATCAATTTGATATTCTTTTTTTGGACTCGGAAAATTAATTTTTTCTATTAAAAAAATTACGACAATAAAAATAATTATTGCCATCAGTAATTTAAATAAAATTTTAATTATGGAGCTTCCTAAACTCGGCTGCCTGTTGTATTTAAGTTGCATACGCTACAATTTGATTTAAACTCAATAAATAAGACATATTTATGAAAATTCAAAATCAAAAAGGAGACTAAATTGGGAAAAAACCTTACATTGACCGGTATGATGGGTGTTGGAAAATCTACAATAGGTAAAATCTTAGCAAAAAAGCTCAATTATAACTTTATTGATGTTGATAAACTTATCGAAAAAAAAGAAAATTCATCAATAAATTTAATTTTTAAGAACAATGGTGAAAGTTATTTTAGAAAAATTGAAAGCGAAATAACTCTTGCTGTATTAAAAAAAGATAATTCTGTAATATCTTTAGGTGGAGGGGCTTTTATAAACAATTTAATTAGAAAAAATGTAAAAAAATTATCCATCTCATTTTGGTTAGATAGTCCTATCAATCAATTAGTGAAAAGATTAAAAAAAAATAAAAAAAGACCACTTTTATTCAGAAAAAATATAGAGGAGACAGTAAAAAAAATTTATTTTGAAAGAAAAAAAATTTATAATAAGGCTGATCATAGAATTAAGTGTAACTACAAAGTATCTAGTGAAATAGCTAAAAAGATAATCAATTTATATGAAAAATCAGATTATAAACTTTAAAAGTAAAAACCATAATTATCCGATAATTATAGGAAAAAACTCACTCAAGGTTTTACCAAAGAGAATAAAATCGATATGCCCGGGAGCAAAAAATATAGCATTTATAGTTGATAAAAAAGTTCCATTTAAATTTAAAGCAGATTTAAAAAGAATGTTAAAAAGTTATAATCTTCTATTATTAAGTTTTACAGCAAATGAAAAAAACAAATCAATTAAAACTGTAAAATATTATTTAGATAAATTATTATCTCACAATTTTAATAGAACTGATGTAGTGATTGGCGTTGGTGGCGGAATTACAGGTGATGTTGCAGGATTTGTTTCCAGTATTTATAAAAGAGGTATTAATTTTATAAATATTCCTAGCACTTTACTTGCGCAGGTAGACGCTGCAATAGGAGGGAAGACTGGGGTAAACTCAAATTTTGGTAAAAATCTAATAGGATCATTCTATCAACCAAAATTAGTAATTAATGATATTTCTTTTCTAGATACATTACCTAAAAAAGAAATGATTTGTGGTTTTGCAGAAATTTTAAAACATTCAATAATTAAAGACAAAATGTTTTTTGAATGGCTTAGTAAAAAAGCAAAATTTATCCTTGCAAGAAATAAGAATGAATTGACTTATGCAATTAAAAAAAGCTGTGAAATAAAAATTCACTTCATAAATCAAGATTTAAATGAAAGTGGATTAAGAATGATTTTAAATTTTGGTCATACTTTTGCTCACGCGATTGAGGTGAAAAATAATTATTCTAAAAATATATCGCATGGTGAGGCCGTTTTATCAGGTATGATGTTAGCAACTAGATTATCAGTAATAAAAAAAATCTGTGCTCCGAAAACATTAAGGCAAATTGAAGATATTTATTTTCAAAATAATTTAGGTTATACGTATAAAAAATATTCAAATCCAAACTCGATTAAAATGTTAATTCCATATTTAAAAAATGATAAAAAAAATAATGATAATAAAGTTAATTTTATCCTTCTAAAAAAGATAGGAAGAACAACTTTGCCTAACAAAAATAAAATTTCAATTGAAAAATTAAAAAAATTAAGTAAAGCTATTTCTCAATACTAATTTCTAAAGCATGTATTTTTGTTTTAAGATCTTCACTTAAAACTTTCATCACAGTTTTTTGTGCGCTTACGCGCGATATCGAATTTAAATATAAAGATTTTATCTTTAATTGAATGTGAAATTTTTCTGGAGAATAAGATTTATGACCTTTATGTTTATGTGAATTATTAACAATTTGGATATCTTCAATATCAATTTCTTTTTTAAGTTTTGTACATATCTGGTCAAAATAATTTTTCATTAATTTAATTTTACTATATAGACGTATTCAATGAAAATAATTTGTGACTGGGAAAATTGTAATGAAACTGGCTCTTATAAAGCGCCTGTAGAAAAAGATAATAGTAAAAAATATAGATTGCTATGTTTAAAACATATTAAGATTTTTAATAAAAACTGGAACTATTTTGAAAATATGAATGATCAAGAAATTGAGTTTTTTATTAAATCTGACTTAACATGGCATAAATCTACAAAAACTTTTGGATCATCTGACAATTTTTTTAATATTTTGTGGAACAATGCTTTGGACGATAAATTAAATATTTTTAAGAGCTCAAACTTTAAAGATTTTAAGAAAACAAAGGTGTCACAGCAAGATAAAGATGCATTGCATATAATGGAATTAAATGAAGAGGTAAAATGGGCACAAATTCAATCAAAATTTAAAGAACTTGTAAAAAAGTATCATCCTGATAAAAACCAAGGAAATAAAAAATTTGAAGATAAGTTGAAAAAAATAACTTTAGCATACAGTCAATTAAAAAAAACTTTAGGAAAAAAATGAGCTCAGAACAATTCTTGCCAAAAACAGACATCAAATTGTCAGTAAAGCAAACTTTTGGTTTCGAAAGTGATATGCAGGTAGGGGCTTTCTCAAAAAAAAATGATTACGTTCCCAAGATAGATCCAGATTATAAATTCGATAAAGATACTACGTTAGCAATTTTAGCGGGATTCTCTTTTAATAAAAGAGTGTTAATTCAAGGTTACCACGGTACAGGAAAATCTACTCATATAGAGCAAGTAGCTGCGAGACTTAACTGGCCATGTGTTAGAGTAAATTTAGATAGTCACATAAGTAGAATAGATTTAATTGGAAAAGACGCCATAGTAATAAAAGATGGAAAACAAATTACTGAATTTAAAGAAGGTATTTTACCTTGGTCAATTCAGAATCCAGTAGCATTAGTTTTTGATGAGTATGATGCTGGGAGACCTGATGTAATGTTTGTAATTCAAAGAGTTTTAGAAAGTGAGGGAAATTTTACTTTATTAGATAAGAATAAAGTTTTGCAACAACACGATTTATTTAGAATTTTCGCTACAACAAATACCGTTGGACTTGGAGATACAACTGGTTTGTACCATGGAACTCAGCAAATTAACCAAGGTCAGATGGATAGATGGAATATAGTCTCAACTTTAAATTATCTTCCTTTTGAAAAAGAGCTAGAAATAGTTTTAGCAAAAAATAAAAATTTAAATAGTAAAGAGGGAAAAGAACTCTTATCAAATATGATAAAGGTTGCCGATCTTACAAGAAAAGGTTTCATTAACGGTGACATTTCTACTGTAATGAGTCCTCGTACAGTTTTACATTGGGCAGAAAACACAGGTATATTCAAAGATCAAGGATATGCTTTTAGAATTACATTTTTAAATAAGTGTGATGAATTAGAGAAAAAAATAATTTCTGAGTATTACCAGAGATGTTTTGGTGAGGACTTGCCTGAGTCCTCTATTAATATCACTTTATAAAGTGGAAAGTAAAAAAGAAAAAATAGCTGATTTTAAAACTGCAATAAGTTCTACTGTTAGATCTCTATCTAATTCAGAGAAAATTGAAGTTTCGTTTGGTAATGAAAGTTCCAAATCTGGGACAAATTCTATTAGACTTCCAGAACTAAGTCCCATAAATAACAAATTAAACTATAATCAAATTAGAGCAATAGCAGACTCTAAATCCTTAAGACATAGATTCTCAAATCCCAAAACATTTAAACAATTTGAGCCTGAGGGAAATATATCTAAACAGTTATATAAAATTTCAGAAAAAATTAGATGTGAAAAAATTGGAACTAGTTATTTCAAAGGAGTAAAAAACAATATTGAATCTTTTTATCAAGAAAGGGTAAATGGTTTAGATCTTAAAAGCAGTGAAGATAAAATTGTTGAGTCTTTTGAAAATTATTTAAGAACAAAAATTCTCAATTTCGAAAATAATAGTCAAATCGATAAAAAACTTAAATCATACAAAAAAGATTTAAATGAGAAATTTAAAGGTAAAATTAGCCAATTAAACGAGTCGACCTTAAATCAAGAAAAATTTAATTCACTTATTTCTGAACTTATTGCAGCTATGAATCTTGATGAAAATCTTAATGAAGAAGAAAAAAAAGATGATGAAAAAAACAAGGACGATAAACAAAATAAACCAGATAATCAGGAAAAACAGGCAAAAGAAAAAGAGGATAAGCAAGAGGAAATGTCTATAGACTCCGGCATGCCTGATCTTGAAAATGAGGCCAAAGAATCAGACCTAGCTGAGGAAGAAGTTGAAATAGAAGATAGTTCTCAACCAGATTTAAGAAAAAAGGGGGAAAGTGCTTTAGGTGACATAAATTATAAAACCTACACTGAAGAATTTGATGAAATTGTTAAAGCTGAAGAATTAGAGAATGATGAAGAACTTACCAGGTTAAGGAAAAATTTAGATCAGCAATTATTGCAGCTTAAAAATTTTATCTCTAAACTTGCAAATAAGTTACAGAGAAAACTTTTAGCCAAACAAAATAGATCTTGGAATTTCGACCTCGAAGAAGGTTTATTAGACACATCAAAATTACCAAGAATAGTTATGGATCCATTTAATTCTTTATCCTTTAAAAAAGAAAAAGCTATTGAATTTAAAGATACGCTAGTTACAATCTTAATAGATAACTCTGGTTCAATGAGAGGTAAACCTATTTCAGTAGCAGCAATATGTGCCGACATACTTTCTAGAACATTGGAAAGATGTGCGGTCAAAGTAGAAATACTTGGCTTTACAACAAAGCATTGGAAGGGAGGATCTTCTAGAGAAAAATGGATGAAAAATGACAAACCAACTTTACCAGGAAGATTAAATGATCTTAGGCACATTATTTATAAATCAGCGGACACGCCATG
>MDTE01125253.1_pt1 | contig 11574 bp, 7 predicted proteins | sample 811231 | NCBI WGS metagenome assembly MDTE01 (sample SAMN05326651, study PRJNA326480) | marine metagenome | isolation source: seawater | place: Indian Ocean: Red Sea | collected 2010
CTCTCCTTTTCCCTTGCCGCCTTTGCCTTTGCCTTTGCCTTTGCCTTTGCCTTTGCCCTTGCCCTTGCCCTTGGTCTTGCTCTTCTCGCGGGACTCCTGTGCCTCTGCCTCTGCCAGGGTCGTTGCGACGGCAGGAGCAGTGACAGCGCTGCTGCTTACTCCTTGACTTCGAGAGGCGATGCTGCTCGGGAGGCCAGTGGACTGCACGAAGGTCAGAAGCAAAGTCAGGGCATCGGTGATAAAGCGTGGGTTACCAGTGAATCCGATCGCACTCGCGGCAGTAGAGCAGGCAGGAGGCGCGCTGTGATGCACCTGGTACTGGCCAGTGAGCTTTCTCTTGGCCACTGTGTCCACATCGTCACCCACGTACACGCTCACTAGCAGGTTCACTGTCTCCTCCACGATGCGGGAGCGCTGTCGAGGGTAATGCTGACCTATGCACTGTAGCAAAGAGCGAGCACTCGCATGGAGGGTCAGCAAAGGACTCAGCTGGCAGCCCCTCGCCAGGGCCGCTTGCTTTTCTGTCCCATCCTCGCCCAACACTGAGATCGAGGAGGTCTGCACCGTCTTCTGGCTGGTGCGCATGGGCGTGAACTCGAGGTAGGCGGCATTGGCGCTGCAATGAGGGTCGGCGTCCATCGCTGCAAAGGCTAGGCGCATCGCTGCGCTAGTGACACCAGCACCCTGAGCGCGGCTACTGAGAAGCAGCTGTGCCGCGCCCATGATAGAGCGTATGAGTGGTAGACACGCGAACCCGGTGGTGCGGATGACTACTATCATCAGCTGCTCGTCCTTGGGACTAAAGTGGCGGCCCCTGGCCCCCTCCTTCATGCGCCAGCTACGCTTGCCAAAGTTCTCCCTCAAGAAATCCGTCACAGCCACCAAGGCTCTCTCAACAGTCTGCTCTGCTCCCGCCGCAACCTCCAGTCCGCTGCTTTGGGAAGACAGTGACAATATGCGCAGTAGTGCGGCCGCTGCTCCGAGGAGGGCTCGATTGCGGAGAAGAAGCTCCCCTCCCGGCTGCTTAGCTCGTAGCCACACAGTCGGATGGTGGCTCGGCAGTGGCCCTTCTGCACTTGTAGTAGCTGCAGCAGCTCTCTTCTTGGGGCGCGCTTTGATGCCTCCACCGGCAGCCAACTCGCCCTCGTCTATGTCAATCTCCTCGTCATCGACACCAGCATCGGGAGCAGGCAGGGCCATCAGGTACGATTTCTGCAGGTCTGCGCGCATCTCTCCGTGTGTGATGAAGGCGCACAACTGCGAGGTCAGTACACGGCAGGAGTTCTTTCCAGTGTTGCTTTCGATCGCGTCCTCACCGCCACTACTGCTACTGCTGCTACTGCTGCTACTACTACTACTGCTGCTGGGAGCTTTCTTTGCGCCCTTCTCCTGGTGGATAGATTCTAGCATAAGGCGCACATGCTTGGCTGAGAGCATGTCGTTTAGCTGCACAACCTCCTGGGGTGTGAACACACACGTCGCCTCCTTCTTGCCCGCAGTGTCGGAGTGGAGGTGGTCAATTGGGCCCTCCTCCTGTTCCATCACGTCATCGTCATCCATTGTGCCTGTCTGGATTTCAGTCTTCTTCACCAGGTGGGCAATGAAGTCTCTGGCAGTCATGCCTGCCATTGACAGGCCCCCAGCAGCCTCAGGCTCTGCCTCTGGTTCAAGCACCTCGGCACCCACATCGTCCTCAAGCATCTCCCCTCCTGCCGCTCGGCCGTCCTGTTCAGCCCATTTTGCCTTCTGCTTCGTCTTTAAGACACCCCCTATGGCCTCCTCCTGCACGAACTCCTCCTCTTCAAACACACTTTCATCGAAGTCGGCCTCGGTCAGCATATTTGCCACAGCCGCAGCGGCACTAGCACGAACAGGACGAGACAACAATGGCGCAAGAGCCACGTCTGTTCCTACACTTGCCGTAGAAGATGACGAAGGTGCTTCTGCCTTCTTCACAACCGGCTTGGTCGAGGTTTTCCTCTTCTTGGTCGGCGCCCGGCCCGGATCAATCTCCTTATCCAGCTTCTTCCTGAGACGCAACACGCGCTTCAGATCCTCGCCAACCAACAAAGTCACTCGCTGACTGTCCACATTGCACTCCATGATCTTTCTGCCGTTCACCGGCTCGTCATATTCCACATCGAACACCATGTCGTCGCTCTGCTCCTTGGAGAGCACACTTGTGATCGTGCCAGAATAGCTCTGGCTAGACTCTACCCACAGCACCTACACACATACACACAGCAAGAAGAAATGAAAAGAGACACCAAGTTAGTTCACTGCCAACACACACCACATCCTCCACTGTAGGCCTCGCAATTGGGCAAGACTTTGCTTCGAGTTCCGACCTACCATCACAGCCGCTCCAGGCTCCAAAATGATCTCTTTGTGAGTCATGGCAACAGGCAGTATACTATCGTCACCTAAGATACCACAAGACAACCTCTAAGCACAGGTGGATCGCACCAGCGCTTCACGGAAATTTGAAGTCGTCATTTTTTTAGTAGGTCGAATCTTCTTCCAAAGTGAGAAAGAGAGACGAAGAAGTAATTAAGTGGCGGAAAATAGGCTGGATACCGTCCGTGGTGATAGAGAGCGGTGATGACAAAGGTGCTGGAGACGTACAACCGGTTGAAGGGGCTGCCCTTCGGGAAGGGCCTCTTCTCCTTGTCATTCTCTGTGTGGGCACCATACTTCCTAACGATTCGGCCAATGGTAGAAGACTTGGGTCCCGGCAAGGCGGTGGTGTCGCTGAAGCAAAGGTGGGGTGTGCAAAACCACATCAAGACTGTGCATGCGATTGCCGTGTGCAACTTGGTGGAGATGGCCATGGGCTTGGTGGCGGAAGCGAGTATTCCGAAGCACTTACGCTGGATTCCTATGGGCATGGATGTGACATACAAGAAAAAGGCTACGGGGAAATTAACGGCCTTTTCTGACATTGATCCAGAGACCTTCTTCGCTTTGGACACATATCCCGGCATGGTGAAAGTGCCCGTCGATGTCAAGAATGCCGCAGGGGATATTGTCACAGACGCCGAAGTGCGCTTGTGGATCAGTGAGAAGCCAAAGAAGTGACGATTTAATGTGATTCGATGTACAATTTGCCATAGTTTGATAACAAAAGTTTTCCAGTAGATTTTCAATTCCCGATGGCGAAGCCGTTGCCAGCGAAGGACGGCCACATGTAAGCTCTGTCTGCGAGGAAGGTCTCAACTTTTTGGACCACTTTCTTGTAGCAGCCTGCCAAGTCGTTGCCTAGACCCGCGGTCTTGCACTCCAAGTACTGCGTGAGCTTGTGCACGGTGCGTGAAGGCAGAGCGAGCTTCCCCTTGTCCTTAGCCGCTAGAATGCGCTTAAACTCTTGTTTCTGTTTCGGATCGAACTCAAGGAAGTCAGACAAGGGCTCAGCGTACGCATTTGGCTTGGCAAGCACGTGCTCATAGTGCGCGATGAAGACACGATTGCACGGCACTCCACGCAAAGCCGACTCCAAATATGTCAAGGTTTGCTCGTTGCAGCGGAGACCCAGGTCGACGTGAGTAAAGAAGTTACGACGTAGACTTGACAGGACTGTGTCGGTGGCATTACGAGCGATTATTAAGTATTTGACCCGAAAGAGGACGCCGTCCAGTTGTTCTAAATTGACAATGTCGGGGCGCATATAAACGCGACCAGTTTTGCGGATAGCGCCAGTAGGAAAGCTATCTTCTGCATCAAAAATGGTTTTGCAAGGTCGCTTGCCGTTCTTGGCTCTCATGGCAAACTGCTCTCGTATACCCGAAGCAAGATCACGCGAAGACACACGGGCCAATCCATCCCCCACATCCCTGTGATAATGCCGCGCGTTGATCCACGTACAATCAAACACTGGTTTCATCAGCTCTGTCCACAAATGATGTCCTGCCCCCTCCAGCCCCACTGACAACACGAACAGAGGCAGATCATTGTAGTTAGAAGCTCCCCTCGACGGTGAAGAAGCCCTTGTCTGTTGGGGCCAGCCGCATTTCTTGTGCAATGGGAGGCATGTGCTCTCATATCCCTTTCGAATTGTAGAATGCTCGCCATAAATCTTCTCTATATCCTTGAAGTACTCGGAATAGCCATCGTTCGAGGCGGCGTTAGAATCACAGGCCGACAAGCGCCGGTGCTGGGTATCATTGGAGTACCCTCTTAGCGTCTTCAATATACCTAGGATGAGGATGAGGCTATGGAGGCAACTAAAGAGCCTCTGTGCCACCATAATCTTCGGCATTGCTTCTTTCTCCGAACTCACTTTTCTTACAAGACCGATCATTTTATCTCCTTAGTCAATTCATTTTTGGGGCTGATATGAGGTTTCAAGTCATCGTAAATGCTATACGGTGGTCCTCAGCTACCAAATTGGCCACTACGAGGGGATTGAGCGTCTTGGCGGCCTCGGCCTTTGGTTCGGCGTCAGCATCCTCGTTTCGCTACTCGGATGTAAGGAGTGTGCCTGTTTACCAGCCAGTGGTGGAGAAAAAAGAGAAAAAGATTATCGCCAAGAGTGTTGTGACAAGCAATGCGTCTAAAAGTGAGAGGGGGCTGTTCATTCAGTGGGTCAAGGAGAAATCACTGGGGCTGCTTGGGATGTTTGCCAAGGCGACGAACAAGACGGGGAGGTTTATCAGGTATCTTCATCGCTTTGTGACAATTACAGTTCTGGGCGCGCCAATGGCTGTGTTGGCACCGCTTGCTTATTTTACAGGGAGCGTGTTCCCGACTACTCAAGACCTCGCTATGGCATACGGGGTGTGGGCCATGGAGACTCTGGGGCCTGCTTTTGTGAAGATGGGGCAATGGGCTTCTACACGGCCAGATTTATATCCACCACGAGTGGTATCGAGGCTTGCTGCATTGCAGGATGACGTCAAGGTTCATTACTCGATGAAGAGAGTGGAGCAGACTCTGGACGAGAACTTGGGGGCAGACTGGAAGAGCTACCTACAACTCGATCCTAACCCTATTGGAGCAGGTTGCATTGCACAGGTGTTCAGAGGAACATTGAATACCGTCGATGGGCCAAAAGATGAGCAAGTGGCGGTCAAAGTAATCCATCCTCACGTCAAGGATCTTCTGAAAACCGATATGGAGCTCTTGACCATGTTCGCCAACTGTTTGGACCTAGTCCCTACATTGAAGCTGCTGTCCATCGGAGAGGCCTGCCGTGGCTTTTGCAAAAGCATGAACGACCAGCTGGACATGAAGAAGGAGGCCTACAACATGGTCCACTTCAACACCAAGTTCGAGAAGGAGAAGTGGGCCAACTTCCCCACGCCCTTCGAGGACCTCACTACTAGTAATGTGTTGGTGGAGACGCTAATGAGCGGCACCAGCATCACCAAGTTTATGGAGCTGAAGGACGAAATAGATGGTGTGGTAGACGAGAAGGTCAAGTTACTTAAGCACAAGCTCAGCGACATCTGCGGCAAGGTGATGATAAAAATGATTTTCTTCGACAACTTCATCCATGGAGACCTGCATCCAGGCAACATCCTGGTGAATGTAGACAAAGAGGGAGAGCCGAGTCTAGTCTTATTGGATACGGGCATTGTTTTTACAAGCAAGGACCAGGCTGACCACGACAGGATAGTGGACATCTGCGTGGCCTTCATGCAGCACGACGGAAGGAAGGCCGCCAAGCTGATGCTCGAGGAGAGAGACCACTTGAATGGGATAACTGAAAATGAAGCTCCCATCGGTGGTGAGCTTGGCTTTATTGACGGAGTGCAGGCATTGGTGGACTCTGCGGAGAATGACAGCTACTTTGAGCACTTGGGGGAGTATGTAAGCAAGATGTGCGACCTCGCTAGAGAGCACCGTGTCAAGCTCAACCCGGGCTATTTCCACATCGCCATGGCGCTTAAGGTGACAGAGGGCATCTCTCTCGCTTTAGACCGTGATCTCGACCTGATCAGCTCCTGTCTGCCCGTCATCGTCAAGGCCAAGGCCATGCAGAAGATGGGCATGGGGCCAGTCTTCGGGGATATCGACACCGAGGCAGAGGCCAAGAAGAAGGGGGCACCAGTCAGAATTGCCAAGAGCAGCAACCACAAGGCTTAGACACACACACATATATATATACACGCCGTGTGGAGCACAGTAAAGAGAAGGGGAGTATATGATATTCATTGTATTCGTGTAAGGGACAAAGTCGACATCGCTGACAAAAATTTCACAAAGACTTTGGCACGGCCCAGACGTCGAGGAGGCGATCGATCAGGGTCACATTGCCCAGGTAGGCCCATGCCGCGTGCAACCCTAGTGGACGGCGTAGATGTAAGGGCACATCGGGCCCAGGTGGTGGCTTTGGCGCCCTCTTCTTTGGCGGCGGCACGAACACAAACTCCGAATCGGCGAGCTCGTAGGACCAGTCACTTTCACACTCCTCTCCGCCCCAGGCGAAGCTGTGCATGACCTCTGGCGACGCGACATTATAACCTTGCTCCTTGGCATGCCGGTAGAAGAAGCTCGCCTCCGTCTCCATGATATCAGTCTTGCGGAATCGTGCCGCTAAGTCAAACATGACGCCTGCAGTGCGGATGGAGAAGGCGCCTGGGCCATACTGGCTCTGACCGTCCTTCCTCGAGCCGATCTGTGTGTGCACCTTGCTCTTCTCGATCTCTTTCTGGCACTTTGTGACAGGGGCACTCACAAAGTCGTAATGCATGAATTCGTCGACATTCTTCCTCAAGAGCAGGGTATCGAGGTCGAACAGGAAGATCTTTTCGTCAGGCTCGAACATGCTCCAGAACCAAGGGTCAGTGAGCTTTTGATCGTAATCCAGCCTAGACTGCACAGACTCGTTCAGGTGGATATACTGCACGTTGCGTAAGCCCTTCAAAGTGCCGCGCACATAGTAGTCGGCTGTGCGGTGACTCAGAACGGTAAGGCTCCAGCCCGGGCCCAAGTAGTACAGCACATTGTTCACCACTAGCTCATAGGTGGCCGTGATCCCCGGCACGAACAGGACCGCCGTCTTCTTCACCTTGGGCTTATCCGTGCTGGAGCCTGTGGTAGTAGCAGTAGCAGTAGCAGTAGCAGTAGCAGTAGCAGTATCACCACCACTATCGCTAGCACTAGTTGCATTGGCGGCATCGGCGGCGTCCAGGTGGGCGTACTTTTGCATTTGGTGCAGGCGGTGCATGCGATGCTTCCTGCGGTTCTTCCTGGCTTTGTTGTCGTGCCCCAGCACCCCCTTATCATCCATGTGGCTCCAGTGCCTCATACGCATCACGGTGGCGTGGCTCAGGCTGTCAGGGTTCTGCCCTCCCATGAACCAGAAGGCGCTGTCACTCTCCCCTCGCGGAACCAACCCTCCGCCCGCTGCATTCACTGTATCAGCCATCCGCCATACTTGCTCCATGGAAAAGCGGCTTGTCATTCTGAGTCTGTAGGAGTTGAGGCCGAGCAGCACTTCGTACTTGATGTTGGTCATGAACTCCTCGGTGGAGAAGGCATTTGCACTTTTGATAGCATTCTCGCTCAACCTCTCTATCTCGCTCGCTGGGCCCTTCAGCAGGTTCTCCACCAGGCTCACATAGTCCTCGATTGTCACAGCGTACAGGCCGTTGTACTTGTCTGTCACGATATCAGTTGTACCGCCCAGGGAGCCTACTATCGGGATGGCGCCGCTGAACATGGCCTCCACGATGGCGATGCCGAAATGCTCTAGAGACGCAGGGTCGAGATCATAGTCAATAACATTGGGCTTATTCACTACCCCATAGAGCACGATGTAGTGCGAAACAGCTGCTGGTTCGTAATTATCAAAGTATTTTGCTTCTTTGAGCCACTGCACTCCCGTGAGATGCCACAGAAAGGTTGACCTCAGTAAGGCGCTGCCCACCTCCTCGGGCGCGCCGTTGGTGACAAAGGTCACTTTATCGATAATACCCAGGGTAGTAGCGTTCTTCTTCAGGTCCTGTACGTAGTTGATACTTGCATTGTTTGGCTGCACGAAGCCGATCAATTGCAAGTGCAGGGGCTTGTCAGGCACCTTGGCGATCAAGTCAGCGAACAGGGTGAGAGCGACGTCGTGGCCTTTACTCTGCCTGCCCCGGAAGAAGCGTCCAAAGACACTGATGTACCTCACTTTGGCTTTGGTCACCTTGATCAGCTCTGTTCTCTTTTCTGTCTGTGCGGAAGTGTCCTGTGCCGAGGCATTGCTGCTACGATGTCGGGACAACTCCTTAAATGGCTCCACGGGAGGATAGATGATGTTGACGGTGGGGAAATGGCTGTAGTACAAGCCTCTATTCAACCCCCTGTTGATGCCTGTCCTCATTACACGCGTGTACCAGTTCAACGTAAACTTGCTGTTGACCAGCACTTTGTCAAAGGTGTTCCACAGCCCATGCTTGTAGTCTGTCTGCGATGCAGATGGCTTCAAATCGAAAGGAAACTGGCACATATATATGTTAAACTTACCAATAGCCTGGAATTGTGGATACTTGGTATTGCCCATCATAAAATATAGGTCGTATCTGTCTAAGCCATCATCTTTCACCCAGAACTCCTTGCCGATCTGCCCCGTTCTACCTGCAAAGATGGCCCCTTGTGCTGGAAATGAGTTGATGTCAGACACGTTGTAATACCCCATAGGCTTCCGAGGCAACGTCTTCTTATTATTTGTCGACTTGACGATCGTATCGTTAGCGCTAATGTAGCGTATGGCGATGTCGTCGAAGTTGAGGGGCACGCGCAGAGAATCCAAGGTTTTCTGAATACACGCTTTGCTCACACACTTGGCGTCCTCATACAACAAGATGTCCACCTCGAACCCCAGCTTCACAAACGCCAATGCCGACGCCAGAAAGTACCTCTCGCCTCCTCCAGGCGTGAGGCCGAATGGAGTGAACATGCCGCAGCGATTCCCCCAGCCTTGAATCAGCTGTCCCGTCCCACTGGTCTCCAATTCTCCCTTTGAGAACACTTTAAATGCATGCTCATCCTGTCTTGCAGGCTGAGCCACCTGCAGAAGGCCCAAGAAGAGGCCGAGGAGCAGAAGCCAGTAGCACCTCATGTTCGCCATCTGTAACCCGACAAAGCGTCTCTCTATTTAACTGAGCGTAGACATAGTCTTATTTATAATCACCAGTCTGACTACAAGTCTCACTTGACCCTTTTGCGTCTGATACAATACAATTTTATAATGCCTCTTTGTCTCCGTAGAGGGCTCTATAACAAGCAAGCTTGGACATTAAAACAACCCTCGTACGCATCCTTCTACATATTTAGGGAAACTCGAAAGGTTGACGATTCTCAGGTGTTGACTACAAACTGTACACTGGGGAATAATGATACAACGAGCTTAGGCGTCATGGAGGGTCTCGCGCTTCAAGGCCATCAGTGCATCGTGCTCCTTGGTCATCTTCTCTTCGGAGGTGATGTGCTCGGATCCAAAGAGCTTGATATTTCTCATCTGCACCTCTGGGCTCAGGAACCCCGCCTTGTTCTTGTCCAGGTAGTAATTGACCATGGTCGCATTGGGCCTGGCACGCAAAGGGAACAGGTCAAACTTGATGGGCTTGGTGAGGGACCGAAGAGCCAAGCGATTGAAGTGAACACATGTCACAGTGCCCCCTGCAGCCTCTACGCTGGCTATGGCGTTCTCAGAGGCGCGTGACACCTCCAAATGTACGGGCGTACGCAGGTCATTCTTACTTTTCGCAAGCAACTTGACCCCATCTTTGGCTCTAGAGATTAAACCAGCCTCTAAGAAATCTCTCATAGTGATCATCTCATTCTCTTTCGGCACGAGGCGACCCATGTCGATCCAACGCTGCAGTTTGTCCAAGTTCAGCGGCTGCATGTCGATCTCCAGGTTGCCCCTCCTAAATCCGATCTTCGGCAGCCTCTTATAAAGCGGTGTCTGTCCACCCTCAAACGCCCTTGGTGTACTAGGGCTGAACTGGTGCCCCTTCTTGCTATTCTTGCCCCGCGCACTGCCTATACCTCTGCCGACTCGTCGCCTGACCTTGCGCGGCAGAGGACTCAATTTATTGATCGTCAGGCTATTTGTTGAGGACATCATCCTACTGGCTGAGGGAGTAGTAGCCCACAGGCCCCGCATACCCGCGCTCACAGCCTGAAATAGCGACATGATGGTGAAATCACAATCTCGCTGGAGAAAGCATGGTGGTGATTCTTAAAGCTCTCAAGCGACTCAGTACTTGTAGATCTACCCCCTCGTATTAGGCTGGGCAATTATTTGTGAGTATGCTAGCTGGTAGGCAACTATTTAGGGGCGTAGTGCGAAAGAACCTTGCAGTGAAAGGCCACAAAGGCACTAAGAGCCTGTCGGGCTTCTCTCCTCTGTCTCCTGCGAGCCTGGATGACATTGTGAAGAAAGAAAAGATTATGGGGGAGGAGAAGGAGCGGCTTCAAGTGATCTGGGAGGACTACCACAAGAGCAAGGCCACGTCGTTGGGGTTCTGTTTGTCAGGGGAGGAGTACAACAAAGTGTCGAGAAGGATCAAGGAATCGCCCATCTTCATAGTGCCAGTTTTCAAGGACGAGAGTGGAAGCACGCATATTATGCTGTTGTCGCAAATGCAAGAGAAGTTCGTCAGCTTCACTTATCTCGAGGAGTACAAGCAGAACCCGGACATCGCGACGCAGTGGGCCTCCTTAGCCATTTATGATGATTTCGTCGAGTCCAAGGACCTCGCCATGGTGCGAGGAGACGTAAGCCCCCAGCTCACACGCCAAGAAGGTGACCTAGTGGCCAGATCGCTGCTGCAGACCTATCTGAGCGACGATGAGTACACGCAGTTTATCCACGCCTTCAACCACCAGCCCACCTCCTTCAATTACGAAGCCTACATCGCATATATGAAGAAGAATGTCATCTTGGACAAAAGTGAAGAGTAGAGCGGGGAGGTGTGCGTGTGTGTTGTGTACATTTGTTGCAAAGTGGACAAAGTGACTACAAACCTCGACCATCATCGGTGATATTAGACCTCATCTTCATGTAGAAGCATGTTGGGGATTCCATCCTTGATCATGAACTCCCGCCCGCTCTCTGGGCACACCAGCTTGCCGTCAGTCACGCTTAGGTCAAAGAGGAAGTGGTGGACCCTTTCGAGCATGGCCTCATCCTCCGATTCGAAGTCCAGATCCTCCACCCTAAGGTCCTGAGCAGCACTCACAAGCCCCTCTTTATCTAGTCTCCCCAACACCATCTTCGTAGTGGCCGTATCGAAGGGCTGGTCGCTGTCAACCTCCTCTACAGCCTCCGCTACGATCTTCAGTGGGAAGCCCCTACTCACGCCCTTAACATTGCACTTCAGCATGTTGTGCGCGATCACACGCATCTTGCTGACCACTTACAGCTGTATGAGGGCACTGGAGCAGACGTGGTACCTTTTGGTTTAAAGACGCTTGTACAATTGTATGACACTTCGCTCCTTGTTTTTGGTGGTTAGGGAGGAGAAGCTCTGATAAAATCTTGCATTATAGAGATAATTACAAACTATGTCAAACCATGCCTGTAATGGCTGTACGAAAGGGGAGAGTAGCTTTTTAGGATTTAGAGACTTCTCAGCGCTC
>MDTE01062505.1_pt1 | contig 11573 bp, 12 predicted proteins | sample 811231 | NCBI WGS metagenome assembly MDTE01 (sample SAMN05326651, study PRJNA326480) | marine metagenome | isolation source: seawater | place: Indian Ocean: Red Sea | collected 2010
CTAGAATAGTCCATCGGGACGGCTTGGCGGTAGCGCCTAAAACGACGAGCCAAAACTACTAAATTTCTGGGCGAAAGCCTAGAAATTTAAGTGGTTCTTTTCCAGAGAAATCTAGTAAACAAATAAAACATTATAACGCCTACAAAATAGTTCCACTCTAGCCCGTGTTTAAAATGAGTATTACCTTTTGTAACAAGTATAGGCAAACTAAATAAAGCTACAATAATCAAAACACTTACTAAAATTATTTTAAGAATTAAAACTTTTTTATTTATTAATTCTTCAATTTTAAATTTTAACTTATATAAATGGTAGACCAAATACCCTTGAGCAATTATTTCAAAAATAATAAAAAGCAACAATACTACCCGTCTGAAAAGCTTGTAGATTTGTATGTCAAATTTAACTCCAAGAAATATCGAGTGAACGGCTAAAAAAACTGCAGATAAAATACCAAAAGTTTTAAACTTATAATTTATTGAAGTCGAATTTAAAGAATTTATTAATTTATTATTATTATTCCAATAAATAAAAAGCAAATAAGCAGTCAGTATCATTGAAGGTTTAAAAATTAAATATTGTGGAAATGTTCTCGAAGCTCTGCTAATAGATAAACTGCCATCAAGATAGGGAATTGAAAAATTTGATCTTCCAATCATATCCACTGCAAAAATAGTATTCTCTAAATACACATAATTTTGTGAAATTATTAGACATAAATTAATTGCAATTAGTGGAATAAAGAAGATCCATAAACTCAATTTTCTTATTTGAGCTATTTCAGGCATTAATTAAATGATTATTTTTTTTTATTTCTTTTTCTTGCTCTTCTCTTTTTTGAACCAATTTTTCTTCGTCCACGGTGCTTTTTAGGATAACCCATATTTTTGCCTCCTTTTTTATTTTAATAAGTTAAAGTAATATATAAACTTCAATTATACTTATTTTATGAAAAAGTCCATAAGCACATTTCTTAAGCATCCGACAAAAGATAATACTAATAGATCAGCCAATCCTCCAGTCACAAGAGCCTCAACTATTTTATTCAATTCGATGCAAGAAATGTATCAGCATGAATTAAAGATAAAAAAACATAAAAAAGTATCTCATTATACTTATGGACGATATGGAAGCACAACAACAATTGAACTAGAAAATATTTTAAAAGAATTAGAACAGGCTTATCACGTTTTTTTAACAGGTACTGGGTTTGGTGGAATAGCTTTAGCATTAATGTCTTTATGTAGACCAGGAGACGAGATTTTAGTCTCAGACAATGTTTATGGTCCGACGAAAGAAATATCTCAAGAGTTAATGAAACAATTTAACGTAAATGCAAAATTTTATGATCCTGAATCCTTTAATGATCTTAGAAAAAAAATTTCAAAAAAAACAAAAATGATTTTAGTTGAGAACCCAGGAAGTAATACTTTTGAATTTCAAGACTTATCTAAAATAACTCAATTAGCAAAAAGAAAAAAAATTTACACTTTGTTAGATAATACATGGGGCACTCCTTTGTATCTCAAACCACTTGAAATAGGTTTTGATATGTCTTTTTGTTCAGCTACAAAATATTTTTCAGGTCATTCTGATGCAATGGGAGGATCACTCGCAGTAAATAAAAAAGTATTTAATAAAATAATGTTTTTTTATAAATTATCAGGTTATAGAATGTCTGCTGATGAAGCTTACCTGATAATTAGAGGATTAAGAACCTTAGATACAAGATTAAAAAAACATAGTGAAAATACAAAGATCATAATTAATTTCTTGAAAAAACAAAATAAAATTAAAGAAATTCTTTATCCGCACAATCCCTTAAATAAAAATTATAAACTTTGGAAAAAATACTACTCTGGTGCCACAGGATTGCTTTCAATAGTCATAAAAAGCAAAAAAAAATCTTCAGTCATATCATTTGTAAACTCTCTCAAATTATTTGGTATAGGATATAGCTGGGGTGGTTTTGAAAGTTTAGCTATTCTTCAAGAAATTAAAAGTTATAAAAAAGATGAGTATTTAAAAGGGCGCCAATTTTACCGATTTAACAAAGATGAATTCATTGTTAGGCTTCATATTGGTTTAGAGGATCCAAAAGATTTAATTTATGATTTAAAAAAAAGTTTGAAAAAAATTAAATGAATAAAAATTTTTTCCCAAATAAAACTGCTTTATACGCTCTAGTAGCTGCTTGCTTTGTTGTATGCGCTACAATGGGAGTAAGACAGACCTTTGGACTTTACTCTAGTGATTTTGAGGCTACAGGAGGAACATCTAACACTGAATTTGGTTTGGCGATAGCAGTACATGCAATTTTTTGGGGAATTTTTACTCCAATATTTGGAAGAATTTCTGACAGACTCGGCGGTTATGTTGTCATCGTCCCAGCTTTAATTTTTTATTCTATCGCAATGATATTAATGGGAAATAATTATATTTCAGGCATGTGGTTACAAATCAACCTTGGTTTATTTGTTGGTTTAGGTTTAGCTGGTGCTGCAGGAACGATTCTTACTCCAATGATTTCAAAACATTTTCCAAATGAAAATAGAAGTAAAGCTGCCGGTCTTGTCACTGCTAGCGGAGGTTTGGGAATGTTCATATTTCCAATATTATCTAATACACTCGAAAAGATTTCTACTTGGCAAATGTCTTTTATTATATTTTCGATAATACTATTTTTAATGTTTATACCAGGTCTTTTTATCAAATTACCTAAAAGTACAACAACAGTTAACACTAACATAGATAATAGAAGTTTAAGGGAAGTTCTAAAAGAGTCGTTTGCACATAAAGGATTTAGGTTGCTTGTAATTGGATTTTTCGTATGTGGTTTTCAAATCACTTTGATAGCAACTCATGTTCCAAGATACGTTCAAGACAAAGGTTTATCTGATTGGACTGGAATGGCAATTTTGGCTTTAATAGGTTTTTTTAATATAGTTGGAACACTTATAATGGGTTATTTGGGAGATAGATATAGTAAAAAAATTCTTTTGAGTGGTTTGTACTTTTTAAGAGGCATTGCTTTAATCTTATTTATTTTTTTACCAGCTTCAAATTTATCTGCTGTTTTATTTGGAACTTCATTTGGATTACTATGGCTAGCAACAGTTCCGGCAACAAATGGTATAGTTGCCCAAATATTTGGAACAAAAAATTTAACCCTTCTTTTTGGTATAGTATTTCTTAATCATCAATTTGGATCATTTCTAGGTGCATATTTAGGCGGATACTTTTATGATCTGTTTGGAAGTTTTGACTATGCCTGGTATTTGGCTATAGTTTTATCATTCATCGCAACAGCAGTGCATTTACCTATCGACGAGAGACCTTTAGCAACTGTGAATAAAACTATCTAAAGTTGTATTTTGAGTCTTAAAGTGAATCAAAAGTGAATCAAAACGTGAACATTGAAGCTGATTCAACTTGGAATTGTGGATAATTTTTTTATTTAATAATTCTCATATTTTTAATAAGTTTATTTTAACAGAAGGATTAAAAATGTTTTCACTAGATCTAGGAAAAAAATTAGACAAGTATCACTTACTAAAACACCCGTTTTATCAAATTTATTGGAATGAGGGTAAATTAAATAGAGAAATAATCAAAGATTATGCCGAACAGTACTATCAACACGTAAAAGCTTTTCCAAGATATATAAGCGCAACACATTCAATCTGCGAAGATATTGAGAAGAGAAGAATTCTACTCGAAAATCTTCAAGATGAGGAAAATAAGGATGGAGACCACCCGAAACTCTGGAAAAATTTTGCTAAAGCTTTGGGCGCAGATGACTCTATAGAAAATGTAAAACTTGACTGGTTTACTAAGGATATGATTGAGAATTTCTTTACGCAAGCTAGAAAATCATATGCAGAGGGTTTAGCATCTCTATACACTTATGAAAGACAAATTCCTGAAATAGCAGAGACTAAAATCCAAGGTTTAAAGAAGTTTTATGGCGTTAGATCTAAAGAGGGATTAGAATTTTTCGAGGCTCACAAATCTGCTGATGTAATTCACAGAGCTGAATGTGAAAAACTTCTAGACAGTCTTTCTGAAGAGGAGCAAAAAAAGGCTGAAAATGCCTCTTTACTTACTGCTAGATATCTGTGGAATTTTTTAAGCGGGATGGTATCTAAACATAAGCTTACACAAGTAGCTGCCTAACTTTAAAGTCTGGATTGACAATTTAGATTAAGAGGAATACCTATGAATTAGGTATGGAAATATATCTACCAATTGTTCAAGTTCACATCGATATAATTTTAATTTTATTTATCAGTTTCGCAGTAGGAGTTTTATCAGGTTTATTTGGTGTGGGAGGAGGATTTTTAATGACTCCATTTTTAATCTTTTTAGGTATACCACCAATTTATGCAGTTCCAAATGAAATTAACAATATTTTAGCTACCTCAGTTTCTGGATCAATGACACATTGGTTTAAAAATACTTTAGATTACAAAATGGGTTTGATGATGATTATCGGCGGTATTGTCGGAACAATCTTGGGAATAATTACTTTTACATTTTTCAAAGAAACTGGGAAGCTTAGTTTAATCATTTCTCTTTCATATATGTATTTACTTGCAATAATAGGAACTTTAATGTTGATAGAAGGTGCTAACGAAATAGACCGTGCAAATAAAAAAATTAATTTAAAAAAAAAACTCCACACTCATTATTGGATACATGGACTACCATTAAAATTAAGATTTCCAAAATCCAGACTTTACGAAAGTGCTTTTACACCGATTTTACTAGGAATAATTGTAGGGTTTGTTGCTGCATTAATTGGAGTTGGTGGAGCATTCCTAATGGTACCAGCAATGATTTATCTAATAGGAATGCCAATCAAATTAATACCCGGCACTTCTTTATTTGTCACTGTTTTTATTAGCGCCTTAGTAACTATTCTTCATGCTTTTAACTATGGTTCTATAGATCTTGTTTTAGTTATTATACTAATAGTCGGATCAATTATTGGTGTTCAAGTAGGACAAAAAGTAGGCCAATATTTAGACAGTTCACATTTAAAAACATTGTTCGCAATGTTACTTTGCGCTGTAGCAGTAGCGATTGCTTACGATACATTCTTCTTCGAAGGACCTAGACAGATAAAAGAAGCCGAAATAGTAAACTTTGAAAACTTGAATTATTTCTCAAAATTCATCTCAAAAATTTCTGAAAACAACCCTCTTCTTTACGGCTCGTTTGCAATTCTTTTAGCTATTGCCTTAGGAGTTATTGGAGCAGGTGGAAGAAGGTTAATAAGTAGGTACAAGTACCTCTTCTTAATTAAAAAATAGATCTTAAAAGTCCAAAAATTGATACAACAATCAAAAAATAAAGCACATATTTTTTATAATTTTCTTTTGAGCTACCAGTAAAAAGTTTTGTTCCAAGATAAACACCAATAGGCACAATAAAAACTAAAGGTATTGTTCTAAAAATGACAGTGACATTCAAAATATCGTTAAAGTATGCAAGAACTAAAGCATAAAAGTCTGTAAAAAAAAATAATGCTGCTAGTGACGCCCTTATAACTGCTGGTTCAGCAGCAATAATCAATAAATATAAAGCTATAGGTAGCCCAGCTAGTGTTCCGATACCATTTACAGTGCCTGCAATAATACCAACAAAAAATTTGGAAATGTTATGATTTAGTCGAGTATTTTTGTAGCCCTTTAACAGCAAAAATGCAAAAATTAAGACCGTTATTGAGATTATCAAATGTGTAATAGCTGGTTTTAATATTGATAAGAGATACACGCCTACTGGCGTTCCTACTAACACTCCTAAAAGTAAAAATATTACAAATTTCCAATTAATCTTTTTCCATATACTAGGGGCCATAAAAAAACTTGCAATAATTTCTAGTAAAAGAATTATTGGCACTATTTCTTTTGGTGGCAAAATAAAAGAAAGCAAAGATACACTGGATGCAGAAAAACCAAAGCCACTAAAACCCCTTACTAAAGATGCCAAAAGAATAACACTACAAAAAAACAAAAAATCTAGTAAGTTTAAATTAATAGTTTGCAAAAATTCCATATCAAAAGTCTATATCTTAGTTTTATTTTACTTTACATAAAACAAATTAAAATGATATGAAGTTTTAGGTAGCAAATATAAAGATAATTTATGCACAAGAAATCATCGAATAGAAGTTTTGGGATTTTATTTTTCATTGTAATTTTAGCTTTTGGTTTATGGCCAATCACAAAAAATAATAATCCTAATTTATATTTAATCATTATTTCAATTATTTTTTTAGTTTTAGGAATTTTAAACTCAAAAATTTTAACTCCTTTTAATAATCTTTGGATTAAATTTGGAGAGGTTTTAGGCAGAATAATTGCTCCTGTTGTAATGGCTTTGGTTTACTTTACAATTTTAACTCCAATTAGTTTATTATTGAAAATATTTGGAAAAGACTTGCTTGGATTAAAATCAAGCAAAAAAATTAATACATATTGGATTAAAAGAAAAAAAAATATTGGTTCAATGAAAAAACAATATTAATGAAAAAAATTTTTTTTTTTAATTCAATAATTGTTATTTTTATAATAATTTTTATTGAAATAATTATACGTTCTTTTGGAATCGTAAGTCTTCAAGGGGTTGATAAAAAAGCTATTTATCTAGATGCTGGGACAATTTTACATAAACCAAACTTAGTATTTAAAGCTTTTGGAAAAAAAATCAAAACCGATGAATTTGGATTTAGAATACCTTTTGAAAAATTTGAATATGATAAAAAACTCAAAACAATTTTATTTTTGGGAGATAGTGTTACATTTGGACATGGCGTAGATGAAAAAAATTCATTTGTAGGCAAATTAAGAAATAATATTTCTAAAAATCTTAAAAATACTGCAGTTGCTGGATACCATATTCAAGATTACTCAGTTTCGTTAAAAAGATATCACTTACTTTTTCCAGATATTGATGAAGTTATAGTCATTCTTTGTTTAAATGATATTTTGCTGGAAGCTGGAATAGTAAGAAAAGGAAATTTAGGAAATATTAACCATTATGACTCAGAACAAAAATATATGAAATTTTTAAGGAATAAACTATTCATTGAGTTAAATTTCTTTCTAAGGGACAAGTTAGCTTTATTTAATTTAATAAAAGCAATTTCCACCAAAAATGTAAAAAGACATTTTAATTATATTGTTCCTTATTATTCGAGCAAGAAACATTTAGATGACTTTCAGAAAAATTTAAAAGATATAATTCAATACTCAAAACAAAATAATTTAAGACTCAACTTTGTCCTTTTACCATACCATCACCAGATTAAGAAAAAATGCAAAGATGAATTGATGGAACCTCAAAATATATTAAAAAATATATTTAATAAATTAGACTATCAATTATTTGATTTTTCCACAGAATTTTGCAATATACCTAATAATGATAAATTGTTTTTGAATTTTGATCCAATGCACTTATCATCGCAAGGACACGAATTTGTTTCAAATTTATTAATGGATAAAAAAATAGTTTTAAAATAATGATAGAATTTATTAAAGAATTTTGGGATTTTCTTAAAGAAAGAAAAAAATATTGGCTTTTTCCAATAATTATTGTTCTAGCATTATTTGGAGTTCTAATTGTATTAAGCCAAGGCTCGGCAGTAGCTCCATTTATTTACACAATATTTTAAGTGACAAAAATTTTAGGTATTTCAGCATTTTATCATGATAGCGCTGCTGCTTTAGTAGTAGATGGAAAAATTGAGTCCGCAGCACAAGAAGAGAGATTTTCTAGAAAAAAACACGATGCAAGATATCCTAAAAATGCAATTAACTATATCTTAAAAGAACATAACCTTAAATTAAATGATTTAGATCACATTGTTTTTTTTGAAAAACCATTTTTGAAGTTTGAAAGACTATTAGAAACGTATATGGCATTTGCTCCTAAAGGTTTTAAATCTTTTAGTTTATCGATGCCAATCTGGCTAAGAGAAAAATTATTCCAAAAAAAATTTTTATTTGATAATTTAAAGCAGCACGATAATAATTTTACAGATATTAATAAAATTAAATTTTCAGAACACCACTTTAGTCATGCTGCAAGTGCTTTTTACCCATCTCCTTTTAAAGAGTCTGTTATTTTAACGCTAGATGGTGTAGGTGAGTGGGCTACCACCACGGTAGCAATAGGAAGGGAAAATAAATTGGAAATCGTAAAAGAAATCTATTTTCCTCATTCGATCGGATTGCTTTATTCGGCATTTACTTATTACACTGGATTCAAAGTTAATAGTGGAGAATATAAAGTTATGGGCCTAGCGCCTTACGGTAAGCCTAAATTTAAAGAAAAAATTTTAAAAAATTTAATTGATTTGAAAGAGGATGGATCTTTTAAATTGAATATGAAATATTTTAATTATGCTACCGGTCTTACAATGACGAATTCTCATTTTTCACAATTATTTGGAGAGCCAGTAAGAGACCCCAAAAAAGATAAGCTCACGCAGTTTCATATGGATATTGCTTCTTCTGTTCAAGCAGCCACAGAGGAAATTGTTTTAAAGCTTACAAAAAATATATCTGAGGAATATAAAATTAAAAATTTATGTTTAGCTGGTGGAGTTGCATTAAATTGCGTAGCGAATGGAAAAATTTTAAAACAAAAATTTTTTAATGATATTTGGATTCAACCTGCAGCAGGTGATGCAGGCGGATCGCTAGGAGCAGCTTTAGCATATTGGTATCATGAACTAAATAATTCTAGAAATCAGTTAGAAGATCAAATGAAAGGATCGTATTTAGGGCCTAAACTCGATAATAAAAGAATAGAGGAAAGTCTGAAATTATTGGGTGCTAAATTTCATAATAAAAGCACTAAAGAAATTATAAATCAAACTGCGAGAGAATTATCAAATAATAAAACAGTTGGATGGTTTCAGGGTAGAATGGAATTTGGCCCTAGAGCTCTTGGCAGTCGTTCAATTTTAGCTGATCCAAGATCTGAAAAGATGCAGAAAGAGCTTAATTTAAAAATAAAATTTAGGGAAAGTTTTAGACCTTTTGCGCCATCTATTTTGAGAGAAGATCTGAATGATTGGTTTGAAGTTGATTATGATAGCCCTTATATGCTTTTAGTAGCTGATGTAAAAAAAAAACAAACAAGTACAAATGTCATCTGTTGAGGAAAAACTGTTTGGAATTGATAAATTAAACGTAAAAAGATCTGAAATACCAGCTGTTACACATGTAGATTATTCAGCAAGAATTCAAACAGTACATAAAGAAACTAATCCCAACTATTATGAATTAATTAAAGAATTTAAAAATATTACAAATTGTCCAGTGTTAGTAAATACTTCATTCAATGTTAGAGGAGAGCCAATAGTTTGCTCAGTCGAAGATGCTTATAATTGTTTTATGGGAACAAATCTAGATGTTTTAGTTATTGAAAATTTTATAATGTTTAAAAATGAACAGGATAAGTCTTTACTAAAAGATTATAAAAATAAATTCGAACTTGACTAAATTCACAATATATAAAGAGTTTAATTTATAAAACTTTTTAAATCAGGAAATATAATATCAGAAATAACTTGGGAACCTAACGGTGTAGTATGGATACCATCCCACCAATATTCTTTTTTTCCAACTAAATTTTTACCGAGATCTATACAAAAGTAGTTTTTCTTTTTGCAATGAGAAATTAACGAATAGTTTAATATAAATAATTCTTTGTTATAATTTCCTTCATAAGTCAATTGATTGATAAAAATTGGTTTAGCATTTAGGGCATTAGAATAATTTACTAATTGATCAATGTTATCTAAATAAAAATTTATTAATTTTTTATTTTTCTCTTGCATTTTTTTCACATCATATTTTTTTAACGCTGTTTCATAATCTAAAAATTTATACTTTTTGCCCTTAAGATAATTATTTACGCCATAATTAAAATCATAATAAACTTTTTTCCCTTTATTTTTATATTTGTGTTTTGTTTTTCTAAGTAAATCGTAAAATATACTCCTTGATTTAAAATTATCGATTGTGCTTTCAAACAATGATTGATTTTTTATATTACCTTCACCTTGTTTTTGTAAAAACGTAGCTAATTGATGATCATTAATTCCCACATAGAAAATAAAATAATCTGGATTGAAACCTTTTAACTTAGGGAACCAAACTTCAAAATTATAAAGATGACCTCTAGTTGATTGTCCTTCAATACCGGCATTAATTATTTTAAGGTCTATCTTATCATTTAAAAATTTTTTATTTAGATTGCCAACTATTGTATAATCATCAGGCTTATACCTCTCATCAGCAGTGCTACCACCAATAAAAACAGCTTGAATTTTACTCAAATCTATTTCTTCACCTCTAAATCCGTGATAATTTCTTTTATATATATATTCGTAAGTTTCATTTTTATATTTTAATGAATAAAAGCTCTTCTTCATTCTGTGCTCTCTCATATATGGACCTAAATTATCTTTATCAAACCAATAACCAAAAAAAAGCTCAATAACGAAAAAAAAAATTAAAAAATAAGAGATGTTGAATAAAACTAATTTTAAGATTTTCATTTTAGTATTGTTTGAGGATCTAATTTCACATTAAACCAATTAAGTCTGATATCTAAGTGAGGACCAGTTTCTCTTCCACTTTGACCTAAAGTCCCAACTACTTCTCCTTTTTTAACATTTTGTCCAACTTTTACATTAATATCTTTCATGTGCATATATAGTGTGCTGATCCCATGTCCATGGTCAAAAATAATTGTCCCTCCCGTAAAATACATGTCTTTTTTTACTAAAGTAACCTTACCATCCATCATTGATTTTACAGGTGTTCCCTCTGGAGCATGAAAATCGATACCATAGTGTGGTCTTCTAGGTTCACCATTTAGAATTCGCTGGCTACCGTATACTCCAGTAACAATGTATTTATCTAAGGGATAAACAAATTTTTCTTTAAAAAAAACTAATTCACTATTAATTGATCTGGCTTTACCAATTAAAATATTATCCTTTTTAATCCTATCGTAAACCTCTGGTGGTGGAGTTACTTGTTTAGGAGGGAGACCATCGATTCTTTGAATCTTGTATTCTCTTTTTAAAACTTTCTTTTCTATTAATTTAGTTTTATTTTTATTTTTAATTGTAATCAAAACATTATTTTTTCTATCCCTATCTAAACCAAAAGCAAAAAAACCGTCACTAGTGACTCTTACTTCTTTTTTATCAATAAATATTTTTGATTCTGGATCAGTTTTTCCTAAAATAAAGGAGCCTTGTTTAAAATCGCCTTCAAATTCAACAGCATGAGATAAATTAAATATAAAAATGAAAAAAACTAAATAACGTTTCATAATATAATTTTTAGATCCTCATATATCAACTGCAGTGCTACTATTAAAATTGCAACAAGCCCTATCCAACTAATCCAAGAGTATTTTTTAATTAATTTAGCAGTATAGTTTGCTGCAAAAGCCATTAATAATATTGATAGCCCTAAGCCAAAAGCAAGAAGAGTATAATGATCTCCAGCTGCACCAGCTACACCTAAAACGTTGTCTAA
>MDTE01025506.1_pt1 | contig 11572 bp, 8 predicted proteins | sample 811231 | NCBI WGS metagenome assembly MDTE01 (sample SAMN05326651, study PRJNA326480) | marine metagenome | isolation source: seawater | place: Indian Ocean: Red Sea | collected 2010
ATTCGCCGTACCGGTCAGTGCATTATCAGCAAGATCCACGGTTTCAACGGATGAGAACTCGTAGTTAGCAGTGTCGAGTTCATTGTCCGTGCCAGTTAACGCAGAGTTCGCATCGTTAACCGTCACTGCATCATCGCCAGTACCAGCATCGATTGCTGAGGCTGCATTGGTCACGCTGATGGCATTGGCTGTCAGAGTAGTACCTGTGACTTCGAAACTATCTGCTTCAGAGCTGCCGGCGAGTGTGCCGCCATTCAGGTTCGCATTTTCTGTTTCACGGAAGGTGATACCCAGAGTTTCGAGGGCGTAATCAACCGCATTACCCAACTCTGCGAACAGAGACGTATCGGCACCATCGGTATTCACCTGGTCAGCACCGTCATCTGCATTGACCACTTCAACATTACTGAAGTTGATACCAGCCGAAGTCAGCGCGTTAGCACCCGTGACGTCGAAGTTATCTGCATTCGCCGTACCGGTCAGTGCATTATCAGCAAGATCCACGGTTTCAACCGACGAGAACTCGTAGTTAGCAGTGTCGAGTTCATTGTCCGTGCCAGTTAATGCTGAATTGGTATCGTTAACCGTCAGAACATCAGTTCCATCGCCAGCATTAATGCCAGACGCTGCATTGGTTACAGTGATTGCATTGGCTGTCAAAGCAGAACCGGTGACTGCGAAGGTGTCAGCTGCATCACTACCAACCAGGGCACCGCTCGCCAGATCGAGATTTTCTACAGAGGTAAATGCGATCTGTTGGGTCGTCAGGGCGTTATCAATAGCGACAGTTCCCGTGGCATCGGTCTCACTGACCAGAGTCGCGCCAATAGTGTTGACCTGATCACTACCGTCGCCGGCATCCACGGAAGCGACATTAGTGAAACTCATACCCGCTGTCGTCAGAGCTTTTGAACCCGTGACTTCGAATGCATCAGCATTAGCAGTACCGGTCAGTGTCCCATCGCTAAGATCCGCAGATTCAATATCCGTAAAACTAATGCTATTTGTAACCAAAGCTTCATTAGTATTGGCGACCAACGCAGCGGCATTAGTATTAACCTGATCATCACCGTTACCGGCATCGACAGAGGCAACATTACTGAAATCGATATCAGCAGAAGTCAGAGCCTTAGCCCCTGTCACCTCGAAGGTATCGGCACCAGAAGTACCTGTCAGGGCGCTATCAGTGAGGTCAGCACTATCAATAGAGGTGAACTGATAAATGGCTGTGTCCAGCGCGTTGTCAGTGCCAGTAAGTGCTGAGCTGGCATCGTTAACAGTGACTGTGTCGTCGCCGTTACCGGCATCAATGGCTGTGGCTGCATTGGTCACAGAGATTGCGTTAGCCGTCAGAGCAGTACCTGTGACTTCGAAACTGTCCGTGCCTACAGAACCTGAGAGAACATTGTTGTTCAGCTCCGCCGAACTAACACCTGAAAATGATATTCCGTTCGTTTGAAGTGAGTTATCTAACCCTAATCCTAAATCAGCTATGAGGTTTGCATTAGTATCTGTCGAGATATTTCCATTTTCTAGTTGAGCAGATGAAACTGATTTTATTAACAATCCCGGCTCAGAAGAGGTCTCGCTTACTCTTGATATATCACCATTCGCTCTGAGTATATTTGTATCGATTGCTGAGGTAGTAATATCGTTAAATTCTGCAGACAAGCTTACTGAGGGCGCAGTTATAGAGTAGTCTGCGCCAGATTCAATTGTTACTTTGCTTAAGTTTGAAAGAGATAGTGAATTGGTAGCGCTGATATTAACATCGTGACTGGCTGTCTGCCCTAATTCACCGAGGGTAATTTTATTGGAATCAATGTTAATGGAGGCAGCCTGGACTGTGCCCTCGATATTAAGTGCACTATTTATTGCTGTACCAGCGGCACTGGCCGATAGGAAGATAGTACCACCAGTTGCGGTAAGATCCCCGAGGCTTTTCAATGCATTAGCAGTCGCCACGTCACCGTCGACAGAGAAACCAATAATATTGTTTTCATCGAAAGTGATCGCACCTCCGGTGCCCGCCCCCATACCAATATAGTTAGCAACAGCAATATCCGCTCCGTTCAGAACTGAGCCACCAACCAGGACAACCCCCTGATCAATGCCGCTTAAATTTGCGCCATCTTGAATCGTAATGACGCCCGATCCCGAGCCCAGGTCCAGATCATCTATTGTGCCGTCTAAAAAATCAGTAAGATCGCCACCACCAGAAAAACCAGCAACAGCCAGACTGTTAACATCAATCACGGATGTTCCAGTAAGCGTAACGCCATTCGGGTTTACAAGAATGATATTTCCGTCAGCTTTGAGAAGACCACTAATTTCACTAAACGCACCAGAGTTAATCTGATTGATCAAGATGTTATTTGACCCACCCTGCTTAAACTCTACTCCGTAATTTTGAGAGATATCAAAGCTATCCCACTCTACCAAAGCACGACTAGGAGAACCTGTAATTGTATACTCAGCTGCACCATCAAGGTTTGTCACTCCATCAAGTGTACTACCAGTATTTGAGATAGTACTTTCCTGACCAGCAGCCAGCTCAGGCAGATTCGCCGCCCACGCAACCGGCGCTACCACCTGCCCTGCAATTAAAGTGACATACACCCCACCTTTCAGGCCATCACGTACCCCGGCAAGGGTCGTACTCAAGGCTGATATAGCAACGCTCAGGGCATTTTTTCTGAAACTGTTTGATACGGTTTCAATGCGTTTTTTCGTGTAGTGGGTCATTGTCACTGCTCTCATTGCAAGGAGGGCTTAACCCTCCGGTAGCTTATCCATGTGTACCGGCTGTCTGGTCACCGGCGCTGCGCTTTTGTGCGTCAGAAATAAAAGTTGATGTCAGCGAATACTTCGATAGCATCAGGATTGTTATTCAGTGGTTCGGTACTGGAGTCACCCTCCTGCGGGTCGAGGCTCGACTTACCATATACAGGGGTAGCAACAGACACTTTGCTGCTGAAGGTCGAACCCCAGCTTGCTTTAAATACAAGACCAGCAGCACTCATCTGCGCCCACTCGTCTTCTGCCAATGTACCGCTATCCGTTATGAAACCGCCGTTCTGAATGCCGTATGCAAGATCAAATAAAATACCGGCCTGGAATACATCGTTCAGGGTATTTCTACCGAATAGATTCCACTCAGGGAGGTCGAAGTACCACTCGTTACTAATAAATGCGGATTTATCAGCAGAGAAGTCGCCGACCTGAAAACCGCGAACGCCCGTTGAGCCCCCCATACTGAACTGCTCAAACGAAGGGAGCGACTGGTCAGTATGCTGAAGGCGAACGCTGGTCAGTAAGCGGCTGTATTTCTCGGTAAATGGCAGAGGAATGAAGAATAGCGAGCTGGTATCAATCGCCGTGCGCACATAATTTTCATCAGCACCTTCAACAACGTCGGTCTGGAAGCTACCGTACTGAACGCGGAGATTCGCTGTGTTGAGCATACGAATACCCGATTGGCTCAGGCCATCGATGTAGAAGTTCCACTCACCCGCCACTACGTGATCTTTCGTCGACAGAAAATCGATATAGCTCTCTACCGTTGATGTTTTATCGGTAACTGCCAGCCCCGTCGACATATTAAAGTCACGGGTACGGCGAATCTGATAGTCGTAACGAAGCGCGTAGGTAGTATTTACACCGCTAATTTCCAGGGCATTAATAATGCCACCGTCTTCATCAACAAGATCAAAGGTGTTGCGATCGGCACTGATCGTCACCCGGTTGCGCAGGTTAAATACAGGCAACGAGTAACTGATCTGACCGAGGTTGCTGTGCGCCTCCCGCGTACCAATTTCATCTGCAAGACCGTCACCCGAATCATTCTGGCCGATATCTTCAGAACGTAGCAGGCCGATGCTCAGGTTGTCACCAATGCCCGCCGGGTTGTGCCATTGCATGTTGCCGTATGCGCGCGCTTTACCTGTAAACCGAGCACCGTGATTATCAAAGCGCACGAGATAAGAGAAGTCATCTTCCTCACGAACCACCAAGCGAAGCCGTGTTTCACCTGGGTTATTACCAGCGCTGAACGCACCCGTTAATGTCATACCCGGCAGGTCGTTAAGAATGTACAGGGCTTCTTCAACTTGCTGACTCGTGACAATACCGCCAACGATGTGCTCGAGTGGCGACTCGAGCAGCTCTTCGCTGTAGCGCTCGTTGCCAAGAGCTTCAAGCTGACCTAAACGCCCTTCCATGACAGTGAAGGTAACAACACCATTCTCAACTTCCTGTGCTGGCAAGAGCACACGCGCCAGAAACAGCCCACGCTTGCGGTAATAAATCGTCAGCAGGTTCGCAATTTCTTCGAGGTCGGCGAAGCTAAGGCCGCGGCTTCGTTTCTGGTCACGAATCAGTTCGATCAGCGCTTGCATGTCTTCGTGCGTCAGATCATCAACATCTGAATCGCTGCCAATATCACGCAGATAGGCTGTAATTTCGCGAAGCTCATCGGGCGTGTAACCAGCATCACCGCGCTGATCTTCTTTCATATAAACAATACGCAGACGCTCAGCCTCGGCAAGCACACCTTCTCGTGTAATACCGAACTCAGGAAATTCTTCGAGGCGCTCGAAAGCGAATTTATTCACGAGAATGCGAGGGCCAGCATCACGATCATTAATATCTGGGATATCGCCATCCGTGCTTGGCATCAGATCTTTCTGACGAGCGCGCTGGCGAAAATCTTCATCTGCGTCAGGCTGATCATCAGGCGCATTAATACCAAATACATCACGTAAAGAAGATGCCTGCTGGGCTGAAATACCAGGGACCTGAGGATCCGCTGCCTGAACAACGCCAGCGGCAAAAAGTGACAGTAACGACAACGTAACACCCCGGCGCACGGACGCACCCAGGCTGGAATGAATCAACATATCCCTGTTCCTTAAACGTGCAGGCACGGCTGCACGCATCTGTGTTTTAACAAGAAGCAGTAGAGCCGGGAAACGGCCCACGTAACGATCTCTATGAGGAAAATTCTGAGACATCCTTGCCCTACTGAAATTGCAATCCGTTTAGCGCCTGCCCAGAGCAGAGCCGCATAAATCGGGCCTTATCAACGCTATTTTGACGCCAGACCCAGTAAAAATCGGCGGCATTATAGCAACATGATCAGTGCTTGAATACCGGCCTGTTAAAACACATAAAAGAGTAAACCTATTTCTGAACGGGAGTTTACCCAAAGAAATCCACAGGGCAAAGAGGCGCCCCGCACAGAAAGTCAGGCGGGGCTGAAATGGGTATCTATATTACTGAGAAACCACTCAACAAGGTTACTCCCCTGGACGCGGCTGATTCCTGCGAACAGTAGTATCTTCACCCTGCCCGCTCGGTACTGAGATAACCGGCGCTGCAGATTGATGGGGTCCGACGGTAACTTCCAGCATGCCGACACTGATGTTATCCCGACCGCCACTGTGGTTCGCATCGTCAATTAAGCGGTAGCAACACTCGAGTGCCGGACGGTGCGTGGCAAGAATATGTTGCAATTCGGCATTGTCAAAATACTCGGTCAGACCATCAGAGCAGAGCATAAGCAATGCGCTCTCGGTTAAACGGTAGGTCTTAAGCTCAGGTTCGACGTCGTCATGAACCCCGAGCGCACGGGTAATGTGATTGCGCACATCACTCGTCCTGGCCTCTTCCTCGGTAAGCGTACCCGCATCAATCATTTCCTGAACCACACTGTGGTCGCGGGTCAACTGCGTCAGCCCCTTCAGACTCCAGTGGTATGCACGGGAATCACCGACATGAGCCACCGTAAGCTGGTCTTGCCAGACCACGGCGAGAACAACCGTCGTCCCCATATGAGAGAAGTCAGGATTTTCTGCTTTTGCTTCGATGATCGAGAGATTGGCTTTATGAATCCCACTGCGAACTGCGGACTGAATCATCAGTTTCTGTTGTTCGGGCGTACAGGCGAGAAATGTGGGCGTGATTAGCTGACTGAAACAGAGACTGAGCGTCTGGATAGTAATCCGACTGGCAAGCGCCCCACCGCTATAACCACCCATGCCATCTGCAACGACGACATACGCGAACGGCTGATCAGGATGAGCAAACCAGGTAATTGCATCCTCATTTTCCTCCCTGATCTGGCCGATATCCGTGCGACCATTTACTGCAAGAGAGACGCTTCTGCTCATTCCATTTTCCATATCTCAAGTGAACAGAGCACTCGCCCTCCGGGCAGGCTGCGGATACAGCGGCTCTGTGTGGACTGCTGCGATTAAAACAAAAAAAGCGGGGCGGTGACAGATTTTTTCCTGAATCGTCTCTGGTTGATTTTGCAACACCTGTTCAGCATAATTGGCCTCACTTCAGCGTGGCAGCGTCTGAAACTTCAGGGAATCACCGTCAGCAGGGATACATACTCGACATGGCAAGACTGCCGCGTATTAACATCGCCAACATTCCACAGCACATCATTCAGGTCGGGCACAACAACCTGAACTGCTTCTTCGACGACGAAGATTACGAGTTCTATCTGGCGTCCCTGCAAAAAGCGGCTGAGCAATACGATGTTGACCTCCATGCCTACGTATTAATGCCCAATGCGATTCAGATGGTTGCTACGCCGAACATTGCAAACGGCATTTCATCCATGATGCAGTCGCTTGGTCGTCGCTATGTGCAGTACGTCAATCACCGCTACCAGCGCTCAGGCACTCTATGGGGTGGTCGCTATAAGTCCAGCGTCATTGATTCCGAGGCCTATCTGCTTACCTGCTATCGCTACGTTGAACTGAAGCCCATGCATGAAGGGATTGTCGAGAGCCCTGAGCTTTATGAGTGGTCGAGTTTCAATCACCACACTGGTCGTAAAAAAAGTAAGATCCTGCAAGACCACCGTCTATATCTGGCGCTCGGCGACTCCTACGAAGAACGTGCGAATGAATACAGCAAGCTATTCCGCTATGAATTCGACCGCGGACTACTGACCTACATTGCTGAAACCATCAAACTTGGCCAGGTACTCGGCGGAGATCAATTCACCGAGAAAATTGAAAAAATTGCCAACCACCGGGTACGTCCACTTAAGCGCGGCCGCCCAAAGAAAAAGTCAAAACCGACCACTGTTTAAATCGGCGCACGCACCTAATGGCGCAATATTACGAGTCATCGTGATTTTCTCGATTTCAGCAAAAAATTTCTTTTAATAAATCGTGTCAGAGTCAAAGTCCCCACTGACACCTATCCTTCCCCATTTACTTAAAGACCCTGTCTGTCGGGCCTGCCTACACCGAAAGTGCGCCTGTTAAATTCGTGCCAGAGTCGAATAAATAATCGAAAAACAGGGGTTTTCGTCTCGAATCTAATCTGTTTAACTTGGCCTCACTTGCCATATGGCCGTGGTTTAAGCGCTTTAAATCAGCCCGCACAGCCAAGGCTTGAAGGAAATCTTTAACTACATACAGAGGAATTGTTAAATGGCTATCTACATGAATTTCAACGGCAACAACCCATCAGGTAACGTAACCGCAGCTGGTTACGAAAACTGGATTGAAGTTGATAGCATGAGCTTCGGCGTTGGCCGCTCAATCACTATGCAAGCGGGTGCAATGTCTAACCGTGAAGCATCTCGTCCAAGCATCAGCGAAGTGACTGTAACTAAGCCACTGGACGCTGCTTCAGGTGGTCTGTTCAAGTCATCTGTTACTGGTGATGCTGGTGTTAAGGTAGAAATCCACGTTGTTCAGACTGGTGCAGAGAAAGTAGAGAAGTACGCTGTCTACACTCTGGATGAAGTCATCATCTCTTCTTACAGCATCAGCGCTGCAGCTGGCGGTGCTCCAGCTGAGTCTATCTCTCTGAGCTTCGCAAAAATCGAAGCTGACCTGACTCACGCAGACAAGACCAACAAGAATACTAAGAACATGAAGGTTGGTTACGACCTGACTACTGCAAAACCACTGTAATAGGGTATCCTACCCCATTACACCTCAGAGCAGCCTGCAACAGGCTGCTCTGTTCTAAAGGATTCTAACGCAAGTGGAAGCGTAGCCCCCTCATTACGCTACCCATCACAAACGCAGTGGTGATATAGCATGACGGCACTCAGTCAGAACAACCGCCTTATTCAGATAACGACTCCGCTAGGTAAAGACGCAATGATTGTGTCGGAGCTGACGGGCGACGAATACATTTCAGATCTTTTCCATTTTCATCTCGATTTATACTCTGACAACCACGAGATTGCTCAGAAAGATCTTCTGGGTAAAGACGTCACTATCAGCCTGCAATCAGAAAAGACTAAGGAATCTCGCTTTATTCACGGCTACATCAACCACCTGGCCATGCTTGATGTTAATGATGAAGGCTTACGTCGCTACCGCGCAGAAGTAGTGCCGGGACTTTGGTTTACCACACTCGGTGCAAAAAACCGGATTTTCCAGAAAAAAACCGCCGACAAGATTATTGAAGAAGTCCTGAAAGAATACAGTAAGGTTGTCTCATTCAAGCTGAACACCAAAGGTAAATTTGCCGAACGTGAATACTGTGTTCAGTTTGAAGAAACGGACTTTGCCTTCGTTTCACGTCTACTCGCAGAAGAGGGAATCAGCTACTACTTCACGCACAAAGACGGCGAACACGAACTGATTTTTGTGGACGATGCTCAAGACTTCGTCGACTCAGGCGCGGCCAAGGCCGAATATGACGGTGGCGGAGTCCAGCCGGATATTCCCTCAGTGCACAGCTGGCAGCGTACGTTCAATTACCACACGAACGCTTTCGAATTTCGTGATTACTCTGAAAACACGACGAGTAAAGATCACAAACAAACAGTTAAAACCAAGTCAGATCTGAACAAAATTGCTGGTTTAACAACCCAGGGCTATGGCGCCTTCCATCTGCAGCCCGAAGGCGATAGCGAGCATACACTGGTGGATGCTCAGAGTAAGTCCTTTGCTGAGAATAGCATGGAAGCCGTAGAAGCCGGATTCGATGTTGCTCAAGGCACCAGTAATATTATTGCCTTATATGCCGGTGCGCGCTTCGAGCTTGATCACCCTATTTCCAGCGAGACCGGTAAATACCTGATTACGCATCTAAGCATCATTGCTCGCGACGGCAATGGTGAATCAACCCAGAATTCAAATCGCTTCAGCTGTGTACCGTCAGACACCCTGGTCAGACCACGACACGATGCCTATCGACGCCAGGTTCACGCGCCACAGGTTGCCACCGTAACCGAGGTAAAGGCGACCGGCAGCGACAGTTCCAAAGATACCTTTACTCAGGTCAAAGTCACCTTTCCCTGGAACAGCGAGCAGAACTCATGCTGGGTCAGAGTAGTGCAACAGTTTGCTGGCAAAGGCTGGGGGGCTAACTTTGTCCCGCGTATCGACCAGGAAGTGGTGATCAGCTACATCAATGGTGACCCTGATCGTCCGCTGGTCACAGGTGCCGTATATAATGGAACCAACGCTGGTCCGAACTACACATCGACCCAAAGTGGCTGGAAGACCATGATCAAAGACAGCGAGTTTAACGAGCTACGCTTTGACGATAAAAAGGGCAGCGAAGAAATCTATATGGAAGCCGGCAAGGATCACAACTGGATCATTCATAATGACCAGACCGGCACCGTCGAAAACGACCAGACTGTTACCGTTAAGAACGACCAGAAACTGACCGTCGAACAGAATCGCACAGCAACCGTCAGCAAAGGCAACGATTCACTGACCGTATCGAAAGGTAATCAGACAACCAAAGTAGACTCAGGCAATCACAGCCTGAAAGTCAGCAAAGGAACGTCCACTATCGACGCCATGGGCGCGATTAAAATTACCTCCAAGACCTCAATCGAACTGAAAGTCGGCGCTAACAGCATCAAAATCGACCAGACCGGCGTTCAGATTAAAGGCACCATGCTCAAGGCCAAGGCCAGCGCCATCGGCGAAGTATCAGCTGGCGGCATACTCACGGTGAAGGGTGCCCTGACCAAAATTAACTAAGTGGTAACAGCATGACTCAGCTGATAAAAATACAGGCGCTGACCGCCGACGAACTGCTCAAAGAATTTGAATTAACTGAGCCAGAGGCCGCTGATGTCGTAATTCCTGATACAGCCCCGCAGATTAGTATTGAGCGTTTAATGGAAGCAGGTTACTACCAGGATGCCATCAAGCTACTGGCCCACGGCCTGCCTAAGCGAGAAGCTGTCTGGTGGGCCTGTCTGGCAGCGAGAAAAGCCCAAAAGCCAGATACCGACGAACACAACATTAATGCCCTGTTGGCGACCGAAACCTGGGCTCGCAAACCCACCGAGGACCATCGCCAGCGCTGCAAAGAACTCGGTGAAAAAACACAGTACAAAACTGCAGCCAGCTGGGCGGCCACCGCAGCAAGTTGGTGTACCGGAAGCATGACGCCACCAGGCGAACCCGAAGTGCCACCACCAGCCTACCTATACGCCCATGCCGTGGCGGGTAGTATCACACTCGCCTCAGCCACGATTGACCCAGAAAAAATAGAAGACAACTACAAGCTGTTCCTCGCCCAAGGGATCGACCTGGCTCGCGGCGGAAACGGCATGATTGAAGGAGCCTGATCATGGCAAAACCAGCCTCACGCATCACTGATATGCACGTCTGCCCGATGTCATCTGGCCCGGTACCGCACGTTGGTGGCCCTATTGTCTCTCCCGGCGCGCCGACGGTGCTCATCGGTAACATGCCAGCCGCGACTCTGGGCAGCATGTGTGTCTGCGTTGGGCCTCCCGATTCTATTGTTATGGGCAGTACAACCGTCCTGATGAGCAATAAACCTGCAGCACGGATGGGGGACTCAACAGCTCACGGCGGCAAGATTGTTTTGGGGTGTCCGACCGTATTGGTGGGTGGATAATAGTGGAAATATCATTCCGAAAAAGTTCTATGTTAGCTAACGGAGCAGAAAAACTGCGGTTTAGCGCAACGGCTATAATATTCTGTCGACATGAACATTGACGAACATATAAGAAGAATATTAAAAGTGATATCAAAAATATTTTCTTTTTTATTACTAACGTTATTAATAATTAACAAGGGACATTCCATGTCGATTTCAGATATTGGTAGAGTTTGTACATTTTCTTCGATCAAAGCCAAGGTCACTTTAAATGGTCAGCCTGCTATTGGCGCTAAAGTTACACGACTGACTGACTGGAAAAAGCCACTGGAAGACACAACAGTAACAGACCAAAACGGATATTTTGAATTTCCAGCTCTGTATGAAAGATCAATCGGTCAAAAAGTACTTCCGATACAATTTGCGGTTAGCCAAGTAGTAACTATTGACTATCAAGGAAATAGCTATGAAATATGGGTAACCACAAAAATGAGCACAGAAGAAAACTCCGAACTGGATGGAATTTCACTGGATCTCACATGTGAACTTTCAAATGAAATGAAAACTTATAGAGTTTCAGGGCCAATTTTAGGCACTATCTGCACTTGGAATAAATCTTAGTATCAAGTTTGAAGTGCGACAGAAATAATTAGATTTCATAGTACATTTCCTCAGGTGTCTTGTAGTTTAATCGTTTTCTTGGTCGTGAATTGAG
>MDTE01033079.1_pt1 | contig 11572 bp, 12 predicted proteins | sample 811231 | NCBI WGS metagenome assembly MDTE01 (sample SAMN05326651, study PRJNA326480) | marine metagenome | isolation source: seawater | place: Indian Ocean: Red Sea | collected 2010
ATAAAACAGCTAGTGTTGTAATGTCTCAGGGATTTGGTTTTCCTGCCTTTCCCGTAGATACACACATACACCGGCTTGCCCAGAGATGGGGTCTTACAAATGGTAAAAATGTTTTTCAAACAGAAAAAGATTTAAAGAATATTTTTCCAAAAAAATACTGGAACAAGCTTCATCTTCAAATAATTTGGTATGGTAGAGAATATTGTAAGGCTCGAGATTGCTATGGAATCGCTTGTAAAATTTGCAAAAGCTGTTATCCCAACAGAAAGAAACCTATTAAAACAAATAAAGCTTAATGAAAATCTTAGGAATTGGTAACGCTATAATTGATGTAATTTGTAAAGTTGAAGACGAATTTATCACTCGAAACAATTTAATAAAAAGCACAATGAAGCTTGTAGATGAAAATGAATTTAAAGAGATATTATCTACTCTAAAAATTGTAGAAACAATTTCTGGTGGGTCCGTTGCGAACTCAATGGTAGGTCTCTCACAACTTGGAAATAAAGTTGGCTTTATTGGTAAAATAAGTAACGATGATTTAGGCAATAAATATGAAGAAGGTTTAAATAAAGAAAATGTAAAGTTCCTATATACTAAGAAAAAAGAGGTAATTCCTACGGGCACTTGTTTGATATTAATTACACCTGATACAGAAAGAACTATGGTAACTTTTTTGGGCACTGCTGGAAAAATTAATGAAAACGATATTGATGCAAATGCTGTCAAAAACAGTGAAATCTTGTTTTTAGAAGGCTATCTTTGGGATGAAGGTGAACCAAAAAAAGCATTTGAAAAAGGGATAAATAATTCAAACAAAGTAGCTATGTCATTGTCAGACTTATTTTGTGTTGAAAGGCATAAACCTCATTTTTTAGAGTTAGTAAAAAATAAGTTGGATATTATATTTGCTAATGAGCAAGAAATTATGTCACTAATTAATGTAAAAAAATTTGATGAAGTCATAAATTTTGCCAGAGAAATGAATAAGTTAATTGTTGTTACTCGTGGTGACAAAGGAGCTGTTGCGATAAATAATAATGAAATTGTTGAGTGCGAAGCAAAAAAGAATATTCAAATAAAAGACTTAACTGGAGCAGGAGATCTATTTGCTGGTGGTTTTTTACATGGTCTAATTAATAATAAATCTACTAAAGAAAGTTTAGAAATCGGTACAAAAATGTCCTCTAAAGTAATCCAAATAATTGGAGCAAGACTCAACCCACATAATATTTAGAGGTAATTTTTTTCCTTTTAAAACTACCCTTACCTTTTTTCGGTTTAACAACTCTTTTTCTGTACTTGGTTGTATATAGATCTTTAGCTATTTTATTCCTTTTTTTCACAGATAATAACCATCTTTATTGTTTAGAATAAACTTCTCGTCCTTAAACTTGTCATTAATTTTTTTTCTTAATCTATAAATGTGGGTTTCAACTGTATGTGTATCTGCATCAGGAGAATAATTCCAAACAGAAGATAAAATCTTCTCCTTTGAAATAGGTTTTTTGTAATTTAAAAACAAATCTAAAAGTTGAATTTCTTTCTCTGTAAGTATTACGAAGTTTTCTAGTTTTGATAATTTCTTTTCATTTTTATTTAGTGAGTAACTTTTAATTTCTATTGAAGAGTTTTTATTAAACTTATTCTTGGCGATTGTATCGTCTATAATTGCATTAATTTCTTGTAGTGTAGCTGGCAATTCTAAAAAAGCATCAAAATTTTCATTAAAATCTTTCCTGTTACCTGCACATATTCTTATTGATGAGTTGCTATAAATATAATCTTTTTGCTTCTTATTTTGTAAAACATCAATATGGAATAGAGTAATCTTGGAGTTATCATTTATGTTGTCTGGTAAAGGATTAAACTTTAAAAACATTTTTAATTCATTTAAAGTTGAAACAAAAGAGGATGAACCTAAAATTTTTACATTTATTTTGTGCATATTTATATAAATAAAAAAAATCTAATTTATAAGAACTATAAAGCAAAATGCGCTATAGGTAAAAGGGGAATCGGGTATAAGAAAAAAGAGGGTGATTTAATAACTCCCAAAGGAAAATATAAAATTAAATTCATTTTATACAGAAAAGATAGAGTTAAAAAAATACAATCTGAAATTAAGAAAATTGAAATAAAAAAAAATATTGGATGGTGTAATGACCCTTTATCTAAAAATTATAACAAAATTATTAAATTACCTTCATCACATAGTTATGAAAAACTTTATAAAAAGGAAAACATCTACGACATAATATTAGTCTTAAATTATAATATGAATCCTACTATAAAAAACAAAGGAAGTGCAATTTTCATTCACGTTGCAAAAAAAAATTATAAAAAGACAGAAGGATGTGTAGCTATAGACAAAAGATCTTTAATAAAAATTACTAAAGAATTAAAAAAAAATACTCAAGTTAAGATCGAGATCCAAAAATAGAGCTCCCTACTCTAATAAATGTTGAGCCGAATTTTATTGCTTCAAGGTAATCTGCAGACATTCCCATGCTCATGTCTTTTAAAGCTAAAGATTTGTTTAATGCATTTAAAGACTTAAAATATTTTTCAGCATTATCATCATTAGGAGGGATAACCATCAAACCAATAATTCTTAGATTAATTTCTTTAACACAATAATTATAAAAGGCATCTAGTTCATTTACAGGTATTCCTGATTTTTGAATTTCATTACCGATATTAACTTGTATGAAATACTGGAGATTTCTATTCAAATTCATTTGATGTTTTGCTAGAGCATCAGCTAGTTTTTGATTATCAACTGAATGTATATAGTCAAAAAGTTTAACTGCATCCTTAGCTTTATTAGTTTGCAATTTACCAATCATGTGAAGTTTTAAATCTTTTTGTTCTTTTTTAGTCTGAGACCATTTAGCTAAAGCCTCTTGAACTTTATTTTCGCCAAAATGCTTATGTCCATGATTAATAAGAGGTTGGATATAATCTAAAGAAAACGTTTTACTTACAGCTATAATATTAACTGGTTTATCTGGATTTAATGAAGATATTTTCGATTTTATTTTTTCAAATCTATCAATTATTGTACTCATAATGTTTGTCAAAAAAAATAATTATTTTTTGTTAATAGAAAATATCAAAGATATAGATTTAAAAAACATAAAAATACGAAATAAATTTTCAATAATTTATAGAAATAATCGTAAAATAGATAATTTAAGTGATCTTTTTGAATTTAGAAGAAAATGTAAATTAAAAGCAATTAAATTTTATGTAGCTAATAATAATAATTTAGCAGTTTATTTAAATTCAGATGGAATTTATTTATCTTCATATAATAAAAGTCTTACCAGTTTAAATTATAAAAAGCTGAATTATGAAATTATTGGTTCAGCTCATGACTTTAAAGAAATTTTATTAAAAAAAAAACAAGGATGTGTTTTCATTTTATTATCTAAACTTTTTGAGGTAAGATACGACAAAACATCTCCTTTTTTAGGAATATTAAAATTTAATAATTCTTTAAAAATTTCAAATAAATTAATACCTCTTGGTGGGATTAATTTACAAAATTTAAATTACTTAAAAAGTGTGCAATGTAAAGGATTTGCCATTTTATCAGAGGTAAAAAAAAAGCCGGCTAAAATATTTAGCCGGCTTTTTTAAGAATAACTTAAACGTTAATTAAAACGCCATTGTTACTGCAAGTAAAAACGTATCTATGCTGTCTGTTGTTACCCAACCAACGTTATCGTAAGATCCCATTGAAGCAGAGATTGTCATTCCACCCATTGAGTAAGCAGCTTGGATTGCTTTAGACTTTTGGTCAACATCTACTGTTGATGCTGTAACATTTTGTCTAGTGTCTTCTTCTACTTCGTATGAAATAGATAAGTCATCTGATGCTGCGTATGCAATAGAATAGTTAGTTTGCTCGTAACCTTCAACTGCTGTAGCTGCTACGTTATCAGCTAATAGCATTGCTTTGAAAGCTTGTGAGTAACCAACTGAGAATGGACCATTAGCGTATTTTAGGTAATATGCACCTGACGCTGGGTCTTGGTCATTCTTAGCTAAACCTGCACCATCAAATTCATTGTATGATGCACCAATTGTTAATCCGTCAATTGGAGTTGTTGTAACTTGGATAGCTGTCATGTTTCTACCTTCACCTGTAGCAGATTTTGATTCAGTTGAACCTTTTGCATTTCCAGAATTTATTGTGTCATCTAAATCTGGTGCGTAACCAAGTTTAACGACTGTTCCGAATGGTAACATTCCACTTGGAGTGTGATATTGAATGTTGTTATAACCATCAATTGTATAGTTATCACCTGTTCCACTTGAAGGGTCACCTGCATCTGTTGGTCTAGCATAAACTGACATTGATGCACCGTCTTCTACATCTAATCCACCTTCGTTAACGAATACTCCGAATGTTCCTACTGGAGTTGTTAACTTCAATGAAGTGTCGTCGTTCATTGCTGTACCTGTATCAGTAGCATCTGTTGGATCTAATTCCATTGAGTATGACCATGTGTAACCATTGTCTAACTCTCCAGCTGCTGTAAAGTTTAATTCGTTTGTTATACCTAAACCTTTACCTGTGTTCGACTTACCTGAGTAAACGTTGTAAGTTGCTTTCGCAGTACCACTTACACTTAGCTCACCAGCGTTAGCTGAAGCAAATAAAGAAATTGAAGATAACATAACGATTAAAGATTTGATTATGTTTTTCATTAGTTTTCCTTTGTTATATTTAGTTAAATAATTTAACTGGGGTATTTCTATAGATTTTGGAGCTATTTTACCTTTAAAATTCAATAAAAAAGGCTTTTTTTGACGATATGTTGTAATTTTACAACATAAAAATACCCTATTTTTACTTATTTTTAGAGCAATTACTCATGAGATAAGACCCAATAAATGATATCCCCTGATTATCCAATAATTGATATAAAAACTTATGTCTTTTAAACTAAAATTTTTATCTATCTTATCATTACTGATTTTTTTAACCAGTTGTGGCGGTCTATCTAAAACTGATACTCGAAAAGTTCCAGTTAATGCTCAAGAAAGAGCAAGAAAGAATGTTGAAGAAGGCCGAGCAGCAGGTATAGGAAATATTTTAAAAGGTGGTAAAAATACTTTTCAATTTAGTTCTTCAAATCCAATGTGGAGAGCATCCTTAGAGATATTAGATTTTATGCCACTAACAACTGTTGATTATTCTGGAGGAATGATCATTTCTGACTGGTATTCAGAAAGTAATAAATCAAATGAATCAATAAAAATTTCTGTAAGATTTTTAGCTAATGAAGTTAGAAGCGATAGCATTAAGGTAATTGTACACAAAAAAAACTGCTCTACTCAACAGACCTGCAAAACTATATTGCTTAATGGTTCAAAAATTAATGAAGAATTAAAATCATCTATTTTAAGAAAAGCTGCTTTAATCGATAATCAAGATAAAAAAAAGAAAAATTAAATATTAATGGAAAGAATAAATTTTCAAGAAATTGAAAAAAAATGGCAAACAAAATTTGAATCCAAAAAACTTTATTCGGATAAAAATTCAAAAAAATTTTATTGTCTTGAAATGTTCCCTTATCCATCAGGAAAAATACATATGGGACACGTAAGAAATTATACAATTGGAGATGTAATAGCCAGATATAAATTTTTGAATGGTTATAATGTTCTTCATCCTATGGGATGGGATGCTTTTGGTTTGCCAGCTGAGAATGCATCAAAATCAAACAACTTACATCCGAAAGAATGGACGTTAAAAAATATAGATACCATGAAGAAACAGTTGAAGCTATTAGGGTTATCAATTGATTGGGACTTAGAAATTTCAACTTGTGATAAAAAATATTATAAACACCAACAAGAATTATTTATAGACTTTTACAACAACGGAATGGTTTCACGTAAAGAAACTTATGTAAATTGGGATCCGGTTGAGAATACTGTTTTAGCGAATGAGCAGGTAATTAATGGAAGAGGTTGGCGATCAAATGCTGTTGTTCAAAGAAAAAAATTATCCCAATGGTTTTTTAATATAACTAAATTTGCCGATGATCTTTTAAATGATTTAGAAACCTTAGATGGATGGCCTGAAAAAGTTAAGTTAATGCAAAAAAACTGGATTGGTAAATCTTTCGGATGTGAAATTAATTTTGAAATCGAAAACAAAAATGAAAAAATAAAAGTTTTTACTACTAGACCAGATACTATATTTGGAGCTAGTTTTTTGGCTTTATCAGTTGATCATCCAATAAGTAAGAATTTTGCTGAATTAGAAAATTTTAAAAAATTTAAAGAAAATTGTAATAAGACTGGTACGACCGAGGAAGCTTTAGCAAACGCAGAAAAGTTGGGCTTTAAAACTGATTTATACGTTAAACATCCTTTTATCAAAGAAAAAAAATTACCGATATTTTTTGCAAATTTTGTTCTCATGGATTACGGAACAGGAGCAATCTTTGGATGTCCAGCTCATGATCAAAGAGATTTTGATTTTGCAAAAAAATATAATCTTGAGGTTATTAAAGTTGTAAATGGAGAAAATTCCGAAAGTGAGCTTACAGAAGCTTTTACAGGTAACGGCACACTCATTAATTCAAGTTTCTTAAATAATTTAAGTATCGAAGAAGCTAAAAGAAAAATAATAAGCGAAGTTGAAAAATTAAAGATAGGAAGAAAAAAAGTATTATTTCGTCTTAAAGATTGGGGTATATCTAGACAACGTTACTGGGGATGTCCCATACCAATGATATATCTTGAGGATGGAAGTGTTGTACCAGTTGAAAAAAGTGAATTACCTATCGAACTACCTGAAAATATTGATCTTAATTGCCAAGGAAATCCTCTTGATAAGCATCCGAGTTGGAAAAATACAACGCATAAATCAACAGGTAATAAAGCAATAAGAGAAACAGATACTCTAGATACTTTTGTTGACTCCTCTTGGTATTTTTTGCGGTTTTGTTCACCCGATTTTACTAAATCTCCTTTTGATGAAAAAAAAGTTAAATATTGGATGCCCGTAGACCAGTATATAGGAGGTATTGAGCATGCGATTTTACATTTACTTTACTCACGATTTTTCACAAAAGGAATTGAAAAATTTAATAAAAATTTACAAATTTCAGAACCATTCAAGAATTTATTTACTCAAGGAATGGTTTGCCACGAATCTTATAAGGATAACAAAGGAAACTGGTTATACCCTGATGAAATAGAAAAAGTAGATTCAAAAACTGTTTTGAAGAAGGTTGATAAATCTAAAGTAGTTGTCGGACCACCGGAGTCAATGTCTAAATCAAAAAAGAATACAATTGATCCAGAAACAATGATTAATCAATACGGTGCAGATGCTGTAAGATGGTTTATACTTTCAGATAGTCCTCCTGAAAAAGATGTACAGTGGTCTGACGCTGGTGTTGTATCAGCAAACAAATTTTTACAGAGAATTTGGAATTTAAATCTTTCTATCATTAACAGAAAAGAAATAAAAATTGAAAAAAAAGTGGAAGAAAAATTTATCTCAGAAATTAATAATTTTATCATTAAGATAGATAATTCAATTAATAACTTTAGATTTAATGTATCGATTGCCCTTTTTTATGAAATTTTTTCCTTTTTAAAAGACTCAATAAACAAAAACGTGAGTAATTCGATTTTAAAAAAGAGTATTATCAAAATAATGATAGTAATCAGCCCTTTCATTCCACATTTAGCGAATGAATGTTTGGAGAATTTAAAGTGTGAAAATACTGACCGCTGGCCAGTAGTTGATAAGCTAAATATTTTAGAAGAAGTCAAAATAGCAATTCAGATTAATGGGAAAACAAGGGATATTATTAGTATTAAAAAAGATATGTCTGAAAAAGAAACTCATAAATTAATTATAGAAGAGTCAAAGGCAAAAAAATATATTGAAAATAAGAAAATCAATAAGACAATATTTGTTAAAAATAAGATAATAAATTACATTATATAAAAATATGAATAAGATATTTCTAATTTTTTTTTTTAGCTTGCTATTGTTTAGCTGTGGTTACAAAGTAGTTGATAAGTCAAATCAAAGGAATTTTTATATAACTGAAATCACAAATACTGGTGACAATAGGATAAATTTTAAAATTAAAAATAAATTATTATTTAATAATCCAGAAAATAAACAGAAACCGTTATCTTTAACTATAAATTCAAATAAAAAGAAAAATATTCATGAAAAAAATGAGAAAAACGAAATCACTAAATACAAAATAGACGTGGAAATAAAAATAAAATATGCTGGAGTTTCAGATAAAACAGAGGGAAATTTCGTAGTAAATGCATCTAAAATTTTAGATGTTAAAGATCAACAATCCAGCACTCTCAATCGTGAAAGGAAACTTATAGACTTAATTTGTGACGATTTAGCAGATAAAATACTAGATAAAATTTACTCAGGAATAAAATGATATATAAAAGTTATCTCATTGAAAAAAATATTGATTCTCTTCAAGAAAATCTTGTTTTATTTTACGGAGAGAATTTTGGGATTAAAAAAGATTTTAAAGAAAAAATTAAAAATGCAAACAATAATTGTGATTTTTTATTTTTTGACCAAAAAAAAATCTTTGAAGATTCTAAAATTTTGTATAGTGAATTATTCAACACATCTTTGTTTGAAAAAAATAAGATTTTCTTTTTAGAAAATGTTACTGAAAAAATATTAGAAATTATTCTAGAAGTTCAACCTGACTTAAAGAGTCAAAAAATATATTTATTTGCGGATATTTTGGAAAAAAAATCCAAACTTAGAAGTTTTTTTGAAAAATCAAAAGAATGTGCTGTGATTGCATGCTATCCAGATAACGAAATTACTATCAGAAATATTATTTTAGAAAGATTGAGAGGATATGACGGCTTATCATCAATTAATATAAATTTGATACTAAACCACGTATCATTAGATAGAATTAAACTTAATAACGAAATTGATAAAATTAGCTCATTTTTTTTAGATAAAAAAATCAAAACAGAGGAATTATCTGTTTTACTAGATATAAATTTGATTAACGACTTTAACTATTTAAAAGATGAAGCACTAAATGGTAATAAACAAAAAACTAACGCTTTATTGAGCGATACAATATTAGAAGACGAAAAGGCTTTTTACTACCTCACTTTAATAAACCAAAGACTTCAAAAATTATATGAGGTTAAAAAAAGTAATGAGAAGAATTTGGAAATAGCTATAAACAATTTAAAACCACCTGTATTTTGGAAGGATAAACCTCATTTTGTTACACAAATAAAGAAATGGAATGAGGAAAAATTAAATAGGCTTTTAAAAAAAACCTATGAAATTGAAAAAACGATAAAATCTAACTCATTTTTAAATAAGCAAATTCTTCTTAAAGAACTTGTAATAAATATTTGTGAGACAGCTAATTCTTAGTGAGAAGGTTAGAAATAAATTCAAATTGATCAAGATCTTTATACTCAATAGAAACCTTCCCAGAATTATTTTTTTTGTTATTTATATTTACTTTTAGCCCTAAAGCTTTTTCAATTTTTTCCTGTGCTTTCAAAATATTTTTATCAACACTCTTATCTTTAGGACCGCTTTTCTTGTTTCTTATTAAGTACTCAACCTTTCGAGCACTGTAATTTTTTGAGACTATTTCCTCTGCTATTGCTGACGCATTTGAAATACCAATTAATGGTCTTGCTTGCCCAGAAGTAAGTGCACCTTCCTCTAACATAGCAACAACATCACTTGGTAGAGTTAACAATCTTAAAGTATTACTTATATGACTTCTACTTTTTGACATTAGTTTAGAAATGTTTTCATGATCATATTTAAATTCCTCGTTTAATCTTTTATAACCTCTAGCTTCCTCGATAGGATTAAGGTCATCTCTTTGAATATTTTCAACAATTGCTACCTCCAAGGACTCAGCATCCGATAAATCTAAAATTGTAATTGGAACTTCGTGTAAGCCTGCTTTTTGAGCTGCAAGCCATCTTCTCTCCCCTGCTACTATTTCGTATTTTCCAGAATTAGAATTGTTAGGTCTTACTGCAATTGGCTGAATAATCCCATTTTTCTTAATAGAATTGGCTAATTCCTCAAGTTTTTCCTCTTTAAAGTTTTGTCTTGGTTGGTAAGGGTTTCGAGTTAAATCAGCTATAGCAGCTATATTATTTTGATTAGGTGAAGTTGATTCTTTCTTAGGAACTGTATCTCCAAATAATGCGGATAATCCTCTACCTAAACCTTTCTTTTTCCCAGCGTTCATGCAGCACTTTCAATGTGATTTTTTTTAAGAAATTCCTCTGCAAGTTTAAAATAAGACTTGCTTCCAACACAATTTTTGTCATATACCACGCAAGGTAATCCATGTGATGGTGCTTCGGATAAACGTACATTTCTTTGAATAACAGTCTGATATACCTTTTCTTTAAAATAATTTCTTGCCTCTTTGTCTACCTCAAAAGAAAGTTTGTTTCTTTTGTCAAACATTGTCAGTAAAATACCTCTAATTTTAAGACTAGGATTTAGATTTTCTTTAATACGGTCTATTGTTTTTACAAGTTGAGTAATGCCCTCTAATGCAAAAAATTCTGTTTGTAGCGGCACCAACAATTCATCTGAAGCAACTAATGCCATAATTGTTAGTAAACTTAAAGACGGGGGGCAGTCTATAAAAATATTATCGTATTTTTTAAATAGACTATCTTTTTTTAAATTTAAAATTTCTTTTAGTAAAAATGCTCTGTTGGAGTCATTAGCAGTTTCAACTTCGAGACCAGAGAGATTCACATGTGAACCTATCAAATCTAAATTTTTAATATCAGTTTGCTGAATTATATTTTCAATACTGGTTTTTTTGATCAAGAGATTGTAAATATTTTTATCTTCATCATTATTATTCCTACCTAATCCAGTTGTTGCATTGCCTTGTGGATCTAAATCGATTACTAAATTATTTTGACCCATTATGGACAGCGATGCAGCTAAGTTAATAACTGTAGTAGTTTTTCCTACACCACCTTTCTGATTTATAATTGCTAATGTTGTTGGTGATGACATCTATTTATTTATCTCCATCAAAATTATTTTTGAATCTTTATTGGTCATACTATTTTCTAATTTATAAGGGTATTTTTTTGTTTTGAAAGAATTTTTTATTTCTTTCTGTGCATTTTGACCTTTTAAAATCATTAATTTATGCGGGTTTTGGGCGATTTCACGTGAAACTTGTATTACCTGCTCTAATTTTTTAAAGGCTCTACAAACTATAATATCTGAGTCTAATACTTCATCTTTGATATTTCCTAATACCTCAGCATTTAAACATAATTTCTTAATTACACCTTTTAAGAATCTTCTTTTTACAGGCGATTTTTCATATAATTTCACGTGAAAATCCTTGTTTTTATTGAATATTTCTATAACGAGACCTGGAAATCCTGCGCCAGTACCTAAATCGGCTATTGATTTGAGGTTAAAATCAATAAACTTAACCAATTGAGCTGAGTCAAGTATATGCCTATGCCAAATTTGATTTTCTGTGCTTTTAGCAATTAA